>Ga0315309_1000101_pt1 | contig 50240 bp, 39 predicted proteins | sample TDP4_MG_FD_203080 | JGI IMG/M metagenome (GOLD analysis project Ga0315309, IMG submission 203080) | Freshwater sediment microbial communities from Lake Towuti, South Sulawesi, Indonesia - TDP4 | ecosystem: Environmental > Aquatic > Freshwater > Lake > Sediment | place: Indonesia: South Sulawesi... | reverse complement strand
CTTTGGCGCATTCTATTGCGTGAACCAAGCCTCTCTGCTCAGATTGTATCACATATTTGATTTTCGTTCCATTATAACCTGTCCCATATCTGTTGATTACATCAGCTGCCCGGTGCCCAACTACAATAATGATCTCCTCTATTTCATTCATTTCCGTTGCTCTCTCAATAACATACTCCACAACGGGTTTTCCTTCAAGTGTCAGCATGCATTTGTTCACCGAGTTGGTCAAGTCGTTGAGTCTTTTTCCTCTTCCGCCAGCCAAAATCAGAGCTTTCATCCATTCATACCTCCAAAGATTTTCACATTTTGTTTAACCCATCTCGCCAATTTCGCAACCCCATCCCTGTTTGACGTTTTCGGCTTCCAACCAAGTTTTTCCTCTGCTTTCACTATGTCACAAACAAAATACCACAAATCCCCTGTTCTTTTCGGCGCATAATTGATTTCTGCCTTCTTTCCCGTTGTCTCTTCTATGAGCTTGATGCACTCTTCTAACGAAGTTGCGCGCTCGATTCCTCCGCCGATATTATAAATCCCACACGCCTTTGTTTCAAAGAAAGCATCAAATGCGCGTACAGCATCGGAAGCATACAGAATATCTCTAACTTGTTTTCCAGTACCAAAAAGTGTGATGGGCATACCCAGCATAGTTCTGATAGTGAAGTTTGCAACCCATCCGTGATCCTCGCCTCCAAATTGCCTCGGACCGTATAAACCAGTTAGACGGAAAATTGCAGCCTTTAATCCGTAGGTGTCAATGAAAGTTTGAGCATATAATTCTGTTGCTCTTTTTGAAGCGTGAAGTGGAGTAATTGTGCCTTCCATCACCGGATGATTTTCATCAATAGCTGGAGGTTCTCGGAGAAATCTGGTTTTTCCTTCTGTTAAGGTCTCGTTGATTTTGTTTCCGTAAACATGTATTGTAGAACATATAACGACTGGAATGTCGTGTTTCCTCGACGCTTCCAATGTATTAAACGTGCCGACAACATTGGTCATCAGATCTAATTCTGGGTTCTCAACGCTGATAGTCATTGCAGGCTGAGCTGCGGTGTGAATTATGTAGTCACAGTCTTTCGTTGCCTTCAACAGTTCATCTTTGTTCCGAATATCTCCTACGATCATTTCAGTTTTCAGTTCCTTCAAGAAGTTCAGAACATGCTCTCTCGCGGCATCCGAATTGTAACCCGTCCTCTTAAGCTCATGTTTGGTCAAATTGTCATAAGCTATCACTTGGACTCCCTTTCTAGCATAAAGCTCGCACACATGAGAGCCTAGGAAACCACAACCACCGGTAACGAAAACTTTCATTTTCAGGTCAACCAACCTTAGAATATGCGCGCGCGCATTAGCTGATTAGCTGGCATGCTCATTGATCTTGCTGAACACCAAGTAAATGTCGTCGTAGTAAAAGTAGGCGGGTAACATTGGGCCCAAAAAACCTTTGTCATAGAGCCAGGGCACGAGACGAGCCAAGGGTAATTGAACACTTCTTTTTTTCTTTGTTTTCAGCTTTAAGGCGAATTGGCTAGCCTCTATGACGGAACGAATTATGTCTTTCTCCGACTTGTACTCATTAATGTGATCGGGACTGAGGACTTTTTCTCCTTCGACGTTCCTTGAGCGAGCCAGCAAGTTTCCCAATGCCCCCCTCACAGGCGTGGTGATGACAAACATTCCGTCAGGCACTAAAATCCTTGAGACTTCACCAATCATTTTGTGTTTATCAGTGAGATGTTCGATCAACTGATGAGATACCACAATATGGAAGGAACTGTCCTGAAACGGAAGATACTCGGCGTCTGCCTGCACCCAAAACCTTGTTTGCGTTGTTGTCATAGCATATCTTAGACTTCTCTTAGACAGGTCGAGTCCACAAACCAAGCCTTTGCTTTTGATCTCCTTCATGAAAAGGCCTTCACCACAACCCAAATCCAAGACTGAAGACTCTGTTAGAAGAAAATCCTCTATGTCGGAAAGTGTCTTGAAATGATACCATACTAAATACGGATGAGGCCTAGGCTCGAGCATTTCGTGAACTCTTTCGTGATTTTTGAACTTGCTTGAAGACCACCAATAAATCATCAGCCACTTGCATCCAATCGTACTTTTGGACGCATTTTTTCCCTCTTCGACCCAGAGCTTTTCTCTTGTCTTCGTTTTGCAGAAGATCAACAATTTTTTCTGCGAACTCCCTAGTGTCGCCAGCTCTGACCAGGATCACGCCGTCTGAATATGCTTCCTTGTAGACAGGCATGTCATATGCTACTGCCGGTATACTGCACGCCAAGGCTTCGCAGATCGACAAACCCCATCCATAACCTGCTTCGTAGTCAGGGTAAAGAAGCACCTTACTTGACTTCATTACACCAAACGGTGAGGAGTGAAAACCCAACATGTCTATGTTGGCTTCTACTCCATTTTCCTTCAGATCATCAATGAGCATTTTGGTGTAAAATGGGGAGCCAGTTCCAACAATTGCTAGGCGAGCGTCTTCTTTTTTTTCCGTAACTCTTTTCCAAATATCTGCTAGGTCCAGAACGCCTTTGCCCGGATGTATTCTACCGACATAACATCCATCATACCTACGATTTGCTTCAGCGCGTGTGGCATCAAGCATCAGCGTGTCGACGCCACCGCTTGATTTGTATATTTTCTCCCTAGGGATACCGTATTCAACCAACTGCCGTTTGGTTGTTGAGTTGAGAACAATTATGAGGTCTGCAAAATGCTTCATCAAAGAGAAGCTTAGTCTTTGCAATGAAAACGACAGTGTATCCATTATGAATGACAATCGTCTGAAGAAAGGAGACGGTATGACAAAGAAAACATGTGCCACCCAAACCGTATCACGCCTGAGTACTCGTGAAAGAAAGGCGGGAATAACATTGCAGAAAAAATCTCCAGGCGTGTAGATTATCACAGTCTTTCCCTTGTGAGGCTTCCACTTGAGGGCTTTCATAGACCGCATAAAAAATATAAGTGGAATTGCAAAAACTGAAGACGATCTCTCAATAAAGGATTCTGAAATAATCGTGTAATTTGCTTTTAGACCGTAGTCTTTACAGAGCGCAGGTCCTTCCTTTGGACAGAGCACATTTATTTTAACGCCTCGTTTTTGCCAGCACTTGCAGAGTTCTATGAAGACTCGGTCTCCACCTCCTAAGAGAGAACCATATATGTGGGTGGCTAAGACTTGGATCGTCATCATTTTTTCGTCAGTCTCTGATTACACTCAAAATTCTGGGATTTAGACCGTTCAGCCGCCGATTTGAAAACTCTGAAGGTTCTATCGTTCCAAGTGAGGCGGGGACCTATACTTGAGTATTAGTTTCAGATGCGAAAACTTCTTCAAAATGCCGATTGGCACAATCAAAACAATAATCGATAGAATCCAAATTATCCCACTTATTTTGAAGCCAAGTGCAAACATATCCTGCCGGGCATAGGACAGGACGAGCAAACCTGATGTTCCGTTCGGTAGAAAATAGACATTACCGAAAAAGTTGCCTTCTTGCGGTCTTATTGTTCCCTCAGAAGTCTGCAGTAGCCATGAGTCGTCAAACGCTTCCAGAAACACCAAGATGTATGGGTCTCTGTAGTCGGACGTTATTCGATAGCTAGTCGGGTCAACTTGCTGGTATGTAATATTCGAAATAACATCATTAGCGTTCGGACCGTCATCTTCTGCTGATCTCGCCATGAACAAGTCAATTAGAATGTTGGGATCGGGTGCAATAGACAACTGATGTAACCCTTTACCTAGAGAGGTCAAGGTGAAATTATACCACGAATATGATTGTGTTGCCGGAACTTGCAGATTGATGAGTTGACCATCGAGATTTATTTGCACTGTGGATGGTGCGTAGGAGAGCAGACGCAAATAGAGATTGTACATGTCCTGTTTCGGCACATCTACAATTGCGGATCCACCTATCGTGCTATATCCAAAAGTGGACAATGACGCAACATTAAAAGTTGGACCGCTAATCGCGATGTCCTTTATTACCCAAGTATAGACTCTAGGAGATTGGCTAAGATCAACCCACCCTCCTCTGGGATTAATTGGTTTCTGAAAAATGAGCTCTAATCCCTTCAACATAACGTTCGAAGCCTCTTCAGAAGAGATCTGTAAAGCTGGGATTACTGAGTTAAGATCAATTGTCAGATTTTGGAATACCCCGGAATTCTCGATAGGAAAAGGATTAATCATAAGATAATCCAATATTGTATCCACTTGATCGTCACCGTTTGTGTCTAGTTCGAATTTCGGATACAAGAGCTGAGATGATGAATCGTCTATCCTGTAAGTTAACGAGAGTGTAGCGCCTTTGGAAACCTGTATAGGCTCGGCAAAATTCAAGTGTGCAACTATGGCTTCATTGGTGCGGCCATCCTTACCAAAAGGCGCCCACAGGATGAAGGTATTGTTAAGATTGTTGAATGTATAATTCTCCACGTTTACAGTAACTAATCCTTCCTGTGCGAAGAAGATGTCGCTTGCGTTGAAGGAATAAAGCGCAGGCGGTTTTTGAGGGATCGGTTTCTCGATTAGGATAAGAGGATTTCGTGCAACTATTTCTTCTGCCTCGCTATAACTTTGGTTGATTATGTTCGTGGGAGCAATTATGAGCTGAAGAATCGCGCTCGTTCCGTTGGAATTCTCAATGTTAAAAGTGTGGCTTCCTGACTGAAGATTCACGGTCCCTAATGACGCCCAGCGATAGCCGCTATCAACAGGAGATGTAGCATTATGCTCTGCAAAGAAGTTGTCTTCTATAAAGAATGTCAGACTACCCGAAGAAGGATCATGGTATATCCGTGCCCAGACCTGAAACTGACCCTCGTTCTCTACACGAAAAGGAATTGAGAGATTGGCATTGAGGGAGGTTATCGCGCCTAGTCCTTCAGACCCTGGGTGCAGAGGCTTTACCCACCACTCTAAGGCTACAGGAACCCAGCCGAAGCGATCGTATGGATATACAGCTATGGCAGCAGCCTCTCCGGCATATTGCCCAGGGTCGATTTTATAGTTCGGGGGAATAAGAGATGCAACAAGGTCCGCGAAGTTGTTGTTATACATAATGATTCTGTCGGACAAATATGCGTTCTGTTCTATTTGAGTCGGCGAGAGTTGATCCGAGAGGACAAAGGCAGTGTCGCGGGGATCAACGATCTGACTTATGCTACATAGAGGCACGATAGTGGCTAGATTTCCTACAACCAGGGTGAGATCAGTCGTAGCGAAAATATGCGGCAGAAAGTCAGAGTTCTTGTATACCGTTACATTCCCTGACTGGAAAACCTGCTGTAAACCATCCTGGTTGGTAAGGAAATTAGTCAGTAGTGTCTCTTGATCTCCGTTAATTCGTAGTTTATACTCAACTTGATAATTCGTATCATATGTTGCGTTATGGTAGGTTATGTATCCTACGTTCAGCAAACTTAGTAAGTTAGCAAGTCTGTCAGTGAAATTTTGATACGATCCCATGCTGACCAGCCGGGTCAAGGCGGCCGCATCCGTGACACCTGTCGGACCACCGCCAAATAACACAGCTGGTTTGGGAGGGTAAACGCCCATAGGATCAGCACCTGGAAGGTGAAGGCTCATTGGTTGGTCATTTCCAAGAAGCGGAAATTCAGCCACACGGAAATCGCCTAACGTCTGCTTGAGATAGTCATAAGCTGGAATTTCTCCCGCGTTAAACGAATAGGTTTGGAGCGTATGAATATCCAAGCTCTGCGGAGGCATGTAGAAAGTCGAGATTACAGAGCCCAGAAGCACTCCAATAATTAGAATGCTGACTAAGTGTTTGATGCTTATCCTCGAAACTCGAGGGTTCGCGCGCACTTCTATCGCGATGTCAAATGTGTTGCTCGACATCTTTTTCAGGATGGCCGATGTGGTGAAAGCGATGAGAACAGTATACGATAGTGTTGACAGAGGGCTCAAGCGAATTGGAATTGTGAAGATCGTGAAGTATGGGATGTTTAGCAATAATGATGAATATATCGACCCCAAGATTTTTGTCCCAGACACTAACAGCACGCCGAATATACCTATCACAGCGAAGCCAACAACGATCCTATTTTTCGGGAAAAAGAACAACGCCATAAATGCGATGATTGGAGGTATCACAGACAACGCTAGAATTGCTTGCCCTTGAGCGGGCAGGAGGCTCAACGAATTCAATACGGGACTGCTCACACCGTTGGTATAATACAACCGCACCACACTGTATGATGCCTCACCAATTCTTCGAAGAACAATGTTTCTCGCAAAAAGATCGGACAGCAAAGGCAAGATCCAGAAAAAGTGTAGAGAAACAGCAATCCCAAGCGAGAGGCCAAACTGTTTCACTCGTAGGAGAATATGGACTCGTGACCACATTAGAACCAAAGCTAAGCTGATTATCGGTAAGATCACAACGTAGTCTATGTAAGTGAAGGCGAGAGCCAAAGCAATCCCTGCTAGTACAGCGGAACGTTTGCTTTGTACCCCGAAGCTTCTGACAAGGAGCGCGGCATAGATTGGTGAAAAGGCATAACTGAAAATCGAATTAAGGACTCCACCGAGTATTTGATACAGACAATATGTGGTGTAAGTGTAGAAGATGCCGCCCAGCCAAGAAGAAATCTTGTCCAGACCAAGACTTCGTAGAAAGAAATAGGCTCCGCTTCCACTCAGAAAAGTCAAAAACACGACCATAAATTTGCTCGTGAATTCCCCTCCTCCCAATAGACCTAATCCTGTTAGAAAGATCCAGTAGTAAGTATCAGAGCCGATAGAGTAAATGATGCCCATTATTTGCTGAGGGTTCCAAGAGTACAATCTAGTAGTAAGACCAGTAATGAATTGTTCGCGCAGAGGTGGAATATCCCAGTCGTTTCTGTAGGATATTACCCCAGGACTAGCTAAAGTTTGGTAATACACGAGAATAGCCAAGATTAAATATAATGCGCATGGAAGCATGGGAGCCAGACTAACGCCTTTGAGCCGCAACTCTTTGCTCCTCTAAGCCATCTCAATGTAGCTACTGACGGTTCTCTAGACACTCCAGTTTTCGAAGAATATCTTTACGCGTCTTCAAGATTCCTGCGCAATATTTCACCGCTCCAAAGACACATAAAACGCATTATCGAATATTCCATCCCAACTTAGTTTCGATGCAAAAAGTTTAGCGTTCACTCTGCATCTCTCGTAAAACTCATCATCCTTCATTAGTTTAATGATAGCGTCAGTTAATTCTTTCTTATCATAGTTAATTGCAATGCCCATTGGTTTTTCTTCGATTTCTTTTGCAATCCACGGCACTCTTGTAATTATTACAGGCAAGCCACAAGCCAAATATTCCTTGGGCTTTGTTGGATCAGCAAAATACGTTATATTATGTGAATCTTCCACATACGTTGCTAAAGCAACACCGCGAGTAGGAAGATATTTCATGAGTTTATCATGTTGCATTAGCCCTGAGAATTTTACGTTATTGCCCAAGTCCGCGGTCTTCACCAGATCCTTTAATTCTTGTTCACAGGGGCCGGTCCCAATAATTTCCAGTTTAGCATCAGGCACCGTCTTGATCACATCTTCCATTGCCTCTATAATCAAGTCGGCACCCTTTGACTTTGCCAAATGACTTGCAAATACCAGTGCTCTTCTGTTAAGTTTTATATCTTGTATATGCCCGACTTTTTCCAATTCGACGCCAACTGGCACAATTAGATTTCTTCTTTTCTCAACTCCTTGTCCTTCCCTAATCTTAGCCATCCTTTCAGAAATATTCCAAACCAAATCTGAGTGCCTAATGCATATTCCATCTAAGAAGTGATAAGTGAGGTTCAGAATAGGATTGTTAAACCTCTTTGGAGTATAATCGATCACGTAGAAAACAACTTTATCGACGATGCCAATCTTTCGCAAGATGATGCCACAAAGAGCATTCAAATTGTCTATTCCAACACATAAATCATATTTCTCGTTGCTTCTAGCGACAAAAAGGAAGGTTAAGAACACATGTTGAACGTAGGAAAAAAATTCGGTAACTTTAAGGTTCCTTTTGTACAAGGAACGTTCACATTTTCCTCTTGTAAAGGTTCTAAACTCTGAGTTGGAAACAAAAGAACATGGAAGGGGATGAAGAACAGAAGTCAACTTGCCCATATTCTTCTTAGAATAGTCTACTAACGCCTGCACTGGACCGTGAATCTCAGTCATATGCCCCAGGATTAGAACGTTTTTGCCCAAGAATTCTGAAGAGTACATAGTCTACCTGTCGCAGGAGGAACTAAGTGACAAAGGTTTACTCATCGACTCACACAGAACATTGTAGATTTCTGTAAAAACGTCTCTCAACCCAATCCTAATTTTCCAGTTAGGATAATGCGACATGGTCTTGTTGATATTGGAAATCCACCAAATGTGATCGCCCTCTCTCGCCTGTCCCAACTTATAATTAATCTTCTTGCCAGTTACGTCCTCAATTAAATCAAAAGACTCCAAAAGCGAAATGGAATTTTGCCTGCCTCCTCCGACGTTGTAAACCTCTCCCGCTTTTGGATTCTTGATAAACTCGTAGAAGAGCTCGGCTAAATCTCCAGCGTGGATCACGTCTCTGACTTGATAACCACCATAACCATAAATAGTCAACGTTTCGCCAGTCAGCGCCTTTCTGATGAAATAAGGTTCCCAATTGTGCATTTCAACCGCCTTTGCAGCTCCACCCGTGATACATCCCATCCTAAAAACGCCTGTTTTTAATCCATAAAGCAGAGCATACTCTTGGGCATACAAGTCTGCAGCAAGCTTTGATACACCAAATGGAGTATGCATGCATCGATCTGTCCTCAACGTTTCGTCAAAACCATCTATGAGACACTCAGCAACTGGCTCAAACCGTTTACCAACTTCTTTGTAGGAAAAATAGTTTGGCGCATCACCATATACCTTGTTCGTGGAGCAGAAAACGAAAGCCGCATCTCTATTATGCTTTCTTACGTTCTCCAAAAGACACAGAGTTCCAAAAGCGTTGATTTGAAAGTCTTCAAGCGGAATCTCGATTGATTTCGGATGCGACGGTTGTGCTGCTGTGTGAATTACAGCGTTGGCTCTTTTGATCAGTGGAATTATTCTTTCATCCCTAAAATCCATGTCATAATGTTCAATGCTATACTCTTTCAGGAGGCGCTCCATTGTCTCACGTGTGCTTGCTTCGTCGCCAAAGAGTTGAGCTCTCATGTAATTATCAATGCCAATGACTTCGTATCCTTTTTTTGAGAAAAGTTTACAACATTCGGACCCAACCAATCCCGCTGCTCCCGTTACTAGTAGTCTGTCAGACAATTGAGATCAACTACGCGGAGCTTGTCTTTTTAGTAGATAACAGTGACGGAATCAATGCTGCACCAGTTACTGCGAATTCTAGCGTTTTCATAAAAAGCATTCCGAAGCCGTACAAAGGTTGCCGCGCCAACATCCTCCAATTCTTCAAGTAGTTCAGTCTTATCGGCATGAACTGAATTTTGGCTTTTTCAGGATGTTTCTTAATATACTTCATCAGTGTCTTCGCGTAATAATACCTCTTTAGGAACATCTTTCTCAGAGTCAAATGACCCTCATGATGTCTAATCAAAGCGTTTATACGTGTTATTTTGTAACCAGCTTCTTCCACTCTGGCATGCAAATCCCAATCCTCTCCCGCTTCCAACTCCTTATCGTACCCGTCCACTTTTTTAAGCACCCCTCTTCGGAAAAACCTAGCCGATTCTATCAGTGGATCTCCAATGTAGGTTAATCTTTCAAGGGCTCTGCAATTCGCCCAGAAACCCTCACCGACTCTTATCTCAGGAATCATAATTGCATCAGCATTATTGTTTAGTGCCTTCTGAACGCTTTCCTCAATTGTTTCACGCGTCAACTCCATGTCTGCATCAACGAATAAAATGAAGTCTCCTCTTGCTTTTGCAGTCCCAAAGTTTCTCGCTGCTGATCGCAACGCCTTCACTTTGAAAATCCTTGAGTTGTATCTCTTCGCAATCTCAACAGACCCATCTGTGCTACAGTTATCAACAATTATGATCTCTATTTTTGGATAGGTTTGAAGTCTTAAAGAGTTAAGGCAGGCTTCAAGATCAAAGGAAGAATTGAAAGTAGGAATAACGACAGATACTAACGGTTTATTTTCTGGCAAAATCCTTCAAGTGTCCCATGACTTTTATAGCGCCTCTAGCAGAGTACTTCACTTCTCTCCAAGACCGTATTCTAGTCAAGTGTCTAAACACATACTTAGGCGACAAAAAGACACGATAAATCTCATCACACATTCTCATAACCTCTTCCGGCTCCATGTCCACCGTGTTCAAAACAGGCTCAGTCATATCAAAACAATCATAATCCTTAGGGTCAACCCTGAACCAACCATTCTCCAACGCTTCCTCATACAACCTAGTCCCAGGATAAGGCATAACAACAGTAGATTGAAGCGTAACAGCCCAGCCCCTCTCCATCAACATCCTCCCGATTCTCAACGTCCTCAACGCATCCTCACGCTTCTCCCAAGGATACCCAACCATAATCGTTATGTGTGGCTCCAACCCCTCTTCCCTCGCCACTCTACTCTCCCCAATGATGCCCTCAACAGTTGTACCCTTATTCAGTTTGTCAAGTGTCCTCTGACTAGCTGACTCCACACCAAAGAGGAGCATGCGGAAACCAGCCTTCCTCATTAATCGATAGTCTTCTCTCGTCAACGCTCCAAACCGCATATTGCAGCTGAACCTCACTTCATCATTATACCCTCTCTCAATCATCAAACCAGCAAACTTTCTCACCCAATTTCCAGCTGGAAACGTTCCAGTGTCATCAAAAACTTCCTTAACCCCGTATTTCTCTATCAACATCCCAATCTCATCTGCCAAAAGCTCAGGCGTCCTCACCCTGTAAGATGGATATAAAGTAGGCCACGAACAGAACGTGCATCCCCCCCTCTTCCTCCACCAGCAATCTCGACCAACCATCGTGTAGGTGCCCGGAGTTTCCTTGAAATTCCCATTCTTCTCACTGTAAAGCCACCACTTCGTCAAATCCCTATCAGTAAGAGGCAAACCATCCAAATCATGATCCAAACGGAAACTTCCAGTACTCTTAATCTTCCTATTCTCCCTAAACCAAATCCCAGGCTCAAGCTCAGCCTCACCTTCCAAATACTTGGCCAGATTCAGCAACAGAAAATCGTAATCGCCACCAGTCAAAACATAATCAACCCTACTATTCTTCATTGATTCACGCGGCAAAGCAGTAACATGATCGCCAACCAGAACAACCCTAGCCTCTGGAATCGCCTTCTTAATATCCTCAATGACCTGCCAATGCTTCTTCACCACAGGAGTCTTAGTCTCGATCATTACCAAGTCGGGATTATTCCTTTCCAAGTCAGCCAACCACTGACCACAGGACTTATCCTCAGCGATTCCGTCGTCCCAAACAACATCATAACCAGCATCCTTTAACAAGGTAGCCGCATACGCAGGAACCATTGGATAAATATACGTTGGCTCATGAAAATACTGAAACTGCCTATTCTGACTGAGCAGTGGTACGCCTTTTCCAGAATCTATTGGCGGATAAGATATACTAACTTTCATCTTCGAAGATCACGTTTCATAAGACCCCTTAAGAAAGACAAGCCGTAAACAAAATGAGTTGCCAAAATACCTAACCAAACTGAGAGGAGCAGCTTGGCTTCCTTGACTTCGACGACAGCTGCAATTAGGCTCAAGACTAGGTAGGCAAATACAGACAATAACAAAATGTTCCAGAAAAATGAATAGACAAGCGATGCAAGCACGCCCCCCCACAAAGACAACACAAGCAAAGACGGCACAAAGTAAGTAAGCTTGAGAGAGTTATCGGGAAACTTCTTCGCAAAGAAACCTCGGTGCAACCCAAACCTAGAGACCTGTTTGAGATGCGGCGCTAAAAGAGGACGACGATGATGATATACAACCACGTCAGAGGCCTCAATCAATTTTCTGCCAAGTTTTTTGATAGCCAAGCAGATTAGCGTATCCTCACCCGGCCAATATTTCTCATTCCAACCGCCTGCCTCTTGCAAAACCGTTTTCCGAGCTATGAAATTACAAGAATGTATGTCATCTGACTCAAAACTACGCTTAGCCTTGAACCTACTCGACAAATTCCCCAGCATATAAGACGAGAGAACATGCCCGCCTGCCCTCTGCATGTTGCCGTCTTCCTCAGGGGTCAGCCCTGGTCCTCCCACAGCAGCAACCTGCGGGTCATCGAAATACTTGAGAGCTTTACTCAACCAATCCTTGCTTGGATATGCATCAGAGTCAATAAACGCACAAAAATCTCCAACCGCCTTAGCCACTCCGACATTCCTTTTCCTACCAGGCGACACACACCCAGTCGAAATAATCCTTGCTCCCTCAACCTTTTCAGACTCATGGTCGGGAAGCAAAAGAATCTCAAAATCCTCATAATCCAACTTCCTACAATAGTCAACGCATTGTCTCGTGTAAGCATCAATCTCTTTGCAAGGAATAACTATAGAAACGAATCTGCAGGTTTCACTCAAAACTGTAGCCCACGTTCTTACTACTTAATCTTCTGCATCGCTCTAAAACTACCGCATGGCTCGTTGATACCATCGAAGCACCCTCAACCTATATGTTATTCCAAGAAGGTCCACGAACATTTTCCATACATCCTTGAAGCTGAACAAACCACGCATCCTGATTTTTGCTGGCAACTCCACAACCCTCAATCCGTAGAGATTTGCAACAGCCAACAACTCGACGTCAAAGGCATACCGTTTTACAGCCAATCTTGGAAATATATCTAAAAAGGTTTTTCTCCTAATCGCTTTAAGCCCTGTCTGAGTGTCCTTCAACTTTACCCCAGTCAATAATCTGACTAACAAGTTGAAGCCATGACCAAGAATCCTGCGTATCAGAGGCATCTCCACAACCGATTTAGGATGCCACTTAGAGGCGATAGCGATATCTCCATCCTGCAATGCGTCAACATAACCTGAAACCGTTTCCAAGTCTACCTCCAAATCACTGTCCGCAAAAACTATGGCGTCGCCAACAGCCTCCAGAAAACCAGCTTTTAAAGCATATCCTTTCCCTACGTTCTTCTTGTAGCTTACTACCTTCACATGCCCATTTCTACTAGCGTAATCAACCGCCTTCAACCCGGTACCATCTACGCTACCGTCGTCTACCACCACAATCTCGTATCGCCGCCCAGTTTCCTTCACAACACGATCCAGCATGTCAAGAATACCCTCGATGGAATCTTCTTCGTTGTAAGCTGGCAAGACAAACGACAGCTCAACCCTACTCATTCGTTCTTGCTCTCGCTCTTCTCACCATACTTTAGAAAGCAAACAATCTGCAAAACAACCCCAGCGACCAAGGCGAAATACGCATAGACAGCAACCTCATTGGCTAAGAAATCTAAACCCATCGACAACAGAGCAGCCGCAACCACAAGGAGCAACATGAACCATATGATAAATGGAGCACCCCAATTCTCCCTAACATATCCCCTGATCTTCACAAGAATGGCCTTAGTAGAACCTTCAGGCATGCTTCAGGTCAAACCCCGTTTGCTTTCATTGACTACGTTGCCAGCAGAATTCCGTTCAAGATTTAATGCTTCTCAGGTCTTCAGAATCCGAAGTGACGTGATAAACACTTAGCTTATAAGTGTAAACCGCTATCCTGCCGCTTTCATAGACCTCTTCGAAAGCAGAGGACACGGTTGGCTGCCCATGCCACCCGTTCCCATTAGTCCACCAAATCAGGTACAACTGATGAAAAGAACTATTTTGAACCGTTTCCAACGCGATCTTCTCCGGATTTTCATAACCGATGCGAATTACCTGACTTCTGTTAAGAGTCAACAAGGACCAACCGTAGAACACATCGTGAGCAAGTAAACGTTCACTGTCGTGCATGTTGCTTCTCAGCCATTGAAGCGCATTAACCGTGTCTTGATTGTCAATTGACGGCACGGTGTTCTGCAGCATCGATGTGGGCAAATAATACGGAAACAAAGTGTAATACGGAAACGGAGTTGCATTCGGTAATGCGATAAACCCTAGAGTTAAGGTTGCCAACATCAAACCGACGGCTATTCGGTACACGTTCAATCGAAAGTGCGCAAAAGCCTCTGCTGCATAGAAGGCCAAAGGATACGTAAGCATCAGTGTCCAACGATAAGGAAATCCAGCAAGGAAGGCATTTGGACTAATCAATGAGGATAGGATGGCAACCAAAATCCAGAAAATCCAAGCCTTAATCTGAAGGTTGCCACGAAAATGCTTGGCACCCAACAACACTAAAGGCAACAAAGGCAAATAACAGAACAAGAGAAAACCGAAACCATTCGCTACCATGTCAAAATAAGAGGTGAACCCAAAAAGGGTCAACCATCCCTCAGACTCCCTCCCAGGGAAACCACTGACCACAGAAAAACTTGACGAAACAACATAGTTTGCGTAGACGATCACCAAAAACAACAGCACCGCTGGAACTGAACTCATCACAAGCCCCCGCACCTCAAAGGATTTGCTGTCAAGATGCAAGCGCATGATTGTAGCCACAACTATAGCAAACATAACAACAGAAACCAGCGGATGAGCCAAGACAACTGAAACCATAGTCAAGGAAAGAAGCACTCTGTTCTTCCAGCGCACTCCATTCTTTTGAAGAAAGATCAGAACCACAAACAGAAAGATCAAACCAAGCTCATTTCTAAGCATGTCCCAAGACACTCTCAACGCCACAAAATAAAGAGTTGCAACCAAAGCCACGAGCAGACTCTTCTTAAGTGACCAAGACAACGCCTTTCTGGCGTAGAAATAAACGACAAGACCAAGAAAGCCAAGAAACAAAGAAGACATAACCTTCAAGGAAACTACGATGGGAATCCCAATGGATGTAACCCCCATAAGCATCATATAAAAAAGCGGTGCCACTGCAATAAGATTCCAGAAACTCACACCATCTCTCAGCCACGTTAAGACATTTGGAACGTAGTAGCCAAGCGTGTCGAATCCAACTATGTAAGGCCCCATGAGAATCTCCGGTATAGTCCTTACAGCCACGGGCACCAAGAAAGCCATGAAAGGAAAAAATTTATGGTTAAACGCTAGTTTGAAGAACATGACTCTGAGCAGTAACTACACCCGTTTTCGTCGTTTTCACCCATTTTCGCGGTCTCTTCAAAATGATCTGAGCAAACGCATAGAGAGCCACTAGGTTCTGAACCATCCAATAAGCGTAAACAAATGGCAGCCACAGTAGATTCGTAATTTTCCTAGGCTTTGTCAAATAAACAAGAGCCGTTCCAATCAGAAGCAAAGTAACCGTGTTAATAAACGTGAGACCCTGACTCATAAAAGTCAAAATTGGATCAGCTGAAAAGGGAAAAGCCAAAGAAAACAATCCTAGAAGGTAGCCAAACACACACGGAAGAAACATGTAGGGCCCAGTCAGGGTCATTTCCGCGTCAATGCTTTTTCTGTTCGGATTTCTAAGAAGCCTTCCATACTTCAGCGAAACCTCCATCGATCCCCTGAACCATCTCGTCCGCTGCCTAAACAATTGAGTGAGACTCGTCGGGTTTTCCTGCCAAGACCGCACATCAGCCGCAAACTTTGTGTTGTAGCCTTTCTCCGTCAGCTTGGCCGCCATCTCCATGTCCTCTGACAAGCAATCTTCATCCCAGCCCCCGACATCTTCGAGAACACCTCGCCTAATAAAGTAGCAACTGCCTGTTAAAGGCACAAAAAGGTTGACTGCGTCTTTTCCCCTAATGTAGGTTTCATACCGCACCGCTTCTTCGTAAGATATGAGTCTTGTCAACATGTTTTCATATGCGTTGATGGAACACTGTTTACCTTGAACCGCAGTTGTAGACGATTCCTCAAAATATTCAGCTGCCCTGAGCAACATATCCCGTTCCGGAACGTTGTCAGCGTCAAGCACACCAACTATCTCTCCTCTCACATGCCTTAAGGCGCAGTTTAGGGCAGAAGGCTTGCCGCTTGACACATGCTGATGGATGAGCCTTAATTGCCCAGGATACTGTCTAGCATACTCTGCGCATATTTCTGCGGTCTTGTCCACCGACCCATCCTCAGCCACGATTATCTCTCTCTTTTCCGGCGGGTAATCAAGATTCAACAGCAACTTCAAGAGCCGACCCACGACCTTTTCCTCATCTTTAACGGGAACTATAATTGAGAAAGTGGGCAGTCTTCCCAAGTCAGGCTTTATTGCTATCATTCCTCTCTTACATGCTTTTCGCAGTTGTTTCACGCCGACGACCAGAATCGGCATGTTGTAAACGCTCCAAATGTAAAGAAGAGAGAGCACAGAAACCATCAAAATGTAAAGAATATTCAGCACAGTTCAAGCTCTCCTAGGCTTAGACTGAGAATTTTGACCAACTGATTTAAGTCTCTCGACTATAAGAAACTTCTTAACACCTAGGCAAAGATCTGAACCAGCATTCGTGTGTTCTCTAGCAGTCATCATGGCGCATTCATATAGGTTATTGCTAAATACCGCGAGAAACCTGCATCTTTTACCCAACGCCAAGCAGAATCATTGCCCCAACCCTGAGCGATTCGACTCAGCTTCAAGGCAAGGCTACCTCCCATCTCCCGCATCACACGCAGGACCTGACTCTCCATAACGTCTTCTAGTTTCTTCAAGATAGAACACAATATTTTCTGGAGAACGAAACTGCGAACCCTCTCAACAACTCTTATCACCAAATCTATGCAAGCCCTTTCAACTTTAGTTAGGACTCTATACCAAACCCCTCTTCGCAAAGCCTTCGTTTTCATTTGGACGATTTCATCTCGCGGGAGAGAAATCCCCACTTGACCCATCTTATTCCCCACTTTTGTCACCCCAATGATTGTAAAATCAAAGAATATTTAATATTTGCTAAAATAAACGACGATGACTTTCTTCAATGCCAAGAGCGTCTCTGACCTCTTTGGGAAGCGTTATCCTTCCTTCTTTTCTCACGTAAGATGTGAATTCCATGGCTCCTCCTTCTTTAACCAAGTGTTCACGTCCAACAACGACGTTTTTTCACATTTTTTGTCGATAAAAAACTAGTTGACATCAAGAGATATTCAAACGTAATATATTTTGAGGGCAGAGAAGAATTTCCACAATTTGGTTTTCGCGTATCTGTTGAAATAACTCGCTACAACTTGGATAAGTTGCCCAAAAAAGCATAAAAGAGTTAAAATTCTCAGTGTCAAGGTTTAGGAGTCAGCTTGGGTATATCTTCTCTTGCATTTCTTTAGAGCTTGGTTTAGTTTTATGGGGTTTGCGTTGAGCAGGGCGTTGGCTTTCCTTACGTTTAGTGACGAGTCCAGATAGCGCGTAGTTGCTCGGTGGTTGCTTCGGTTCCTCCATTAAGGCTGCAAGTTCCCCTCTTTCATTGAATCTTGCCATGGCGTCTTGGTTTAAGGCTTTGAAGGCTTCGGTGCAGCCTTTTATGCCGCCTTCTATGGAGCGTGTTTTTTGAATGAGAGCCTTTCTAGGATCTTTTACCTTGGTTTATTTTTTTCGGCAATCTTAAATATTCTCTGATTTTACAATTATTGGGGTGACAAAAGTGAGGAATATAGTAAAGTTCGCGTTAGCCTTCGTCCTCGTGGCTTCGCTTTTCCTCAACGTTCTTTTTGGTCTTATGTTGGTGTCTCGTCGTCAAACTGAGGAAGAGGACAGACCTAAACACTCTTTCACCTTCGTTTGGGGACCTGACAAACAAACGATTGTTAATGGCAGTGAGCTAAGGCTTGTAATGGACTTCAAATGGGTAAACTACCCAAACTGGGGTAAAACCTTGTCAATAGTAGCTAAAATAAACGATGATGACTTTGATGCCTTTCACGATGACATTTTAGGCTTAGTTTTCGACAGAAATGACAACGGAGTTCTCGACCCTGGTGGTTGGGATTACCCCTTTTTTCTCTTAACAAGTAATGAGACAGTGATGAAAGCTTATTTGGTTTGGGGGGAACCAGGTTATGGAGGACTTCCAAGTGGTATAGTAATTCCAGACCCTGCATTTAACTGGGGATATGAAGACAGCCCTTTTCACACCTGCACCTTTGACAACGCTACTGGCTACACATTCAACATTAACATAATTGCGCATAGAGTCAACCTTGATAAACATATAGTATTGGTCAGTTTTCAGGATTATGGATCAGGTGACCATGTTTTTGTCATCTTCGATTTTGAGGAATGGTTTATCCATTAAGAAAACTGTGTTCCTAGTCACAGCTTACATCCTACGTTGGAAGGAAGGTCTACGAAGCCGAAAAAGACTTTGACCTAGACGAAGACATCGACTACAACGACGTAACTCTCTTTGTGAGCTACTACATAAACTACTGGAGAGCTTGAAACCCACCCATCCATCAATTTTAGCAAGTTGGATAAAGTTTGCGTTTCTATTTTTCACCATCCACCAACTCATCATCACAGCTATTTTTCCGCTCCACAGAACCATTGACGCGCCAACAAAACATTAAGCAACGTTGAACCCGACAGAACCCGTTCAACGTCGTCCCCCTCATTGACACACTTGTTTATTTCACCAAGCGTGTCCATGCAATGGCTTCAGCACGAGCGTAAAGGTTTTCGCAAAACTGGTTTGTTGGTTATCTTTCTCCTTTTATCCAGCCTTTGATTCCAAGTTCTTTGACTGTTATGGTTATTGGTTCAGGCTCATGGGACTTTGCTTTGCCGTTTTCGTCGAGATATAGTATTCTCGGCTTCAGTGGGAATACGCCTTGAACTTTTGGTTTAAGAACAAGCCTTACCTCTTCCGTTTTCAGAGGGTCGAGTCGTTTTCCTTTCATGTTAAGATAACTGTCTTCAACACGGTAGATTTCAGGCTTTTCTGCTATCTCGAAACCTTCCGGAATAACTTCGGCGAGTTTAATTAGGAGAGCAGGGCCTTTTCCAGCGTTAACGAGTTCTACTTCAAGGCTGAGGTTTTCGCCGACTTTGAGTTCTTTTTGACGGGTTATTATGTTTGCTTGTATGTCTGCGTGTTCGAATCGTTCTAGTCCTGTGGGCGTTTCCTCTGCGGGAGTCGGGGTTATGAATGTTGCGGTGGTCGAAGTTACTAGTGGTGCGTGCAGAATTTCGGTTAGGGATAGGGCTAATTCTCTTTCATTCTTGACTTTTTCTAGGAGGCTTGAAACCTGTTCTTGTTTTTCAGGGTGGTTTGCTTTGAGGTATGATCCTGCTGAGGCTTGAAGTACCTTTTCGGCCATCATGTAGAATTGGGCTTTCTTAGTTGGATCGGTTTCGGTTTTAGCGTTGTGCATGTACAAGTATGCGTCTAAGAGTTTCTGAGTTGCCTCAGCGTATTCTGAGGCGTTTTTGAACCCTGCTTTCAGGTAGTAGCTTGCTGCACCTTCTAGATGCTGTGTTGCCAATGTATAAAGGGACGTATCTCGGACAGCTTCAAATCTGGTTCCTGCTTCTAAGGCCTTGCAGAAGCTGCTGTGACCTAGAGCCAGCATTTTTGCTTTTTCGTCAAAGCTGTGGTCCTTGGCTTCCTCGAAGAGTTTGGATGCCTCCTTGTACAAGTCGGGTGAGGCTTCCGCTTCTGCTCGTGTCATCATCTGCCAAGCCCGGCAGAGACAAATTATGGGTTTCAGTTCTTGGCGATCAGATTCGTCTTTCATGGCATCAGTTGCCTTTTGGAATTTCTCTGTTGCAGAGCCATATTTTCTAGAGCTAGCAGCATGGTTGCCTTGTTTGTCGAGGATTCTTGCTTCCTCTAGGGCGATTCTTCCGAGGCAGTATTCTTCTCTTATGTCAGAAGCTTCGGTAAGGTTGACTAACAGTTCTTTTTCGTCTTTGCTTTCGATCTTTTCCAGTTTGGCTTGGATTGATTTCTTTGCTTCTGCAAACAGTTGGGCTGCCTGTTGGAAGAGGTCTTTGGCTTCTTCGGTTTGTTCTCTTCGGCTTAGGTCTTCTCCTTCTTCTAGTTTAGCCCATGCTAGATAGTTTGGGCTAAGGTAGTTCCATCGCGTTGTTGATTTATGGAGGTTAGCTGCCTTCTCATAGTGCTCTTTTGCCTGTCCATATTGTCTTTCTGCGTGATGGTGTCTTGCTTTCTCGATTGCGTTCCATGCTTCCATGTAGGATGCGTGATCTTGATAGAAGTCTTTGAGTTGAGGAATCTTCTTGGCAGCGAGCATGTAGTTCTCTGATGCTAACTCAAAGTTCTTGGCAGATTCTGTGTAGTTTCCCATCATGTTAGAGACCTTAGCCAGTTCCCAGTAACCTTCGGCAACACGGCTGAAGGGAGAATCAGCCTTGCCATACCACTCAATAGACTCTTCAAAGGCCTCTACGGCGTCGCCTAAAACACTGACGTCATTGGTGAGTGCGTATAACTCAATTAATGTTTTTCCAATTGTCATCTGATTTCTACCGACTGAAAACCACTGTGGTTTTTCGACGCTTGCCCACGGAGATTTAGCCCATTTTAGCCAATATTCACGGGCGCTTCGCATGTTTGTAATCGCATTTTTAAGCGTCTCTATTTTCGCTTCGATCGTTTTTTCCATGTTTGCTAGCTCAATCTGATTTAGCGCCGCGCGCCAAATGCAGCCAGCAAGGTTCGTTTCTCTTGGTTCTACATAGCCGCACGCTGACGCTTGCTTTAAGATGCTGATGCTCTCCTCTGTGTATTTTGAAGATTCCTCGAGAAGAGCTCTTTTTCTGCTAGTGTCGGTCTCAACTCTTGCTTGCCAAATCAACGCCAAGCTGAGAGAACCCATCATATGGAACGTAACGCCCATTGAGCCTGAGAGGCGCGCGTGCTCCAGGCCTTTGTAACCAAGCTTAACGAATTCTTCTATTAGCCGACGCTTGCTCTCCAAGTTGGTTTCCAATGCAGATCGAGGTTGGATTCGAATCCCGTAGCTGTAAGCGAGGGCTATCCCTGCATCGTAGGCGATGATATTGTAGTGGGCTACTGCATCTTCACGGTATTCGTCAAGTTTTCGAAATTCGTCTCTAGCCTTTTCAGGATCCTCCTGCGACGCCGCACTGGTACCTATTACGAACCCTAGTCCCCATAAAGCGTCTGCAACGAGACGGTTGTCTTTCGTTAAAATGCCGCACTGTAACGCCTTCTCGAAATGCTGTCTTTCCTGTAGTCCTGTCGAGCCCATAATGTCCAGATGAACATCAGCTAGGCAAAAGCTGGATAACCCAATGAGATATGCGTCGCCTATCTCCTCAGAAATCTCTATAGCCTTTTCTGGATAGCTCAAGGCCTTCCTTCGGCACTCTTCCCTTCTCTCAACTTTAAAACCCCTGGCAAAAGCCGCGTCCCGATAAAAAGCCGCAGTTATGGTGCAAGCTTGTGCAAGTCGCTTCTTGTCTCCAGACTTGGAAAAAATCTCTATCGCCCTCTCCCCGCACTCCAATGCCGCCTCAATTATTTTTTCCCTTGATTCCGCATCCCACTCAATGTTCAAACGATCAATCAAAAGAATCATGAGGTTGTTGCAGGTTTTTCCCACGTTCATGTAGTCTGCCATTTTTTCATAAACCTTAAGCGCTTCCTTTTCAAGCCTCCAACACTCGTCTAATTGTTTCCGCTTTGCAGACAAGTCTGGCGCAAGTAGCGAATTAACGTATAGGACCATAGCCTTACAATGGCTGGTTTTAGCCAGTTTCCCTAAGCCTTCAAAATTATCAAACAACTCAGCAGCCTTCTCATAAGCCCCAGCAGCCGATTCCATGCGGTTCTTGAAAACATCTCGAGTCTCAGCTTGAAAAGCAGCTCGATAAAAGCAGTAACCAACCCTTTCCTGGGCCTCACCCATCTTCAAAGAATCGGTTTCAGACACTAAGTTCAAGGCTTTCCTGTAAAACTCAGCCGCTGCCAACCAATCATATTCCCTTTCTCTTTCTTCAGCTTGGCTCAGAAAAGTCTCTGCACTTGACGACTCTGACATACCCATAGACCACTACAGAGTTATCGTCAACCCTCTGAAAAGGCTTTTTATGAGCATGTACTCTCCCTCCTGAACATTTTTAGTTTTGCATCTGCGGTTCCAAAGCATATAAAACTTAACAACTAATCCAATGCTCTCAAACAGACAATCAAGGAATTGGCTTCAATAAATGAATTGACACCATCCATGCAGGTTGAAATGAAATAATAGTTGTAGCTGGAAAAGGGGGGGAAGGGGGAAGGCTATTGTTTTATTACAGTTACGTCAGCCTACAGGACCACGAGTAATCTTTGTGTGTTCAGGTAGTATGTCGAATACTTTTGCTTCGATATTACTCAAGGCTGGATTGCTCTTTAGCCCTGCAACGATTTCTCCCTTAAGGAATGCCTCTACTGAGGCATCATCTTTAAACAGGTAGATTCCACCTGCCGATTTTTCAGCCTCATTCATAAGCCAGACCTTCCATATGAGTCCCTTGACGTTTGCGATAGGTTGGGCGCCTTGTAGAAAGGCTTTCTCAAGCTCGGATCTTGTCACCTTGAACTTTAGATTTATCTGCAGAATCTTCTTCATTTTCTCACCTTCCTTCTGTACGGCCTTTGTCTCCCCTACAGTTTAAAAGATTATCCGTCAATCTTGCGTGCATGCAAAAATTAACAAAGCAATCTACTATTTATCTTCCTATATCGCTTGGTTGCAGAGAAGTAATTTGAAGAATCGTCAAAATCAAATGTCAAATATCACTTAGGATGAAGTAAACACTCAATTGTCTTCATTGGATAGAATACCAAGCGTAAACAAAGATTACCTAATTTACTAGAATTTTTAAGCTCACTTCATTTAATCTTCTTTTTTAGGTGATTGAATGCTGGACATAACATCTATTCAGCCATAGTTGCTGCCGCTGGCGTGCTTGTGGGCGTCACGATAAGCATCATGGAGCTCAGAAACATTGTCAGAACTCGACATGGGGAACTCTTCCTAGACCTTTATGACCACTACAATGATCCTGAATTTGTAAAACGCTTCAGTGACCTAGTTTGGAACTGGCGTTGGAAAGACTACAGTGACTGGCGGAAGAAGTCTAGTCCAGAGGCGAATATCGAAGCCTATACATCATTTGCTGCAGTTGGAAACTACTTTAAAGGTGTTGGTGTGTTGGTCGAGGAGAAAATGATAGACGTGCGACTGGTGGATAAGTTGATGGGCGAAGCCTTCTTGAAGTATTGGGGTCACTGTGAACCCATAATCAAAGAATTCAGGAAAGACTACAAAGCTCCCAAGGCATGGGAAACGGCTGAGCACCTCTACAATGCATTGAAGAAAAGAGAACAACAACTAGCCTCTAAAACAGCTTGAACACACAACAACTCTCTTTTCTCTTTATGTCTTCATTAAATACAAATCCCTGGCAAAAACAAGTGAAGAACCAGTAAAATACATTTAGAAAGTCTCACCATAACTTGGTTTCTAGAACCCAAGATAATAAAAAAAGAGGGAGAAGTGTGGTAGGATCATAGCATAGCCTAAAGAACTGATTAGAATCACAAAAATTAATATCGCCTCTATGAGGCGAATAACTGCAGTATGCTCTAAATGTTTATATTTAATCTATGGCTTTAATATATATTGATGCCAAAGGAAGAAACCAACAATGCAACGATTGGAAGCCATATCCGAATTAAGCGTCGAGTTAAGTTACGCAGAGTTTAAACTCTATGTTCGTTTAATCAAGTGGTTTCTAAGATATTTTTTCCCAAGTAAACGACTAAACCAGAGCCTTACGTAAATGCGTTATTCTCATTCTTCTTTAATGCTTGCTGTATTTCGTCATATCTTTTTCCCTCATGGATTTTTAGCCATTCAAAATAGGCAGGGTCATTTTTTGAGTTCATAGTTTTGCGCGCGCATTTACCGAATTGGTAAATTACCTATAGGTTTTATTTGGATAGGTTCTCTTTGGAAAACTGTCATTTTTCTAGACACCCAAATATGAGCCTAGTCTATTCGCTTCGAGTTTTTATTGAGTGTAAATGTTATCTTTTAGAACAGTTGCTCTATCATACGTGGAGGAAACAAAGCAACTTGCCCATCCTTCCTATCGACACTGGACGCTACGGCACGCCTAAGATGCGCCGAATCTTCGAGGAGGAAACCCGTCTCCAAAGAATGCTTGATGTGGAAGCAGCACTGGCTTGGGCTCACGCCGAAGTGGGCGATATACCCAGAAAAGACGCGCAGAGGATTATGGAGGTTGCCACGACTAAGCTGGTTAAGCTTGGTCGTGTCAAGGAAATTGAGGCGGAGATAAAGCATGATGTAACGTCTATTGTAAGGGCGCTTTCTGAGGAGGCTGGAGCCAGCGGCGGATACGTGCATTTTGGGGCTACCAGCCAAGACATCAATGACACGGCTACGGCGCTACAACTTAAAGAGGCTGTAGAAGTGCTTGAGAAACGGTTGAATGACTTTGAGAAGGTATTGTTGGAGAAGGCTGAGAAGCATAAGCGCACCATTATGATGGGTCGAACGCACGGTCAACACGCGTTGCCCATTACGCTTGGCTTCAAGTTTGCGATTTGGCTGCGAGAGGCTTCACGGCACATACAGCGCCTAAACCAGTGCCGAGAACGCCTGCTGGTTGGGAAGATGAGTGGCGCGGTTGGAACTATGGCTGGTTTGGGTCCAAACGCCCCAAAAATCCAAGAGCTGGTTATGAAGAGGCTGGGATTGAACGCAGCCGACATTTCAAATCAAGTTATACAGCGGGACATACATGCCGAGTTCATTTCTTTGCTTGCCTTAATCGCCTGCACCTTAGACAAGATTGCGATCGAGATTCGTGAGTTGCAACGCCCAGAGATTGGGGAGTTGGCTGAGCCTTTTGAACGAGCCAAGCAGGTTGGCAGTTCGACCATGCCGCATAAGAGGAATCCAGAGCTGTGTGAACGTGTCAGTGGCCTAGCTAAGATTATGAGGAGTTTAGCGATCCCCGCCTTGGAAGATGTGCCGACTTGGCATGAAAGAGACTTGACTCAGACATCTTCTGAAAGATTCATCATTCCAGAATCCTGCATTCTCATGGATTACATGCTTTCTTTAATGACGAATATCTTGACTGGTCTCTATGTTAATGAAGAGAGAATGAGGAAGAACATTGACATTACGCAGGGAAGAGCCATGTCAGAGGCGGTGATGATAGCCCTAGTCAAGAAGGGAATGAACCGACAAGACGCACATGAACACCTACGCACGCTAACGATAAAAAGCGAAATAGAAAAACAACCGTTTAAGAAGATACTTTTAGAAGATAAGACCGTGCGAGCAAAACTTAATGAAAAAGAAATAGACAAAGCGCTCAACCCACAAAATTACTTGGGCACAGCAACAAAACAAGCAGACATTGTCATCAAAAAAACCAATCGAGAGAGAAGAGCTAGAGGATTAGTCAACTAACGTGAAAGCATCAGCTGACTCTTTATAGTGGGATTTCAATGGAATATCCTCCAGCCAAAAAATGAATAATCGCAGGCTACCATGTTCCAAAAAGCCAAATACCTATGCCAACTATAATTATCCCAGTGGAAATGGTCATTCTAAGCCAATTGCGGCTTGGGAAAGCCTCCCCAGAGGGCCATACGCTTCCTCCTAAACCCATCAAACCAAAGCCCAAACCTGACAAAAGCAGAATAAAGCTCCAGAGTGAAAGAACTTCAGGAGAATAAAAAGTGACAAGTATCATGTATATAAGCATCAAAAATGGCGGGGAAAATCCGAACGCCAAAGACACAAACCAGTTTCGGCTCCGTCTTCCATAAACAAAAGCCACTATGCCAAGAAGCGGGGAAAAGGGGATAGCAGTTATGATAGCTATCCAGTACAGTAAACTATTATAAAAGATGAAGAGGGAAAATAGAGGGTATGTCATAGCGAAGAGAGTCCACGATGCCCATTTCATTTCCCAAACCTTCCACATATTCTTAATCACTAGAAATATTAAGTTAACGTGTAGATTAATCTCAAATGCAACGATGAAAGCTATAGAAAATCAGTATTCTGTTATCGCTCTTTGTTGCCATTCTTCTCCTTTTTTGAGTCTCTTCCATTCTTCAGCCTTTATGTAGCCGCCTACTTGGTCTTTGATTTTCTTGGCAAGTTTGGGTCCAATCAACGGCAGCGCAGTTAACTCCTCCATCGGCGCCTTCTTCAAGTCGTCTAACGTTTTCAACCCAGCATTATGTAATATGCGTGCTCTAACCCTACCAATCCCCTCAAGCCTTACCAAGGGCAACAACTCTGCCTTCACACCCTTCTCAACCCGCTCCATAACCACATCCAAACCAGACAAAGCATCCTTACCAACACCGAACAACCTTGCCAACTCATGCGAGGCATAAAGTAGCCACCGAGCCGACTCAATAACCCGATACAAGTCGCCAGGCTGAACCCTAAACCGCTCAATCATCTGGTCCTCAGTTACTTCCTCAATCCAAGACTGCAAAACCCACGCTGTTTTCGCCTCCGTAAGAAACTCCTCATAGTCGATATGATCCTCCCACTGCTCAGGCACTGGAAACATAAACTCGCTTCGATGCTGATCAACAAACAAAGCTAACTCGTCAATCTCAGACGAATACGGTCTCAGCCTAGGAAACACATCGGGTGTGTGAGCGATCATATGAAAATAGCTGACATCAGTCAAAATAGGCGCCTTATTCTGCAACGCATCCCTGATGACAACACCAGAAACAGGGTCAATATACAACTCGCTCACCCTACGCCCAAAACGAGTCGCATAAACATTCTCGCCGCTAACCTCAATCATCCTCTCATCATACAAGAATTTCAAAATCTTTACAATAACAGCCTTAATCGCCTTCGGGTCATACTGAAACGCATAGAACGTTTTACCAAAAAAATCGTAAATCCCCTGCTCCGTGTGCGCAAAATCAGAAGCTATCGTAGCCAAAACATGCCCGCGCAGGATGCGCTCCACAGCCAGCTTCGACCAGATCCGCTCGGGTTGAGCCAAAACATAGCTTTCCATGAGATAATCACGCTCATCCTCGGTCTTCGAGATGAGTATGGCTTCACCAGTCTTGTCGTATCGTGGTCTGCCCGCCCTGCCAGCCATCTGCTTGTATTCGAGCACGGTGATGGGATAATAGCCGTAACCAGGCTCATACCGGCGGTAATCATGTATGATGACCATTCTAGCTGGAAGGTTGACACCAAAGGCAAGGGTTGGAGTTGCAGTCAAAACCTTGATTCTCCCCTCTCTAAACGCGTTTTCTATCAGCCTCCTGTGAGTGCCTCCGAGACCCGCATGATGAAACGCTGTCCCCTTAGAAACCAAATCAGCCAGCAATTCGCTTATTCTGGTTCGTTCACCAGCAGCCAAGACTTCCTCTGACAAGCGCTGCAGAACACGTTTCAAAGGCTTGGACAACAATCCATCCACTTCAGTTGAAGCCTTTCGAGCCAAGCCAACCGAATTCTTCCTCGTCGACGCAAAGATGAGCGCCTGACCACCAGTCTTTATCGTGTGAAGGGCCAGGTTTATGGCTGGATTGGCTACGCGCTTCTCGATCTTGAGGGCGCCGCCGTCTTTGAACTGAATCTCGTTTTGGTTTAAAACGCCTTCCTTCAACGTGACTGGACGCCACTCAGTTGTGACTGAGTCGGCTTTGAGCCATTCAGCTGCCTCTTCAGCGTTCTTAACCGTGGCGCTCAAGGTTAACAACTGTGCGTCTGGGTTGATCTGCATGAGGCGGGCTAAAACCACTTCGAGGGTAGGTCCGCGCTCGCTGTCGTTTAGCAAGTGGACCTCATCGGCGACGACGAGGCTGATTTCATCCATCCATTTGGCTCTATGCCTCAACAAGGAATCTGCTTTTTCGTTTGTGGTGATTATGACATCGTAGCGTTCAAGCCATGGATCACTGCTGTCATAGTCGCCTGTGCTTATGCCCACGCTGATGCGTCTACCACCCGATTTCTTGATGCCCGAATATTTTTTGAATTCTTCGTATTTTTCGTTAGCCAACGCCCGCAGAGGCGTCAAATACAAGACTTTGCCGTCTTTTTCAAGTATGTGCTTGAGAGCGCACATTTCAGCGACTAGAGTCTTGCCAGACGCGGTTGGGCTTGCCAATACCAGGTTTTTGCCTTCTAGGGCGCCAGCCTTCACCGCCTCTTCTTGGGGTGGATAGAGCTCATTTATTCCCGAGTCGATGATGGCTTGCTTGGCTGCGTCGGGTACGGGTAAATCGGAGACTTTCAAATGACAGCGCCCTTTTCTGTATAGCTATATCTTCCTTCTAGTTGGAGCCGCCCTCATTTCAACTTTAACATCCCTTAAATGCCTTCTTCTACTTAGTTTCTCATGCTCCTATTAAGGTTGATTTAGTAATTCTAGAAAAATCTTTTTTATTTGTTTATCTTTGTATGTAAATGACAAGTATCAATGCGGGGATATAATGGTCACTTTTTTATTTGTTTTCCCTCCTTCTCGCAGTGATTACACATTTCGATTCCATCTCGGTGTAGGTTACATTCAAGCATATTTAAAAGATAGAGGAATCAACGCGCCCCAATATGTTCCTAAGAAAAGAATGCCCTTACCTAAAATGGTTGACGATATTCTTAAACATAAGCCAGAAGTAGTAGGTTTCACATGTTACGATAGTAATTACTATATTATCAAATCAATTGCTCGTCTTCTAAAAAATTCAAAGCCCGATCTTCCCGTAGTGATTGGAGGCCCGACAGCAACGTTTTCCGATAGCTTCGTTCTAAAGGATTGCCCAGACATAGACATCTGTGTAAGAGGAGAAGGAGAAGAAACCACGTATGAGCTCATAAAGTCAGGTTTGACTAACTTGGAAAAAATCAGTGGTATAACCTTTCGTGAGAAGGACTTGACTGTTCAGGTTGGAGATAGACCATTAATCAGAGGTGAAAAAAGAGATGCAGAATTGGATATTCTTCCTTCACCATATTTAAAGGAGGTAGCGCCTCTAGACGGAAAGGCAGGGGTTTTGACTTCAAGAGGCTGCGTCTACAATTGTACTTTTTGCAACTTCTCAGCCATGTCGAGGCATTCCATACGTTACCACTCGGTTTACAGGGTAATAGAAGAATTGCGAAAGATCGATGAGTATATCAACCATAACTTCCCAGAACCACAGAAACCACTTGTACAATTTAACGACGATACTTTCTCCCTGAAAACGGAAAGAGCGAAAGAAATATGCAGAAGGATAATACAAGAAAAAATAAACTTAAGATTCTACGCTGACACAAGAGCTGATTTTTGCGATGTAGAATTGCTGAAACTGATGCACGAAGCAGGATTTAGAGAAGTCAACTTTGGACTTGAAACCGCAGCTCCAAGAATCTTAAGGAATATAAAAAAGATTTACTCTGGCGATCGGAATGATTTCACCCTAGAAAAACAATTCCTGCACACTCTAAAAGAAAATGTCAGGTTAGCAAAGAAATTGGGGTTTCATACTTCCGTAAGCATAATCTTAGGGTTACCTGGCGAAACCATAGAGGATGCCATGAAGACGCTGCAGTTTGTTAAGGAATTAAAAGTCAATGAATATTCACACAACTTCCTAAAAATATATCCAGGCACCAAATTGTTTGAGACGTATAGAGATTACGATTTAGATCTCAAGGAATCTGCAACAATCTTGCCGTATCAGACAATTTACCCCTACAATGTCTACGCGTTAAATCCTCTTCCACACGCTTCTTTGCAAAAGTCTGTAACCGAAGACGAAACAACCTATGTTGAACTAATCGCTAACAATTTAACTCAGCTTGAAAACACAGACTGGTTAAACTTGATCACAAGCGACATCAAACACCAAGACACTTTTGCATCTTGGTTGGTCAACATCGGTACTCTGCCGTTTTCCCTATACTACCACCACATGAATTATTGGCCAATTAAGGAATCTGCTTCTCAATTCGTTAACGAGCTTGTCCAAAACAAGGTTCCTATTGGAAACTTTTACTTTTTGACTAAAGTTCCTTTAGAGAAACAAGTAAACAACGCTTACAAGCTAATGCGATTTGGCCAATCCATATGGCCCCACTCTTTATTCGTGGAAATGCCCTTTTCAAAATATCAGAATCGAAATTTTCTACCTGAAAACGCCAAACTGATATTTACCATAACAAACAAAGATGATGTAGAAACTCTGATTTACTTATCAAAAACATCTATTAATTCAGAAATCATAAATTTACAACAACCTTACCCCCTGAGTTGTATAAGAGACGAGTGCAGATGGGTAAGTGAACCATGTCCAGCAATGAAATTTCACAGATTAATTATACGTCCAAGTTTTTCAATCGTTACATGTTTCAATGGTAAGCCTATAGGATTTGTAAACTCAAGTTACGAAGAAATGGAAACGACTTTAAAGAATATACAGAAAAAAGAACTTTCAAGTAGAAACTGTGCCAAATGCCCTGTGAGAGATGCCTGCTCGAAGTGCCTGTTTCCCTTTCCTCTGACTACCGAAGAATACTGCGATCTCAAAAGGACGCATCCTGAAATCAGAGATTATCTTAGTCTATTCAGGACTACTAGGTTACTGCTAAGAGACGGAGGTCCATTGAGTGAGAAGAAATTCAAAATGGTATCTACCTATTTAAGACACAAAAAAGCTAAGAAATTCTTCAAAACACGAGTGAAGAAAGACATAGAATTGATTTATGCCGATGGACGCCCATATGTTGTAAATGCAAAAACTCAGAAAATCTTTGGCTTAAACAAACAGACAGCTCATGTTTTAAGTGCGCTTATGCGAGGTACAGGCCTAAAGGATTTAGCAGAGTCTCTTCACGAAAGTTATGGAGAAGGAAAAGGCAAGGTTGTTAATTACGTTAAGGAGGCTCTGAAAAGTTTTGAAGAAAAAGGTTTCCTAGAACTGGATGATTTGCAATGAACAAGTCTGGTTTAAGAAATTTCAAAAACATCGACGAAATGAATCATTCGTTTAAACCGAAATTGGTAAAAGGTGTTGACGCATCCTTTTTCAAAGAGGACGAACGTGGCAAATTCTATTTGCTAAGAAATCCTGAGAATCTAAAATATGTAAGGATTAATGCACCGGGTTATGCTGTCTTGCAAATGTTTGATGGAAATACACCCCTCGCAGAGATTGAGAGGAAGGTAAATGAAAGAGATATAAAACTAGATGTTTACGAGTTCACAAGATTCTTAGCAGAAAGAGGCTTTATTGATAATCTAAGGGTTCAAATAGAACCGCTTAAAGGAAAATCTATTGAAACTTTTAGCACGATTAAATATCAACTTGTCAAAGCAGATTCTGCTTTTGCTCTCAGCTTTTATCGCGTATATGCGTTGGTTTTTTCAAGGGTTTTCTTAATTTTCTATGTTATTCTAGGTGGGATCGCCATGTTTCTGTTTTTAAATAACTTCTCAGTCATATTGGACGATGGATTCAGCACGCTACATCCTGATACGCCAGTAGAGCCATTTATTGTGTCCTTCATCCTGTTTTATGCAATTGATTTTATGCATGAGGTAGCCCATGCTGGAGTATTTTACAGCTTTGGTGGTGTTCCACAAAAGATAGGGTTCACATTTCATTACCTTATCCCCTTTTTCTATACTGATGTGCCAGATGTGCGTTTGTTCACTTCAAGGAAAAGTGTCATAGTTTTTTTGGCAGGACCACTTTCTACACTCTTTTTCGGTTCTTTATCCTTGATTTTGTATTTTTTTGAACCCACATTTAAAACTGCTTGGGCTATGGTGAGTGTGGGGTGCTATATGAGTGTAGTATTTACCTTAAGTCCTTTTATCAAGACAGATGGGTATTACATCTTAGAGACTCTTACAAAGTTTCCGAATCTTCACACTCATGCATTAAAATACATTAAAAACTGGCTGAAACACAACGTTGCGGTTCTGCCTCAAGAAGAATACCAAAAATTTCTTAACTCATATTCAAAGTTTGAAAGGAAGATTTTGAACCTTTACTGTTTATTACTACCACCAGGAATGGCAGGAATGATTTATGTTGGTGCTATCTTAGGTTTGATGAAGGCATTTCCAAATATTTTAGCGGGCATATTGCAGATAATGACTTCGCCCGCGACAGCTAGGCTTAAAGCATATGTAGGCTTATTTGTTGCCTTGTTTTTTGCAATTCAGCTTCTATGCGGAATAATGGTTGTTTTGTGGCGTCTGCTTAAATGGAAATTCCTGGAACCTAATTCTCCACAAAAAAAGGAAGATGTTTGTGTTGGTTGACTCACTTGGAGATCTAAATCATCGCGTCATGTATTGGCCGGTGCTTCGGTGAAACCTCTTCAAGTTCCTCAACTATTACCTCAAATTTTTTCAAGGGGTACCACCCTAAATTTCTGCTTATTATTATTTTCGATTTAAAAAATTTTTGGTGCCCTTTTGATGGAAGATCTAGAAATTGCATTGAGCCTTGCTAAAATGAGTTTCTATTCAATTAGAGCAGTTTGGGTTCTGCAAAGAGTTGGTCATTAACATACTAGAAAGCGAAATAAATCTTGGATGCGGAGGTTACTTGAAGAAAAAATGTGCCAAGTGCTTATCAACGTTCAAATTCCTTTCGGCAGTCAGTTGTTCTTTTTTGGCGGCGTCTGGATGTGTATGCCGGTGACTTTCAAATAGCTGTGCCTTTTTCTGATTCAGCTATGTCTTCTTTAAGTAGCCCTCTCTTGGTCGATAGATTGTTCCCTCTCTCTCCAACTGCCCCAGAAGTTTCTCGGCTTCTTGGGCGTCTATGTCACGTTCCTTTGTTAGCTTGTCTATCAAGGCTGTTTTCTCAACCATGCCCGTTTCTTTCTCCATCTCAATAATTGTGCCCAAGATTATCTGCAGTCTGTCGCGTAGGCTTTTTGGCTTGCCAGAATAGATAAGGTCAATGTCTGTCTTGCCTGTGGCTACGTCCACACCAACCTCACCGAGTGATTTTCTCATTATCGATATTGCAGCTTCAGCGTCCTCAACCAGAATTTCTTTTCTCAACGCTACTCTAGCTCTCGCTTCCGATAGTCTTACCAATGATTCCAGTTGGCGAGCTGTAATAGCGATTGGAGACTCGCCGCTTTCACCACCTGCTAAACGCATTTCCAAGTAGAAGTCCTTTAGGCGCTGCAAAGCCTGTTCAGTTAATTGTGGCTTGATGTTCTTAGCGTAGCTTATGTATTTTCGGAGAAGTGAGGGTTGTATCGGAGACTCGACTGGCGCCAACCCTCTTCGATGTAAGTCTAGTATGTGCTCTGACATTTTCGTATCGGTTTCTTTTTCAGGCTGATCACGCAGGACGAAGATGAGGTCGAATCGCGATAAAATTGTAACGGGCAAGGTGATGTTTTCGGCCACGGTTCTGTAGGGTTCGTACCTGCCTAGAGCTGGGTTCGCAGCAGCCAGCAGTGCTGTACGTGCGTTTAATGTTGCCACTATGCCGCCTTTAGCTACACTGACCGTGTGTTGTTCCATGGCTTCATGTATTGCCACTCGGTCTTCAGGGCGCATTTTGTCGATTTCGTCGATGCAGGCTATGCCTTTGTCGGCTAATACGAGGGCTCCGGCTTCTAGGGTCATGCCACCTCCTCTTTCTCTTAGCACGGCTGCTGTCAGTCCTGCGGCTGTTGTTCCTCGACCTGACGTGTATAAGCCACGTGGCGCTATACGGGCTACGTATTGGAGCAGTTGGGATTTCGCCGTGCCTGGGTCGCCTACGAGCAGTACGTTCATGTCGCCTCGAATGGTTATGTCTGGTAGCTGCTTTAAGACGCCGCCGAAGAGCATGTACATTATGGCTTCTTTGATGTGCTCATAGCCGTAGATTGAGGGCGCGATTGAACGTATGACGGTGCGGTGGACCCATGGGTCGCGTGCGATCTCTAAGATTTTTTTCTCCTCTTCTGGTAGGGTCAGCAGGGCTTCGGGTTCTTTGCTTCTGACATCTACATGATTTGCGTCTAGGTTGAGTCTGAAAACCCTTAGCTTTCCAAAGGTAGGAAGTGTGGGTGCAGTGGCTCTAACAATGCCCACCGCCGCAACATGATCGCCTGGTCTGGCGAAGTCGACTAAGTCTCTTCCGGCTAGATCAATGTTCAGCCAGCGTGGCAGTTGCCCTGGCGGTAAGTCTTCGGGTCTTTCTTGTATGCGTATGCGTTGGACATCGATGAAGGTTGATTCTTCTTGGACAAAGTCAAATGAACCCTTGCTTTTGCACGCTGGATCATTACATGAGAATGGCGTTCGAAGAAATCGAGTTGCTTGGTCTTGTTCCATTGTTTGTGTAGTTCCGCAGCGCCGGCACTTGAAAACGGCTTGCACTACCATGGGGTTGACAGGTGAAGCTCGGACAATAATACCTTCAACCATAGCTAATTTACCTATTTGGGCTGATCCTAAGATTCGCAACGGTATAGCTTCAGGTAGACCTTTAAACCTGACAGTTACTCCTTTAATTTCATCGTGATATTCAGGGTCTTCGACTTGAAGCTGCGCATAAGCAGCATGGTTAGCGTGTTTCATGTACTCATCCGGTTTGTCACGCAAGCTTTCTGCAAATTCTGAATCGGCGACTAGGAGGTCGTCAAAGTCTACGGTTATTGAGGTTGAACTTTCAACAGCCATCTGTGACAGTGCTTTGCGGTATTTTTCGTGTTTTAGTAGGTCTTGGAATCGTGATTGCGGGTCAGCTGTGACAGTTTCTTCGGTCATGGTTCATCAGCTGCCTTTAGTATTTTGGTCTTCCATTCATTTATGATCGTGAATAAGCGTTCGTATAGATAGCGTTCTTCTTTAGCTAGGTCGTTTAGGGTTTGATTGGTCTGTTCGGGTGAGCTGGCCAGGTAGATGATTTTGCGTAGGCGGACGTTTACTATGTCGTGTGCTACGCCTACTGCCTTTCTGTATTCGTTCATTTTTTCTGGGTTGCTGTTGGCTGAGCGTTTAAGGTTTGATAGGAGGCGGCGTAGGCGTGGGTAGAAGTCAGGTTCGATGTGGGCTAGTTGCCGTGTTTGTTGGACTTTTTCCTTCCAGAGTGTTTTGTCTATTTTTTTGATGTCGAGTAGTTCTTCTTCTCTTAGTCTTGCTATTCCAGTTCTTTCTAGTTCGGTTGCTATCCAGTGTGGGATTTCGTATTCTTTTCCCTCTTCGTAGGGTCCTACCGTTAAGCCTGTGATTTGGATTTCGGGGCAGTTTCGGTTGATTATTATTCTTACGGGTGTGTTTTCATAGATGAAGTCTGCGTCTCGTATGGGTGACGGTGTATGTGTGTGAGTGTGGGTTGTGATGTTTGTTCTCTCCTTATTCTCTTTTTGAGAAAGGCTTTGTCTAAAGAGAAGTGTGATTTACAGATTTAAAGTTGCTAGTGGAAATAGAGGTATGATTTTGGTTGGGGTCAGATAGGTGTAGTCTGTTTGCGAGAATTTTTTCTGTTAAGGAAGGCTGAGTGTCTGTTTGTGATTTGGGTTCTATTTTGTTGGGTGCTTGTGTTTTGGGTTGGGTTTGGCGTTGGTTGGGCGCACTTTCTATGTTGTTAAAAGGCACTTTCAATGTTGCCGAAAGTGACGTTTACCCTGACGTTGCGTTACTAGCGCTGGGAATAAAATTTCAAAAGAAGAAGGGAACAATTCCCTTTAGCCTTCTTCTACTATCGCTTGTTGTGTGGTGACTGGGTTCAGATGTTGATGACGCAAGACAGCACTATTTGAGCCGAGTCTGCGATGATTCGAGGGTTGGTTTCTCTTTTGTGCAGCATTTCAATGTTCGCTTTGAGCCTATGGAGAAATGGTAAATGAGATTAGAAGTCCAATTAGACTGAGCACAAAGAATATGGCGAAGCCCATGAGTATTGAGCATTTTTCATTTGTTCCGAAGTGTGTTCCTAGGCTTCCGAGATAGGATTTCCATATGATTCCAATGAGGTTGAAAGGTAGGGTAAATGTCAGTTTGAGCATGTTAACTTGAGCTCTGTAATCATTCATTTGTTGTATTGCTGCGTTCAGATCCGTTGTGTCAACTTGGAATGTAGGCAATATTAGCCATGAAATGGCAATTCCTATTATTGCGAAGACAACGTCAGCAATGTAGGCATAGCCTGATACTGATGCCGCTGTGCTGAAGCGCCAGTTACTTCCGCTGTCGCCTGCATATCTTACGATGAGGGATTTCACTAGCCATTTGATAATGATGACGATTAAAGCAATGATTGCTGCGACCGCAAGCATCCCACTGAGTATGCTGGTGATTTGGTCGCCGTATGTTCCTACAAACTGAATCTTCTGCATCACCATTGCTAGGCTTAACACAAGAAATACAAATTCAAGTGCCACTATTACGAAATACCCTGTGTAGTCGGGTGTGAGGGCTATGTCTTTCATGGCTTCGGATGGTGCTATCACGAGTTTGTAGAATCTCTGAACCAGTGAGAACTTTCTTTGATAAGGTGGTGCTTCTATTACCGGTTGAGGCGGCAGAGGAGCCGTTGGTATGGACGTAGGTGTCACTATTAACGTTGTTCCACAGGTTCTGCAGTATCGGTCAGTTTTCGACACCATATTACCACAATGAGGACATGGAAATTCTTTTTCGCTCATATTGTTTCAGGGCGAGGTTGTTCTCTCTGATATTTAACGCTTGTCAACGTAGAGAAAAATTGTGCAAATTGAGTCACTTTAATCTTTGATAGTGAGGTTGGAGTGGTTACCTTCTCAGAGCAGTTCTCCCTTTGCTATCTCTATGACTTTTCCGCCGACGTTTACCTCTATTCTTCCGCTTTTGCCCTGTTTGGCTTTTAGGAGGAGGAGTGAGGGTCTGCCAATTTCGTATCCTTGTTCCACTCGGATGTTGATTTGGCGCTGGTTGAAGTAGTTGTGTTTGATTAGGTAGGCGGCTAGGCAGCCGTTGGCGCTTCCCGTGGCTGGGTCTTCGGGCACGCCGTAGTAGTCGGCGAACACTCGGACGTTGAGGTGGTTTTGCCTCTTGTAGGTTTCTGGGTTGAAGATGAGTATTGATTTGGCTTGGGTGTTCTCGATTAGTTTGAGGTATTTTTCTCTGTTGATTTTGGCTCGTTTCACTGCGCTCAGGGTTTTGAGTGGGGTTATGATGAAAGGGACGCCTGTGGAGACTTCTTGGATGGGAAATGCGCTTTCAATTTCTGATGCGTCTAGGCTTAGGACCTCTGAGATTGTTTCTGCTTGGAAGGCTTGTCCGAAGATTGGCTGTTTCTGTTTCATCCATAATGTGTCTGGTTGTCCTTTGATGTACGTGGGTGTGACTGGGATCTGTCCAACCTTTAGGTTTAGGATTATTTTGTTGATTTGTTTCTTTATAATTTCTTGTAGTATTATGTAGGTTGTTCCCAGTGTGGGGTGCCCTGCGAAGGGCAGTTCTGTTTCAGGTGTGAAGATGCGAACGTCGTAACCGCCTTGGCGTTTCTTTTCTGATAGAATGAAGGATGTTTCTGAAAAATGCATTTCTTTGGCGATTTTTTGCATTTCAGCGGTGGAAAGTGTTTGTTCGTTTCTTATGACTGCTAGTTGGTTGCCGGCGTATTTTTGTTCGGCGAAGACGTCTACTATGTAGAATGTTTGGTTTGGCATGTTTGATTGTTTCGTTTAGAGGTTTCTTGTAAGCTTTTTGTTGGGTGTTGGTTTGCTGGGGTTGAGGGCCGTCGCTGTGTGGTTGTTGATGATGAATGCTCCTATAGCGCCATCATCAAGTTTGCTGATCGTGCGGTTAGGTGGTGCTGCGATTAAAATTTCAAAAGAAGAAGGGAGCAATCGCTTAGTGCCTTCTTCTACTTGTTTTTGTGTGTTCTTTTATTGCTTGTTTTTTTCTGTGGAAATTTAGGCGTTCAATAAGCCTGGCTCAGGCTCCTGTTCTTGTCTCCTTACTGCATTAAGGTTTCAAGCCTTGAAGGGTTGGGTTTGGGATAGAAATTCTATGCACACACAAAATGACGGTGGCTAGGTGCGCGAAAAGCACGAATAGTTTGAGAAAAGAAAAGACTGATAGTTTTGAAATCATACCAGTAATACTCTATTCTCAGCTTAATGATCTCAAATCTTCACTATATCTTCACAAACTAATTATCCTTCTAATGGCGCAGAAAGTGCTTGGTGAAAAAAACTTGAGTCTATGGCAAGATATTGAAGGTCTGCAGAAGAAGAAGAAGGAATTAGACGGTCAACTACACTCTATTGATGAGAAACAGAAGATTCTGGAGGAAAAAATGAAAGCAATTGAAAAGGGCATTGGAATTCAAGAAGAACGCACGAATAAACTTGACGCACAACTTAATGAGAAGCAAGAAACTTTGGGCAAATTGGAATCTAAGATTGCTGAGATGGAGCTAATATTGAAGAACCCAAGGAAAGAACTGGTTGAGGAAGAACCAGTAAAAGAGGAACCTCTTGAGGAACCAGCGGTGGAAGAGCCAGAAAATCAGCTCATGGAAGTGACTGTGGAAGCATCGGCCGGTGATAGCCAAGAGCAACAAACTGTGGAGACTAGGGAAAAACCAAGGAAAAGCAAGCGTTGGTTGTGAGATTCTAGCAAACGTCAGTTATTTGCCAAGCAAAATTCATCATTAAGGTGAACTAATCTGAGCGATCTTGACAGCCTTACGAAGTTTCAGCGCGCACGCAAGAAACGAAGATCGCTGGAAGAAAAGACCAAGATTTTCGAGGATAACGCGCGTGTAGCAAAACTCTCTATTGACAGGCAACTACTTGTCCAAATTCTTCAAGAAGAGAACCGTACGCACGACGAGGCAGTTAAAGATGGACGAAAAGCTTCAAGAAGAGAACCGTGCGCACGGCGATGCAATCAGAGAACTGGAGGAAAAGATAGCCGATTTGGAAAAGCAAATTAAGCCTTCATCTGAAGTAGAGAGCATCCCAAGCGAGACGCCCTCTGAACCTACGGAAGATATGACTGAACCTACACAAGAGATTTTGACCGAGGTTGACGAGGATGTTCGTATAGCGCGTGTGCGGGCGCTGTTGCAGGAGTCTGCGCGAAGCGAATCTGAAGTTCCCCAAGAAGCGCCTCAAGAGATGCCTAAGAAAAGGAAACGTGGTCTCTTCTAAGTTTACACCTCTTGAGAGCGGTACGTATTTTAGATCGCGCGCGTCAAAGCGCTCTGGGGCATAATCGATTTGTGAGTTAAGATTAAGTATTGTAGATAGCCCGCGCTTCGTTGACAGTTGGTTGAATAGAATTTCTATTGTGTGTGTTAGAAATTGTATCCCTGACCCAAACCACAACCATTCAATCTACCACGATATTTTTTGCGCGTGCTAGAAAAATCCTGTCCGCAGGCTAATTACTTGTACGTGGTCTACGTAATCTTTAATAGTGTGGTGGGGTTACCCTCATTATTCTAGGTTTACAAACGTAAAGGTGAGAATCGTAAATGAGCGAAAGAGTATCCAAAAACAGCGCTTATCTAAACGGTAAATCAACCAGCGGAACCACAACTAGAGTCAAAGACACTAGCCCAACAAGCGGCATGTGCCCCCTCTGCATCCGAGACTGCCCCATCCTCTGCGAAATCAGCCTCTCAGCCTTCCGAGGAAGAGAAGCCCTCTACCCCGAACCCCTACAATTCGGCGCCTCTACAGCAGGAGCACTAAAAGACTTCCGCCTCGACTGGAGCGACTTCAACATCCACGCCAGCCTATTCGGGGCAGAAGGCATCGAACCCAACAGCGACATAGCTCTCTTCGAAAACGCCGACGTATCCAACAGAGTAGCAGGCATACCATTAAAGGTTCCAATCCTAACAGGCGCATTCGGCTCAACCGAAGTAGCCAGAGTCAACTGGGAAGGCCTAGCCATAGGCGCAGCACTTGCAGGCTGCCTCATCACAATCGGCGAAAACGTCTGCGGCATGGACATGGAAAGCAAAATAGAAAACGACAAATTCACGTACAGCAAGGAACTCAAACGTCGAGTCGACCTGTTCCGCAAGTTCTGGGATGGAAAACACGGCGACGTCGTGGTCCAAACCAACGTCGAAGACCAAAGACTAGGCGTAGACCTGTACGCCATAAACAAACTAGAAGTCAACATAATCGAACGCAAATGGGGACAGGGTGCAAAGGCGATAGGCGGAGAAGTCCGCATCCGTGACTTGGAAAAAGCCATCACACTCAAGAACCGAGGCTACATAGTCATACCCGACCCGGAAGACAAAGTCGTCCAAGAAGCATTCAAGGAAGGCACGTTCAAATCCTTCGAACGCCACAGCCGCGTAGGAATGCCCAACTACAAAACATTCGTAGAAGACATCGAATGGCTACGAAGCCAAGGAGCTAAACACATCATACTCAAAACAGGCGCGTACCGACCCTCAGCAGTCGCTTGGACCATGAAAATGGCATCAGACGCCAAAGTGGAGGCAGTCACATTCGATGGCGCAGGCGGCGGAACAGGCATGAGCCCCGTGCCAATGATGGATGAAATGAGCACGCCCACAGTCTACTTGGAAGCACAGGTCCTAAAATGCGCCAACATCCTCAAAAAGAAAGGCAAATTCGTACCCGACTTAATCATGGCAGGTGGATTCATCAGCGAAACCCAGATCTACAAGGCGATTGCCATGAGCAACTACGGCGACGGGCCCATGGTCAAAGCCGTATTGCTCGGACGCAGCCCAATAACAGCCTGCATGAAAGCTTCGTATTTCGCCCAACTAGCCAAGGAAGGACGCTTAGCCAGAACATTCGCCGACCGCTATGGGACTACACCCGAAAAATTCTTCATAGCAGCGCCCAAACTTAAAGAGCAATTTGGTGACAGATTCAGCGAGATTCCGTGGGAAGCTATAGGTGTGTACACGTACCTACACGAACGTATAGGCGTCGGTTTGATGCAGCTGCTCGCTGGCTCACGCAAGTGGAAACTGAACCTCATCAGCCGCAAAGACCTTATGAGCCTAACTGAACGCGCCGCAAAAGTCACAGGCATTCCGTTGCCAGAAGACCAAGAAACAGACGAAATAGAGAGGATACTCAGCGCCTAACCTCCCCACCCCTTTGTTTTCCTAACCCGCAGAAAGAAGAACAGACGTGCAACCACTCTGCAAATAGTGTTTTATCTGCCCGAGTGTGGAGATATCCCACAATTCCATTTTGTTATGAATCTCTCTTCGAAAAAACTAATACTCAACGACATAATCATCAGACACTTGTGAAACACATGAACCAAGAGCTTAGATTCGGAGTTATCACAGTTCAGAATCGCCCATGGAAGAAACAGGTTGAACGCTGGCAACTTATTGAATCACTAGGGTTTGACAGTGTGTGGGTCGCCGATCACTTTGTTGATCCCTATGAACCAAACACTCCTTGGTTCGAGGGCTGGACACTCCTAGCAGCCCTAGCCAACCAAACAAACCGCATCAGAATCGGCACGCTAGTCACCTCAATTCCCCTTCGCAATCCAGCCATGCTGGCACGTCAGGCACTCACAGTCGACCACATCTCAAACGGTCGGCTGGAACTCGGACTCGGCACTGGAGTCTCCTGGGACCCTGTCTACTCGATGATCGGAATTGAAAACTGGCCACCTCAAGAACGGGTAGCTAGATTTCGCCAAGTCGTAGAGATCGTTGATCAATGCCTCCGCAACAGAATCACAACCTACAAGGGGCAATATTATCAACTCCAGGACACGATCATGATTCCCCTACCCATCCAGCAGCCGCGTCCCCCAATCACGATTGGGGCAGTGGGACCACTTGTGCTAAAGATCGCGGCGCGCTATGCCGATACATGGAACTCCGTTCCGGGTGAATGGCATACATCGCCAAACAAGATGTTAGGGGATACTTGTCGACGAAACAAGCTACTCGATGGCTATTGCGAAGAAATCGGCCGTGACCCTCAGACTCTTCGGCGTTCCTTGTTGGTATTTGGATCAGAGGCAGAAACCGTCTTCAACTCAGCAGATGCCTTCGAAGCAGTTGTTGAGCGCTACCGGAACGTCGGAATAACTGAGTTCATATTCTACTACCCCTTCAGAGATGAACAGCTTCCAGTTTTCAAACAAATAGCCAGAAACGTCATTCCCAAACTGCGCACAAAGCATGGATGCCACTGAAGACAGAAAAATGTCGCTTACGCACAGCGATGTCTGCTTCCATAGTTTCCTGACTAGAGGCTCGTCGATGAAGCAAGAAGTTCGGTGAATATTGTCTTATCTACCAAAAGTGGAGACATCCCCGCTGGTTCCCTCTTCCTTCTTATGTTGGATTTAGCAGAAAGAAGGCCCTGGTCATATACCGTTGAATCAGATGACGAAGTAACCTAACTCAGGGCCTCGGTAATTAGAGCTTAGTTTTATAACTTATTCGCTTCCACCTATTGACGTGGTGAGTCACGTGTCTGAAAGACGATCAGGAAATGCTTTGCGGCTGCTAGCTATCTGCGGCATCATTGCACCCATCTTATACACAATCGTGGTCTTCACTCTGGGAGTCCTTCGACCTAGGTACTGCCATAGAGCGCAATTCTTGAGCGAACTCGGTGAGGCAGGTGCTCCAAATGCGATAATTATGAACACAGCAGGTTTCCTTCTGTTAGGTATACTGCTGATCGCCTTTGCCTTTGGGCTTCACCGGGGCATAAACGAGGGCAAGGGCTCGAAGATTGGTCCAGCCTTGATAGCTTGGGAAGGCGTTGGGTATGTGGCAGTAGCCTTTTTCCCATGTGACCCAGGCTGCATGCCTGTATCCCTCTCCGGTATTATGCACGCTTGGATATCTTGGATTTTTCTAGGAGTTGGGGAAATTCTTGCACCTTTCTTCATCGCCCAACGATTCAAGAACAACACGAGATGGAAGAACTACCGATTGTACACCTTGGCAACAGGAGTGGTGGTCGTTGTCTTTGGAGTCATGCTTGGTTTCATCATGATCAAGGGATGGACGGGGGCAATACAAAGAATCGAAGCGGGAACGTCATTGCTTTGGGTCGAAATCATGGCGATTAAATTACTACGTCTATCTATTCAACCGAGCACGTGACCAAAAGCTAGTGAATAAAGCAAAAAGTTGGGCGAATAGTGTTTTATTTTAGTTCATAACAAGCATATAGGCTATCGTAGGAGTGAGACGCAGCCTTGAGCTTCGACATGTGGGCAGAAAAATACCGCCCAAAAAAACTAGGCGAAATGATGAACCAAAAAGAAATAGTCGAACGACTAAACAGCTTCGTCAAAAACCGCAACGTGCCCCACTGCATCTTCGCGGGTCCGCCTGGCACAGGCAAAACCACGGCGGCGCTATGCCTTGCCCACGACTTATACAGAGAAGGCTACAGAGAACACCTGATGGAGCTCAACGCCAGCGACGAAAGAGGCATAAACGTAGTAAGAGAAACTGTCAAAACGTTCGCCCGAATCAAATCCATCGGGGAAATTCCATTCAAAATCCTCATCCTAGACGAAGCCGACAACATGACTGGCGACGCCCAGCAGGCTCTAAGACGAACAATGGAACGCTTTACCGAAACCTGTAGATTCATCCTCATCGCCAACTACAGCGGCAAAATCATCGAACCAATACAATCCCGTTGCGCACCCTTTAGGTTCACGTATCTATCCAAAGAAGACCAAGACACATATCTCAGACGAATCGCCGAAAAAGAGAAGGTGAAACTGCAGAGCGACGGCTTAGAGGCGGTTTTTGAGGTAAGCGGCGGCGACCTAAGAAGAGCTATAAACACCCTACAGGCCGCAGCCTCACTAAGCAAACCCATAGACGCCCACACTGTCTATTCTGTTATCGGTAGAGCCAACCCTGCTGATGTGCGTGGCATGTTGGATTTGGCTATGAAAGGTGATTTTATCGGGTCAAGAGATAAGCTACGCGAGATGATTCTAAAGTACGGCGTTGCAGGAAGCGACATCATCAGGCAGATCCACATCGAAATCTTCCGAATGAAAGACATGCCCGAACCCTGGAAGGTTAAGCTAGCCGACGTCATCGGTGAGATTGATTTCCGCTTGGTTCAAGGCTCGGATGAAGAGGTTCAGCTAAGCGCTTTGTTAGCCCGCCTTGTCGAAGCTGGCGCCCAGATAAAGCGAGGTTAAACAGCCCACATGTACTCCGCTTGGGCCGTCAAACACAAGCCTAAAACCCTAATCCAAATAGTGGGCAACGAAGAGGCGATTGAAAAACTTGTCAACTGGGTCAAATCATGGGACAAGGGCATGCCAAAAAGAAGAGCCGCATTCTTGTATGGACCTCCAGGCATCGGCAAAACCGTCAGCGTAGAGACATTAGCCAACGACCTGAACATGGAACTCGTTGAACGTAACGCAAGCGACTACCGCACCGAAGAGGCAGTTCAGAAGTTTGCAGGCTTAGCCTCTCAGTCAGGCACCTTATTCGGCAAAAAACGCCTGATCCTATTCGACGAGTTAGACGGGATCACGGGTAGGGAAGACAGAGGCGGCGTCGGCGCCATCACCCAAATCGTAAAAGCCGCACTAGTTCCAATTATCTTGATCGCAAACAACGCCTACGACCCAAGGCTTGCAGCCTTACGCTTCTACTGCCTCCTCATCGAATTCAAGAAGCCACCAGCAGGAGACGTCATGAGGCATCTGAGCCGAATCTGCAAGTGCGAGGGCATAACAGCCGAGGAAGCAGCCCTAAAGTTTATCGCCCAACGCAGCGAAGGTGACGTACGCTCGGCTGTAAACGACTTGCAGGCTTTGGCGCAGGGAAAACAGGCGCTCACATATGAAGACGTTTCATGGCTAGCCTATAGAGACCGCAAAGAAGCCATATTCAATGTTTTAAGGCTTGTTTTCTATGGAAAGACCGCTGACTCAGCTCGACACGCAATTGACATGGCAGACGTAGACCCAGACATGCTCTTCGAATGGATTTACGAAAACCTACCATATCACTTGCGTGATCCAAGTGACCTAGCCAACGCTATGGATTCGCTCGCAACCGCCGACCTGTACAGAGGCAGAATCAGAGCTTCTCAGAACTGGATGCTCACTCGCTACGTGGTAGACTTCATGACCGCAGGCGTAGCCATGGCTAGGGAGCGAACGCAGCCAACAGGATTCGTGCCCCTCCGATTTCCAGAACGCATAAAACTGTTGTCTAAAACGAGGAGCGAACGCCAAATGCAAGCGGAGATAGGGCTAAAAATAAAGAGACGATGCCACATATCGGCGAACAGAGCAGCAAAGGAGATTCTGCCTTATTTACGCATAATATTCGAAAACAACGCGGAAATGTCAGCCGACCTAACAAAGTGGCTAGACCTAGACGAAACAATGATAGAATACTTGGCTGGAACCAAAAAACAAACAAAAACAATAATCAAAAACCTACGCTAACAGGTCATATGGATGAATAAAGAGAGTTTTACCAAAATTCCAAACCTCAAAAAAAGTATGGGAATATTCGTAAGAATGGACATTAGCAAAAGAATCTAGTCGAATAATCCTCTGTCAAAGCTTTCTGGAAGAGACCCATAGAAAGCGAACGCAAAGAAATCCTCGCGTTTCCCACGTGGGAGCTCTTTGAGAAGGCATCACGGAAAAGACTACTCTTCATGCCGCCACGAATTTCATGGAACAAAATTCGTGGATTTTAAATCGTTAGTTTTAAAACATGTTATGTATACATAAGGGGTTGTTTCAAACAAGAGGTGAAGTATGCAAATGGTCAAGGTAGACGGGTACGAAATCCCAGAAGGCCTGTACTACAGCAAAGACTGGTTCTGGGTCAAAATGGAGGGCGGAAAAGCCAAGATGGGCATCACTGACTACGCCCAAAAACAACTAAGAGAAATTGTATTCGTAGAACTGCCAGCTGCAGGCGGAACGCTGAAGGCGAATGAGCCTTTCGGTAGTGTTGAATCGGTCAAGGCTGTGTCAGACTTGATTTCTCCCTTAAGCGGCACAATCGACCAAGTCAACCAAGACGTGACAAGTAAACCAGAAACCTTAAACGAAGACCCGTTCGGCAAGGGATGGCTTCTAATAATCACACCTTCCAACCTCGACGCCGAACTCGCGGCACTCATGGACTTCAACAAGTCAATAGAGTGGCACAAGAGCCTAATAGCCAAGGGTTAAGCTAAACCAGCCAAAGGGCGCACAAAACAATGCCTCGAAAAATAATCATAATCGGCGCCCACGCAGCCGCAGTAGACGCAGCCAGCGCCGCACGGAAAACTGACCGCACAGCCGAAATCACACTGCTCACAACCGAAAAACACGCAGGCTACAGCCGCTGCGGCATCCCATTCGTGATCGGCGGGCACATACCCAAATTCACCGACCTAATCGTCTATCCAGGCTCATACTACCAGATGATGAAACTCGACCTGCGCCGAGAAACAACGGCGACAAACATCGACACAAAGGCAAAGACAGTTGAAACCGTCGACAAAACAGAGAAGACCGAAACTCTTCCATACGACAGCCTGATAGTCGCCACAGGCGCCAACGCCTTCATACCGCCAATAAAAGGAAAAGAAAAACAAGGTTTACTCACTGTGCGCACCCTTGAAGACGGAGAAAAAATCAATCAAGCAATCGCGCAGGGAGCCAAAACAGCCGTAGTCATGGGTGCTGGTCTAATTGGACTCGAAGTCGCAATTGGCCTAACCGAAAGAGGCTTGAAAACAATCGTCGTCGAAATGCTGCCCCAAATCATGCCAGTCATGCTTGACACCGACATGGCAAAAGGCGTGCAAGAAATGCTCGAAACTAAAGGGATAACCATACTAGTTGGAAAAAGCGTCGAAGAATTCGTTGGAACCGACAAAGTCACAGGAATCATCGCTGGCGGGCAACAAATCAACGCCGATTTGTGCGTAGCTGCGTTTGGTGTCAGAGCCAACACCGAAGTTGCACAAAAAGCCGGACTAGCCCTCGGAGAAACCAGGGCAATCAAGGTTAACCCAAAAATGGAAACAAGCGTACCAGGAGTATACGCAATCGGAGACTGCACCGAAACCACTCACATGATAACCCAACGACCATATCTGCCACAATTGGGCACGGTAGCGGTTAAACAAGGCAAAGTTGCTGGAACAAACGCAGCAGGCGGATACGCCATATTCCCAGGAGCTCTAGGCTCAGCCGTGACCAAATTCTTCGACACCGAAATAGGCATAACAGGACTAAACGAATTCTTTGCTAAAAGAGCAGGATTAGACGTAGTATCGGCTGCAATAAGCGGCAAAACACGGGCACAGTACTACCCGGGTGCTCAACCAATAAAGGTCAAGATAGTCGTTGAAAAAGAAATGGAGCGAGTCATAGGCGCCCAAATTATCGGCGGAGAAGAAGTAACCCAACGCATAAACGCCATATCCATGAGCATACAGAAACAGATTACAGTGCGCGAATTAGCGAAATCAGACACATGCTATGCGCCGCCGCTCTGCGAAACATGGGAACTCATGGCCTTAGCAGCCGAAGCTGCAGTCATAAAGATAAGCCGATAAGATAAAAAATACACTCTGGCATCGCTCATATCCATTTTTTGTTATGTAAAGATTATAAATAAGAGAAAATTAATTAGGTGATCTTTCTACAATAACGTGAAAAAGCAGTGGTGATATGAAAATGCCAATTAAAGTTGCCATAAACGGATTCGGCAGAATCGGGCGACTACTGTTTAGAGCAGCAGTTGAACGAAACGCTAACATTGACTTCGTAGCCGTCAACGACATAACCGACGCCAAAACACTGGCACACCTACTAAAATATGACTCAGTGCACGGACGTGCACCATTCTTAGTAGAAGCAGACAAAGATGGTATAATCGTCAAAGGCAAAAAAATCCGCACCCTCATGGAACGCGACCCATCTAAACTGCCATGGAAAGACCTAGGCGCATACCTTGCTGTTGAATCAACTGGCTTGTTTACCGATAGGGAAAAAGCCGCAATGCATCTAACCGGCGGAGCAAAGAAAGTTCTGATCTCCGCGCCAGCTAAAAACCCAGACATAACTATAGTAATGGGAGTGAACGACGACAAATACGAGCACGAGAAACACAACATACTCTCAAACGCCTCGTGTACAACTAACTGTGTCGCACCTGTTGCTAAAGTGCTACACGATAACTTCGGACTTAAAACCGGCCTTATGACAACAGCCCACGCCTACACCAACGATCAGAGAATACAGGACTTAGTTCACGGAGACCTCCGACGAGCTCGAGCTGGAGCGGTAAACATAATACCGACAACTACAGGCGCAGCCGTAGCAGCAACATTGGTATTGCCTGAATTAACTGGCAGAATGAACGGAATCGCCTTGCGCGTGCCTGTTCCCAACGTTTCCATAGTTGACCTAACATGCTTGTTGGAGAAGAACACGACTAAAGACGAGATTAACGCAGCATTCAAGGAGACCGCAGCAGGACCGCTCAAAGGAATCTTGGAATACACGGAAGACCCTGTTGTGTCTTCGGACTTCAATCACAGCACAGCCTCAGCAGTCTTAGACGCTCAGTCAACGATGGTCCTCGGAGGTAACTTCGTTAAGGTGCTCGCATGGTACGACAATGAATGGGGCTTCTCCTGCCGAATGACCGAACTCATTGAACTCATCGGCAAGAAGGCGGGCTTCTAAAGCCGATTCCCCGTTTTATTTATTTTTTAGAAGGTAAGTGATAAATACCCAAAGCTCAAACTAAGTTTTTCACTTAAATTCACGTAGACAGGTAAGTGATAAAATGCCAAAAATATTGACACTCGACGATTTCGATTTCAGAGGCAAAACGACTCTAGTTCGGGTAGACTTCAACAGCCCAATCGACCCTCATACAAAAAGAGTTCTAGACGACACACGAATAAGAGTTCATGGAGAATCAACCATTGAGGAGCTGTCTCAGAAGGGCGCCAAAGTCGTTGTGTTGGCTCATCAGGGCAGACCAGGCGACCCAGACTTCACTCCACTTAAGGAACACGCCGAAATACTTGGTAGAATTCTAAAAAAACCCATAAAATATGTTGACGACGTTTTCGGCGAAAAGGCACAGAAAGCCATCAGAGAATTGAAAAACGGCGAAATCCTTGTTTTGGAAAACGTTCGCACCTGTGCAGATGAACAAAAGAAGGGAACACCTGAAGAGCACGCCAAAACAGAGTTCGTCAAGAAACTAGCTCCCTTAGCCAATGTATTTGTCAACGATGCTTTTGCGGCAGCTCACCGCGCTCACGTTTCAATCGTGGGGTTCACCGCTGTTCTGCCAAGCGTTGCGGGACGCATAATGGAGCGTGAACTAAAGGCGCTTGGAAAGGTTCTACATAATCCTGAAAAACCCTGTGTTTACATTTTGGGCGGAGCCAAAGCAGACGACTCGCTCAAGATCAGCCAATACGTGCTGAAGAACAAAATCGCAGACAGTGTGTTAACAGGCGGTGTAGTTGGACATCTCTTCTTAACTGCGAAGGGTGTCGACTTAGGCAAGCCAAACATGGACTTTCTAGCAAGGAAGGAACTGATGGGTCTCGTGTCAGGCATCAAAGAGCTTATGAACAATTATCCTGGAAAGGTCGAGGTTCCAGTGGATTTAGCCGTGGAAGTGAATGGAAAGAGACAGGAAATCTCAGTCAGCAAACTTCCTACAAACTATCCCATCTTCGATATAGGTGCTGAAACCGTGAAGAAATACAGTAGGATCATACAAGGCGCAAAATCCATCGTCATCAGCGGACCTATGGGGGTCTTCGAAAACAAGGAATTCGTTTTCGGAACTAGAAAGACGTTTGAAGCCATCGATTCATCTAAGGCTTTCTCGCTGGTTGGAGGAGGACATACAATAGCCGCTGTAGAAGAGCTGGGACTATCCAAAAAGATGGGCTACGTTAGCACGGCTGGAGGCGCCCTCATCGAATTCCTCATGGGCGAGCAGCTTCCAGGAGTCGTAGCCTTAGAAAAAGCAGCAACCAAAACCTAACGCCTCATTTCACTTTCAATTTACTGGATGTCCCTTAAAGCGGAGACTAAAAAGATACAACCTTGTTTTAGTAGTCCTTATCTGCGCTTTGCAACCGATATGAAGGCTATAATGAGGAAGGCGATTCCCGCCCAAAACCAGCTTTCGGTGAGAAACCACACCACAACGGCAATTA
>Ga0315309_1000100_pt1 | contig 50259 bp, 38 predicted proteins | sample TDP4_MG_FD_203080 | JGI IMG/M metagenome (GOLD analysis project Ga0315309, IMG submission 203080) | Freshwater sediment microbial communities from Lake Towuti, South Sulawesi, Indonesia - TDP4 | ecosystem: Environmental > Aquatic > Freshwater > Lake > Sediment | place: Indonesia: South Sulawesi... | reverse complement strand
AAACAAAGCCATTGAAAATTTGAGGGATAAAGGGACCGAACAAAGCGAAAGCGACGCCCAACCATAGGAAGCGCAGAAATGCCTTTTCAACAGCCTCTTTCGCAAGCTCTATAAAGCTTTGATCTTCTTTGTCTAGTTGCCCTATTGAGACTTCGCGGATTGCGTTGATGTAGCTGTATGCTTGAAAGGCATCTGTCTGAAGAAGAATCGCCACTCCAATCAGCGCTATCACGCTGGCGTATCCGAAACCAACAAGGTTGGCAATAATGCGAGGCCCAACAACAAAATAGAAGACTGCCAACAGAAGCGTCAGAGCTGCGATTAACAGCGGAGTGGCCTCTAAAAGTTTTCTCGGTTTGTGCACGATGTTGCCCATAACCCACTCGGAGCTGTAACACTTTCCAGTGCCTCTTTCATTAAGCACCTGCCTGTTCAGGGCATCTAGAAACACTCTTTGTTTATCATTTATTATTTGACGCTGCCTAAAAAAAAGGAAAGCCACGACGAAGGAGATCACTCCCAAAGATTCCATAACCGCTGTGGCAGCGATGTCGACATCAATAGGCAATCTATCCAACCAAGAACCATTGTATCTTGATAGAAATTTTAAGATTTCTCCTCATGCCTCGTTAGATGATAAGCGCTTAGCTGAACCAACTCTAATGAATTATTGTTTCGGCGCTCGTTCACACGTTCTTATATAAACGGTTGCGAACTACGGCATCTCTTTAGAGTAGTAGTTCGGTATTAGGTTTTGAAATGAGGGATTATTCTTTCACAGACAAGGTTTATTGCTTCTCTCACGTTGGCGCCTATTGGTGAACCCACCACAAACTGAGAGATGCCCGACTTTAAGAGCTCGGCAATGCGCTCGATGCACATGTCTGGTGTGCCGCACACAGAAAAAGCACTTATCATTTCAGGCGTTACTCCGCTGAAGGCTCGACCCCAATCGTTAGCTTTCAAGGCCTCCTTAATCTCCCCTGCCTTTTTCACATCGATTCCATGCCTCTCCAAAATTTGAGGCGGGCTACCAGCCACAATGAACGACACAGCGGGCACCGCTGCCTTGTTTGCCTTCTTAACGTCCTCGTGCACAGAGAAAGACGTGTACGCAGCCACATCAACTTCGTCAAATTTCTTCCCTGCTGCCTTAACGCCCTCTTTCACACAACTCACAGCGTAGTCTACGTCCTTTGGGTGAGACGCGTTGATGAGAACGCCGTCGCCGATTCTTCCGGCCAAAGCCAACATCTTCGGACCTTGAGCACCTACATAAACTGGAATCTTGCCTCTCGGCTTGAACAGGAACTTTGCGCCTGTTGTTTTGAAAACTTCGCCCTGATAGGCTACGGTCTCGCCGGTTATCATTTTCCTTATAATGTCAATAGATTCTTGAATGGCTATGAGTGGCTTCTCCATTTCAACTCCCACAGTGTCTAAGGTTGTCTTGTCCCCAGCTCCCATGCCTAAGACAACTCGTCCGGGTGCCAACTCGTTCAGTGTGGCAACTGCTTGCGCGGTGAAAACTGGATTCACCATGTAGGGGTTGGTTACGCCTGGACCAAATGTTATCTTGTTCGTGTAAATTGCAACTGTTGTTAACGCAACATAGACGTTACGGTCGTTGAAATGGTCGGTTATCCACAAATTAGTGAACCCGCCTTTCTCAGCTTGGATGACATAGTACATTATTTTCCAGTGGGGTCCCCGAGGGACAAACTCGATTCCAAACTTGACCATGTTGGATTCCTCCTCAAGATGTCAGCGCCGCTTTGATTTGTTCAGCAATAATTGTCATTTGCAGTTCACTAAAGACGCTGACAGTTTTGTCAGGTTCCAGTAATAATGCGGCTTCTAACAGAACGGTCAGTCCAGACTCGCTCTCAAGGACGTTGTGCTGCCAAAAATGAAGTATGGCGTTTGCAAGTTGACTGGGCATTTTCTCATCATTTTTAGATGTGAGAATGAAGTCAACAAGCTTCTGTGAGATCATTTCCCGATTTGCAGTTGGAATCAACTCAACAAGTTTGCGATAGTCCATGAAGATTTCACCCTTTTCTAAGAGAAACAGTAATTCAGCAGAGTTTGGCTTTAAAACTTGTCATCTTGAGGGTTACTCACATAAAGTCTGCAAGGCTATGCTGTTTAACCTTCTCCACAGTTTCCCGTGGCTGTGCTTTCTCCTCAAAGATTACGAGTTGACCGTATACTCCGTCGTAGCCGGGTATAACCTTCACTTTCTCTGCTCTTACCCGAACGATTGCTTCAGCCACTTGAGGATCGACAATCTTTGACATCTCTTCCGGTGGTGCATCAATGAGCACTGTGTACTCGTCGCCGAATCTTGCAATCAGCGCATTGTAGATTTCCCATACTTTCTGCACGCTTGGATAAGTTACGCCTAGAACTGTTGCGATTATTTCAGAGAGAGGCAGAAGATGTATGTAGCCAATCGCGCTATCAGGTTTGAAGTCAGCGGGTCTGTCGGCGAGTTCCTCGACACGTTGCTCCACCCCTTTTGTGAGATTTCTGCGACAAACTGGGCAACGGTTTCCAAACTTTGTTGCTTCTTGCGGAGAGAACGAAACCTTGCAGTTTCTGTGTCCTGTCCAATGATATTTACCGTAGGCTGGGTCTGTTTCAATGGTGTACAGAAAACGCTGAGGATCTTTTTTGCGTATGGCGTCAACCACTTCTTTGTACGTCAGCCTCTCAAGCTCGAAGACATTCGCCTCTCTGCCCATCCGCCAAGGCCAGTGGCTGTGACTGTCGCTGTTCGAGACCAAAGTGAACCTGTCCAGGCTGCTCAGGCGCCAGTTCATTGGTGGGTCAGAAGATAAGCCTGTCTCGAGTGCTGGAATGTGCCGAGTGGTATCTTGATAGCAATCTTCTACACGGTTGAAGCCGCTGAAGGCGCCGAAGAGGCTGAACCAAGGCGTCCAAGCGTGTGCTGGAATGACCACGTTTTCGCTGTTGACTTGCATTATTTCTTCGACGAGTTGAGGCGCTGTCATGTCTAGGATGGGTCTGCCGTCGCTGGCTAAGTTGCCGTAACGCGCGAGTCGGTCGTTGATTTGAGTCGCGGTTTCCAGACTGGGCGTCAAAATGACATGGTGAATTTTTTTAATGCTGCCTTCAAACGTGAAGATGGTGGCTACTTCGCCCGTTATCAAGTAGTGAACCGTTGACGCCTGTTCTTTAACGGTCTTGTAGAGGTTCGCGTCTGGAACTTCAACGAGTTCTCGCTTGAGTTCATCGAGCCATTTAGGATGAGTGAAATCTCCCGTGCCAACAATGTTCAAACCCTTTATTCGAGCGAAGCGTGTGATTTCCGCAATGCTCATTTTTTCGCTTGTAGCCCTGCTGAAGCGGCTGTGAATGTGAAGGTCAGCGATTACCCTCAAACTTTTTTTCACCTCGCTCGCCAACGTATTTTTTGAATACTTTTTCCCAGTCAATTCGGTATAGGGCAACTAGGGCAATGATTAGCAATATGGTTGTGGCTACCATTCCGTAAATGTTTCCGCTGTCGCCGAAAATCAATATGAGTATGTCGCCCCATATTTTGCCAAAATTAACAATAATAAAAATCATGAGCACTTTTCCGATGAGAGCCGGGATGAACGCTTTGAAGAATTTGTAGCGTAAAATCCCTAGGGGTATGAACAACACGTCGTCTGGTAATGGAGTCATGGCGAAGACAAAAATCGCTAGAGGTCCCCATCTGTCGAATAATTTGACCAAGTATGTCATTTTTCTTTGACGTTCCTCGCTAATGATTCTTCTTCCGAAGTATCCTAGCGCGTAGCCAGACAATTCGCCTATTGCAGAGCCTGTGCCGCCAGCGATTGTAAGAAGAATCGGGTCCCAGTTAAATGGAGGGGCGCTGAGCGTGAAAATTATCAGTGTGTAGGGCACTGGCACGATTATTGATGCAGTGCCAATGAAACTGATGAGAAAGACTCCGAAATAGCTGTATTGAATTAGGATTTGCCAAAGTCCGTTCAGTAATTCTTCGAGTGACAAGCGTGTTCTTCTCTGCTTTTCTCAGCGATTTAGTTGTTGATGTGTTTAAAAGTTGCTATGGTGAAATTCACAATCAGATGAAACAGTGTCTCAGCTAGCCTGCTGAACAAAGGCGAATAGAAAAGGGTAGTAGGTTTAGGCCGTCAACTGCACATATTTTCCGAGTTCTTGAGCTACGTCTGATAATCCAAGTTTGGTCAACATGGATTTGGTCGGTATGCCTCTGCTGTCCCAGCCGCGCTTCTTATAATACATTTGCAGCATGGCTTCGTATTTCGTTTTGCTGAGCTTTCTACCTTTCATTGGACCCTTGGTTAATGGATCCTTAAACCATCTGGCAGGCACCATATCCATAGTGCTGTTCCATTGCTTTCCGAATTCTCGCACCCAGAACGCTCTAATCAGGGCATAGGTTCGGTCAGCGATTTTGTACATGTCTTCTAGTGTCATGTTCGTTCCCAATGCGGCTTTCATGAAGCGTGGATACCAGTCCAATTCGAAGCCTACTTCAACCCATGGAAGACGGCAAGCGGTTAAGAGCTCAAACATTCCGCCTCGGATGCGTTGAAGTTCAATGACCTTGTCCACTTTGGTTTCGTCGTAGCTTTCGCGTCCGTACTTGACCTCCCAAGATATGACCCATGCGTCTTTGTGGTGTGCTCCAGATGCAGCTGTTCCATATGCTAATGCCATTGCTGGAGTTGTGTGGCAGTCGTAGGCTGAGATTTCTAATCCCTTCACGTGCATTGCCCATTTTTCAGAGCCCTTGCCGATTTTTTCCGAAGCGTAACGCACTCCTTCAGCCAGCGTTGCGCCCATCTTGCCCTTTCTGTGAAGAATGTCCTCTGTCAGCGCCTTAGCCTTCTCAAAGTCGCCCCATTCAATCTTGTAGTCGATGAGTTTTTTCTCCGAGGCTTCCATTGCGAAGCCTATGACATTGCCCAGTGATATGGTGTCGAAACCATAATCGTCGCACAAACGGTTAAGGTGAGCCACTTTCTTTAAATCACCTAAGCCGATGTCAGAGCCCAGCAAGGTTGCGTTCTCGTAGTCTAACTCAACAGGCTCATTGTCGGTGTCTGTAATCACGTTGCCACAGGTCATGTTGCACTGCGGGCAACCCCTATTGCCGACCTTGATTTTCTCCATTGCGAAGCCCCCGATGGCATCTGCCCCATCGAAGACTCCCTCCTTGTAGTTGCATGTTGGCAAGACGCTGTTTTCTTGACTCCACTCGATTGTCGACATTGTGCCCTGTCGCTTCCAGAACTTGTAGTTGGGTTTAGCCAAAACGTCCTTGTAGCCTTCCAAGCCCAGTTTCTTGAGCCCAGCCATGTCGGCGGCTGGCAACTCTTTCGTTCCTTTGATGGCAACGGCTTTCAGGTTTTTGGAGCCCATGACAGCGCCGATTCCCGGTCTGCCGCCGCCTCTGCCCTCCTGTGAGATTATGTTTGCGTATTTGATCTTGTTTTCTCCAGCTTGACCTATGGCTACAACGCCTGTAACGTCGCTGTATTTCTTCTTCAGGTCTTTCTCAGTTTCGAAAACGCCTCGTCCCCAGTAGTCTTTGGCGTCCAGAAAATCTGTCTTATCGTTTTCAATCTTGACAATTGTGGGTTTGCTGGCTTTGCCTTCTACAACTATGGCGTCGTATCCCGCCTTTCTTAGTTGGACGCAAGCCCATGTGCCTATGTTGCCGTCGCCGTAGCCGCCTGTCAACGGACTCTTAGCCGCCACGAGAAGTTTGCCACTGCTCGGCAACGAAGCGCCTGTCAATGGACCAGTCGCAAATATCAGTCTGTTTTCAGGAGAGAAAGCGTCTGTGCCCGGTTTCAACTCGTCCCAAAGGATTTTGGCGGCGAAACCTCTTCCACCCAGCCAATTCAATGCAAACTTAGAGTCGAATTTCTGTATTGCAGTTTTTCGCTTGGTTAAGTTGATTCTTAAAATCTTGCCTGTCCAACCCTTCATTTTATATCACCTTTTTATATTGGACTTACTTTATTGCATGCTTTCACTATTTGGATATTTTGGTTGAAACTTCTACTCCTTCACTCGAAAGGAAAACTATAATTCTCTAATGGTTGTAAATTCCAGAGTCTAATCTGAGGATGACTGAAAATGAGCAAGTCAAAGAAAAATCCCAAAGTAGCCATTATCGGCGCTGGCAAGATGGGTGAGGGTATTATCGCAGGTTTATTGAAGTCAGGGGTCTACAGTTCAGAACAGATTCGAGCCTATGAAATCCTCGAAGACAGAGCCAGATATATAACAAAAACGTACAAGGTGGAATGCCTAACTGACGCAAGAAAGGCAGTGGCTTTCGCCGACATCAGCATAATTGCGGTTAAACCAGCCGATGTAGCTAAGGTTCTGGCAGAAATCGCTCCAGTGATGAAGACTCGAAAAATACTTGTATCCATTGCAGCCGGTGTAACCCTTGACTTTTATCGCAAACACTTGCCAAAGCATGTTCCAATTATTCGAGTCATGCCAAACATGGCTGTTTTGGTTCGGGAAGGTATGATTACAGTTTGCCCCTCGGAGAATGTGACAAAAGAGCAGTTGAAGACCGCAACAGACATGCTGAGCCTCCTGGGACGCGTTGCTCGTTTAGACGAGAAGTACCTGAATCTAGCCACTGGTTTAGTTGGCAGTGGACCCGCCTACATCTACCTAATAATCGATGCACTAGCAGATGCAGGTGTAAGACTAGGACTACCAAAAGATATTTCGATTGTGTTAGCGGCGCAGACAACTTTAGGCGCGGCTAAAATGGTGGTTGAAACAGGCGAGCACCCAGCCAAACTGAAGGACATGGTTGTTACGCCCGCTGGAACAACGATTGAAGGATTGCTGGAGCTGGAGAGAAGCGGTCTCAAAGCCGCCATCATAATGGCTGTAACAAAGGCAGCTGAAAGAGCCAAAGAATTAGCTCCCCCAGTCTAATCGCCTTTCTTTTTCCCCTGTCATTCTTGCTCCAGACCTTGAAATTGTTTCTCTTCAGTTAACTTCGTTTTTCGAGTGGCGTTAGGAGCAGCATTGTTTAGTGTCTATGTGGACGTTTTGAGATATATGTCGATTTGCGTAATTTTTCGTTTTGGGAAACGTTTTGCAGTTTGAAACAACTGCTATATTAAGTCTTCCTACATATGTAAGTCTTGACAAGGTGAGGTCGAGTCAAATGTACGTAGATGTTTGGTCTCACGTTGCACGGCGTCAAAGAGAAATCAACCATATCGAGGAACTTTCGAAGCTGAAGCTGATAAAGTGGAGCCCGACACTAAAGCTCCTTGTGACGTATTACAAAGTCAGCAACGCCATGCTGAAGCAACTACTGAAGGCAAAAGTCCGCTTAACCGCCCTCCTTTGGAGAGTTCTCAAATAAGACGCCGCAGCCACCGAAGCCCGAGAAAGTAATTTTTCCCTCTCGACCCACCCTACCCTCCAACCCTATCCCGCATCATATCCAGAGCCTACTAGAAACTCATTGCTGCGGCCCTTGTTGTTACAGACAAACGTTTGCTCATTCTGGTAAAAATGGAAAGCTGGGGTGAAGCTATATTGGTTGTCGTCTCATCTGATCTTGCCAGATTCTTGTTAAGTTGTCACGTGATTCGTGACAGAGGTTTTGTTTAATGATGGATGCTGGCATGCCAGATAATGATATTTGGTTGTTCTTTCGAAACCCGAGGACCATGACTGACCCGAGCATGACAAATATTAAGCTTATCATGTGTAAGACGTTAGTCAATTGGCTTGACAGATCTGATTCGCTGTGTCCCACGTAGACGATTGTGGTGTTGAAGTTGTCGGCTGGATTAATGTCATATGGGATTTCAGTTGTGTTCGCCAGTATTTCATATCTGCCAGTCATGTTTGACGTCCATTCGAACGTTAGGGTTTTGTTTTTGCCCGTCGTCAGGGTGGCGACCTGTTGCGTTCCAATCAAGGGGTCTAATAACCTCGTGTAGTATACGCTGACGTTGAAGGTTTCTGTATAATTGCCTTGGTTTTCAGCTGTAACGTTGATGTATATGAGTTGGTTTACAGATGCCTTTGTCGCTGAAGCTGTGACAGTAATGATGGCAACGTCGTGAACTCCTACTATAGTGACGCGCTCGCGCGCGCACTGAGTGACTTCATATTGGGTTAAGGCGGCTGTAGCGCTTATAGTGTAGGGGCCCGCGGGTACGTCAGTTGTGTTCCAAGTAAATTGTATTGTTGTTGAGTTTCCACTGGGCAAATCGGAAATGATTCGCGTTTGAATGAGAGTCTGGTTGTAGTATGTGGTGAGGTCAAAGGTTTGGTTGATGGGACCCTGGTTCTTGACAACTACATCGATTTTGACCGTCGTTCCTACTCCTACAACTGTTTCTGAGGGGGTTACACTGAGTATGTCGATGTCTAACTTCACGTGGATGGTAATCGTATCGGAGGCGTTGTGTCCAGCGCTGTCGGTGACTGTGAGGGTTATTCTGTGGGTTCCAGGCGTGAGCATTGTGGTTAAGGCGCTTCCATTGCCTAAGTATCCGTCTAGATCTGATGTCCAGTTGTAGGCTGCCTCTGGAAGCATAATGTCGTCTACGTCGTTGCCTCTTCCACGCAGGAGTATTACGTCGTCCATGTAGAACTGGGACTCATTTGTGGGTTGGAGAATTTTGGCTGTGGGAAGCTTATCGGTGACTGTGAAGACTGTGTCCGAGCTGTCTTCGCCGATGTTGAAGCCGTCGGATGCAACCACCTTAATGAGAGCGCCATTGCTACCTGGGATGAAAGACGCGTCAACTTCGTAGTAGGTCTGTGTGATGCTTAATGATATGGGTCTCCACACCGTTCCGTTGTCTGTACTATAAAAAACTTGGTAAGTGAGAGAGTCGCCATCAAGGTCACTTGCCGTCCATTCTATAGTTTGAACACCAGGCTCCCAGGTTTCTCCGCAGTTTGGTGAAAGAACTGTGGCTGTTGGGGCATTTTGGCTCATAACGATTTTGTCTAGGATGGTCGTGTTCTCATATGTGAGCAACACTTGGGCTGTGCCACTTATGTGAGGCAACACCATAAAGAAGTGGTGGGGGTCGTCTTCTTCGCTATCTACATTTATGAAAGATTTGAAACTGTGGGTTAGGAGCGCGTTTCCAGCGCTGTCCTGAAGGACCAAAGCATAGATGCCAGGAGTTGAATTGGATTGGACCAAGCTAGGAATCCGGAAGATGGGGTCTAGGGATCCCGAGCCGTTTGAACTGACCCAACCGGAAATCATTAGGCTTTCTCCCGCTTGTTGAATTGTTCCCATGCTGTCACCAACGGTTGAGAGTCTGTAGCCCCGTTGAAGCAAGTCAAACGCTGCCTCCCACCTGTACGGTGAAATCCACCTGGGGTGAGTATAGGTCATTAAGTCGGAAGTCGTAGCGCCTATCACCGTCATTGTACGCGTGTCGAAACCAAACTCTTGGATTGTGCCATCAGGGTACGGCCAACTGAGGTCTAAAAAGTTAGTTGGTCCTCCGAAAGGTACATGTCCTCCCCAGCCCCATCCATTGGTTGGATAATCTTTAGGGACCCAAGTTCCCCAGTTGTGGTCGATTTCATGGCTCATAGAACCGCCTCCCCCCGAAGAAGCTATGCCTAAACCGCCAGTATACAGGGGAGCGGCTACACCGAGATCCCCTGAATGAAAGCCGTAGACTTGGTCTAAAGGGTGATATTCCACGCATCCCAATGCGATCCACTCAATGTAAAACCATTCCAAATCACGGTTTAATTCATCGCTATGTCCTGCTGCGATAATTGGAGTCGTTTGTATGAAGTTGACATTTTCAACTGGGTAGATCGTTTTGAAATAGGATTCTGCGGCCGCAATTTGCCTCTCGGCGGGTAGGTTGGGACTGCTGGCTGTGCCTCGGTTTATGGGAACAATGTATACGTAGGGTACCGTTGTGGAATAAAAGAAAAACCCTTGCTCCGCCATCCAGTTGTTGTTATAGTTTGTTTCCGACTGGCTTGCTGAACTTGCCTTTACAAAGGCCTTTAGATAAAGGTAGTCATCTTGGGTCCAACTCATAGGCAACAGGAAGTTGGCTGTGTGAGTCGTTAGGCCTCGGTTAGGGTAGCGGCGCGCACTGAACGACTTTTGGAGCGCTCCTAGAGACCCATGGACCGATCCGTAGCCATAGACAAAAACGGTCACATCGATGGGCCCAGATGTAGGGCCTATGTCGACGTATACTCTCACCGCAGTGGCTTTGCCACAAACAAGCCGCAAACTGTTATAGAGGTCTTGAATGGCTTGTGTAACCTCGATTCGAGTTATGCTCAAGTCAACGTTGGAAGGCGGCGGTGGGGTAGGAGGACCGGCAATTCTGATAGTAGCCATGCCCGCCCAATCGAAGCTAGGCCAGGCGGACCATCCCTTCGCTCCACCATCATCATAATAGGCCAAGTTGAATCCCACAGAGCTTCCTACGGATAGGCTGAAGTCATGATCGTTGTCATCGCTGTTTAATGGATACGCCACTTCGAAATGCCATTCTGACATGTGCCACCCAGCGTCGCCTACGCCGTCATTGCTCCCGCCGTCCCACGTATCCACGTCGGCGTACCAGATATTATACGCCTCAGAATACGCCCAGAATTCGTCCCCGAAACTGCCGCCGTAACTTCCCTGGACCTTTAGATAATTGTCACCAACTTCCCTAATTCCATCGTGATCATTATCGAAACTGAAAGCTGCTACGTCGCTGTTGTCGTAGTCTTCATCCCTAACTTCAAGGGCCAAGTAGAGATTGATGTAGTCATTCATCACATAAAGCGTTGCAGGGTGGCTTTCAGCTTCATACTTCAGCGTGAAGTCAACTCTTGCCGCGCTCCGCCATTCAACAGGGATGGAAATTTGCTCGCCGGTATGAATATAAGCAATGATTCCCTCGGATATTTCTCCGTCGATTGTCGGCGTTCTATAAGCCCAGGCTGAAAGCACTGGTATGCCAAAGGCATAAACCTTGGTGTCCCCTGAGCCTACGAAGACTTTGCCATCAGCAACAGCAGGAGAAGACGTCACACCGCTGCTGGTTGTGTAGCTCCACACCGTTTCGCCCGTTGAAGCGTCCAAAGCATAAACCTTGCCTATGACCTCACCGTCTTTGCCGCCGTAGAGATCATTTGAGCCCACATAGACATTGCCAAAAGCAACAGCCGGAGAAGAAACCACGCTGAAGTTTCCTGTTGTTCTACTCCATACTAAATCTCCATTGTAAGCGTCCAAAGCCCAAACCTTACCATTATCGTAATACGAGCCCACATAGACATTGTAATAATCAACAGAATAAGCAGGGGAAGAAAGCACGTTCTGGCCCGTAGGGTAGCTCCACCACTCTTCGCCCGTTAAAGCGTCCAAAGCATAAACGTTACCGTCTATTGAGCCCACATAGACCATGCCATAATTATAAGAATAAGCAGGGGAAGAATACACTCGTTCGTGTGTTGTGTAGCTCCATATGTATGCGCCCGTTGAAGCGTCCAAAGCATAAACCTTGTAGTCAGCTGAGCCCACATAGACTTTGCCGTCAGCAACAGCAGGAGAAGAATGCACGTAGCCGCCGGTTGTGTAGCTCCATATGAATGCTCCCGTGAAAGCGTCTAGGGCATAAACCTTGTTGTCATATGAGCCTACGAAGACTTTGCCATCCGCTACAGCAGGAGAAGAAACCACCCAGCCATTAGTTGGGTAGCTCCATATTAAGGCGCCCGTAGTGGCACTCAAAGCATAAACCTTGTTGTCATATGAGCCTACGAAGACCATACCATAAGCAACAGCAGGAGAAGAATCCACGTCACCGTCGGTTGCGTAGCTCCACAAGAATCCCCCAGTTAAATAGTCCAAGGCGTAAACCTTGTTGTCAGCCGAGCCCACATAGACTTTACCGTCAGCAACAGCAGGAGAAGACCCCACGGCACCGCTGGTTGTGTAGCTCCATAAGGTTTGGTTTGTGTTTGGCGCCCATGACGTGGAATAGCCAGTGTGCGACAGGTCGTGGCGAAACATCGGCCACCAATCAACACTGGTAGACTGTGCCTCAAAACCATCAGACTCGCCGCCCCTCTCAATAGATTGGATGCCAAACGGCGAGATCAACGTAGCCAACAACATTGTTAGTAATATCTTAGAAAATATTCTCTTCAGCATCCTGTTTCACAAATGGGCTATTAGAACGTGTGCATAAATAAGACTTGTGCAAGCAAGTTCCATACAACAACACTCCTTACTTGAATCATTAATGAATCATTAATAACCAAAACAACGCGTGCATCCCCCACTTCACCGTCTATCTCTACGACTATAGTCAGTCACCTCTAACAAGCTGATTCAACAAAAAAAGGGAGTTTGCTGGAGTAAGTGGAGATATCTCCACTCTGGGCGAGAGTACCTCACCCCGGCCACTTTCCATGTTGTTTTGCTTGGCCTCGACTATTTTCAGAAGGGTGATGTTATTTATGTTTGCGAAAGAGTCTGCCCCGGGCATGTGCTCGCCGTTGACATATTCTCCTCTACAAGCCTCTATTTGCGGCTTTCAAGAAACTCGTACAGTCTACACTTGGATGTTCAACAACTTCTGAACACACAGCCATAGCAGCAGACAACAAGCATCAAACCGACTGTATTTGAAGCCTTTTAGAAACTTAATGCGGATTGATCTGCCGATTGTTGGTGGGTTATGGGAGTCGATCCGTATGATTAAGACAAAAACATTTGATGCCGTTAGTTCTTTCACATAGTTTTTCCAGCCACAATCGAAGCAGCAATAACGTTTGATGATGATGACAATATAGCAGTTGACCAATCATCAACACGCACACAGCCCGCAACCTCAACACAGAAGTAGTAGTCACCAAACACGCGGCGCAGACAACTACTTCTAAACCGAATCGACCCTCAACATACAAGGAGCTACTATTACAGTTTCCAAGCGAAAGTACAGTCTTGCGGGTTCAACTACAAATAAACACACAGCCCAAGACCAAAAACCTTAAACAGTCTGGGTTTGCGTGTTCAAGTTCAACTGTTTCAACCTGCCCGCAGCCACAACGCCATCAACACAGCACATGCTAGTGCTACTAAGGCAACGTCAACACCAACACGCACACAACTTTCAACTGCACAACCACAGCCACAACAACGGTAGAAGAAGGCACTAAGCGATTGTCCCCTTCTTCTCCTGAAATTTCTCTTCCCGCAGAGCCACTCAACATCCTCAGTAAACACAACCTCAAATCTTTTAACCACTAGCCACCCACCTTTTCACCAAAAGTGAAACAACAATTGCCCCGACTAACAGCACCCTGGGAAATCAAACGCACACTACTGGTTAAAGCTGAGGAGGAAACAGACCCACGATACGGCTGCAAACCCCCCGAACGCCCAGTTGAAGATTACATAAGATTCGGAGTCATCAACCTAGACAAACCAGCGGGTCCAAGCAGCCACGAAGTAACCGCCTGGGTAAAACGCCTCCTCAGCTTAGACCACGCAGGACACGGCGGAACCCTCGACCCCAAAGTAACAGGAGTGCTACCCATAACCCTAGAGGAAGCCACAAAAATCGTCCAAGCAATCCTTCTCTCGGGCAAAGAATACATCTGCGTCATGCAACTCCACAGGGAAACACCCGACGACAAGGTCAAATCTGTGTTAGCCGAGTTTACCGGCGCCATCTACCAGCGACCGCCAATCAGAGCCTCAGTAAAACGCCGACTACGCACAAGAAAAATCTACTACCTAAACCTGCTTGAAACAAAAAACAAAAACGTGCTCCTCCAAGTGGGCTGCGAAGCAGGCACATACATACGCAAACTCTGCTACGATATGGGAGAAGCGTTAGGCGTGGGCGCTCACATGCAAGAGCTGAGGCGAACTCGGGCAGGACCCTTCACCGAAGACACCAACTTGATAACATTACATGACATTGCTTACTGCCATGATCTGTGGCAGAAAACCAAAGATGAAGCTGTGCTGGGCCGATTCATCCAGCCCATGGAGAAAGTGCTGGAACCCTTGCCAAAAATCATCATACGGGACTCAGCCGTGGACGCCATATGCCATGGAGCCAACCTTGCCGCACCAGGTGTGTTGGCCATAGACTCGAATATTCAACCGAAAGACTCGGTGGCGGTGATGACACAGAAGGGTGAAGGAGTAGCCCTTGCCCGAGCGTTGGTAACGACAGAGGTAATGTTGGAAAGTAACAGGGGCTTGGGGGCCAAAACCACGCGTGTGCTCATGCCTCGAGGCGTCTATCCAAAGATGTGGCACAAAGCCAACCGCCAAACTCAAAATCCTTAAAACACCAGCAACCTCATTCATAAATCACACGCAAACAACGCCGGGTTCTCCTAGTCTGGTAGGGAGCAGAAAGGCGTATTCAAAGCCGAACTCAAGCCTGGAGTCACCAAAGATTAGAACGACAGCAAGTCTGTGGCCCGAAAGGGCCGCGTGGGTTCAAATCCCACACCCGGCGCCATTTTACCAGTAAACTTTAAAAACTCTCCAAGCTGATTCTATAGCGACGCTGCATGGTGGTTCAGATTGGGTAAAACTGATACCATTAAGAAAAGGGCGATTTACGTTTACCTCCCATCTGTTGAACAAAAGAAGCGTTGGGATGAATGTGCCCAGAAACAAGGCGTTAGCCTTTCGAAGTTTGTAGTAGAGCACGTGGAGAACTCGTTGAGGCAGGTTGAAGAGGCCAATTACAAATCCATGGGCGAGCTTTGGAAAGAGAGCAAGCAGTTGAAAGAGCAGCTTGACAAGGAAGCGAGAGAGAAACATGTTTTGGAGATTGCAATCGAAAGGTTAGAGGAGGAGTTAAGAAGGTACCGGGCGCAACCGTTTCTCGACGAAAAATTTGTCGGTGCCCGGCGTTATCAAAAGGAGCTTGTGGAAATTCTGAGGGAAGGACGAGTTGTGAGCAGTGATGATATTCTGTCGAGGCTAAGAATCAGCCCTTCAGAGCAAGAAGCGGTTAAGGCCGTATCCAAACAGCTAGAGAATCTGGAAAGCTACGGCATCGTCAGATCTTCCCCAAAGGGTTGGAAGTGGGTTGAACAATGACCCAAATCGATAATGGCGAACTAGCTACAGCTATTAACGACGACAAACTTACAGAAGGGTTTCTTAGAGACTGCGAATTAAGAAGACTGTCTCCAGAGACAATTGAAGGATACAAATCAACTCTTCGAATAGCTTCACAAGTTCTCAGGAGCGAAGGGCTAAGCATAAGCAAACTAGACAAGGAGTCCCTGAGAAAGATCTTGGAGTTCTTGGTCAATCAGGGCTATGTCTATAACACTTTGCTGAACTATTTCGCCACTCTTTCGGGTTTTTGCGATTATCTAGTTTGGGAAGGATGGACGGAAGCAAATCCAGTTGTCCCTTTCAGAAAAAGATATGTAAGGCAATTTAAGAGTCAGTACGACCCTGAAAGGAAGCTAATTTCTGTTGACGAGATGACCATGCTCGTCAACTCCATATTAGACCCTAGAGATAAAGCCATAGTGACGCTTCTAGCCAAAACGGGAATCCGAAGAGGGGAACTCATCAGAATAGACACAGATGACATCGACTGGGTTGACCAAAGCATCCTGCTTAAACCCCATCCAAAGAGAAGCAACTGCCTTGTCTTCTTCGATGACGAAACCGCCCGGGTGTTGCGAAGGTGGATAATAGCAAGGCAGAGTTTTGAAATTCAGAACGGATGTAAAGCCTTGTTCATAAATGAAAGCGGCGAACGACTACAACGTCACGGAGTTACCCATGCAGTAACAAAACACGCAGAACGTGTTGGTCTTCACAACCCCATAAGCAAAAAAGTCGAAGACCACTTCACCCCACACTGCTGCAGACACTGGTTTACAACGCAACTGAGAAGAAACGGAATGAGGAGAGAGTTCATACAAGAACTAAGAGGAGATGCCAGAAAAGAAGCCGTAGACATTTACGATCACATAGACAAAAAAGAACTAAGAAGAGCCTACCTGGCTGCCATCCCCTTGCTTGTAATAGACTAACGCGTGTTCTCGGGCACGACTTGAAAGATGTCTATTCCGAGTTCCTCACAAGCGGTCCCAATTTCCTGTTCAATAGTTTTGCATACTATTCCTAATTTGAAAATTGCATGAGGAAACTGCTGCTTGTATAAATGCCTGTATACCAAAACCTGTCCTACCGCTTCATAGTTCAGCTTCATCTTAGCTTCGAGAATCCACGTCTCATGGTCTGTGTGGCAAAGCGCATCAATGAACTTCCTATAGTCTAGAACGACTTCTCTTCCGAGAAACGTGGCACTTGAAATGTTGCCGCCGACTCTTACCTCTCTTTCGAACTTTCCTTTAAGTACATCTGAGTCAATGAATGTGTCGAGCAGTCTCTCTTCTTCCTTGAAATTTCCCATGTCAATTTCTCTGCATAGACTTGAAAGCAGACTCAAGCCTTGGGACAGTAGAGCTTTGAGAAAACCCAATTCTGAATGGCCCTTGTCGTATTCCTTGAACTCTTCGCCATACGTATTATACCATTCCACTTTCCCCCGCTTGATGATAGCGATTCTGCCGGCGATGAAGTAGTGGCCGCTCCGACTTCTAAGACCACTACGGATTGACGTACCCATCCTTGCGCTCAAAATCTTCGCTCTTGGTCTGAATTGCGTGTCGTAGATTTGCTTTTCATGAGCCTCTTCAACATGTTCGCCATATTCTGATTTGACAGTCTTGAGATGAGCTACTTCATATTGGATGCCGTGTTTGTTTTTCAACTCCTCGAGGAGATTGAGTATGGCTCGATTAACGTCGTTGTCGTAGTGTGGTGAGTAATATCTAAGGCTGTAGGTGCTGTTTTGCACTGAAACCCTCATGAACCTTTGGAGAAGCTATTTTTTAAATTTACTACTTGTGGCAACAATCAAATAGCGCAGCCCAGACGATTAGTAGTCTCAAGCTAAAGACGACAATGCTCATTTGATTTTAAGACGCGGTAGAGAAATTTCTGACAGTCACGACGTGGGAACTATCAAGTTATTTAACAGCACTAGAATTTGATTTCACCCTTTTCCAAAAGCTCTTTCACCTTCAATACAGAGTACTGTACGGCGTGACTTCTATCTGCAAAGTGTCCTTTCTTTATTTGCTCATCGATCCATCGGACTAGTTCAGGCATGATGCTAACGGTCAGTTTTACCTTTACCATTTCAACCCTATGAGTTCGTATGGAATAGGCGTTGTTTAGCACTTATCTGTAATAATAAGCGAAAGTAAGCAAATGTTATATTCGCCTCTTAACCTTCTCTCCCATTAGGACGTGTATGTGAGTGACAGAGATCCCGCCGACGCCTGACCCATATCCTTATCCCACACCACCTTCACCTTCACCAACACCGACAGATATACCGCTAGTGCCTTCATGGTTTTATCCATTGATTGTCGTGTTGTTAATAGCAGGCATCATTGTGGTCTTGACCGTAACATACTTAACATACAAGATACTTACAAAACGCACAGAAAATAAATCGAGCGCCCCGGCACGGTTAGACGCACATCGAAGAAAACTCTGAAGTCACTTTTCCGTTAGCCAAGACTCTAGGGCTTTGATGACGGCTTTGCTTAAATATCCCTTTTTAATCCCAAACTCTTTCATGGCTTTCCTACGCACTTTTTCTTCCAATCCATTAGGCAATGAAACGCTGATTTTGCCCATTTCAATCCCTCATGTCGAAAGGGGCTTATATTATATAAGATTTACTATATCCGAAAACATTTATTAAGCTGTATATCCGATATAAGATATCGGATATAAGACAGGTGATAAGAAGATGGATTGGTTGTGGTTGTTAATAATCATTCCCATAGTTGCCGCGTTGATTCTTTTCGCTAAGCGGTTGAAAGTGGGCATTTTTAAACCCACAAGTAGACCATCGAGCGAAGGAATTTCGGTACAGTTGGCGATGCTTGAAGAACGAACAAAGAACCTTCAAGGCCTAGAGGAAAAGATCGAGAGGATTAAAGACAAGCAAGATTCGGATTCTAGGGAGCTAAGGGAAAAACTTTATGGTGAATATTCGAAGAGGCTTCAAGACGCTGTCGACTTGCTGAAGCAAACTTATGGAAAGATGAGTGAAACAACCGCGAATGCCTTCAGAGATATCACAGACAGGAACGCTGAAGTCTACAAGCAAACTGGAAAACAGCTGATTAACATAACTGACCGGTTGGAGTCGGCTTTTAAAATGCTTGAGCAAAGAGAGCATGGGCAGATGCGAGAGGAAATGAAAGCTCTTGAGCAGAAGATTAGTGAGTTGGAAAGGGATCCACTGAGGGTTCAGTTGGAAGAACTTGCTGATGCCCGAACCGCCCAAGCGGTTCATGAGCAAAGTGTGAAGAAGATCACGACAATTTTTTGGTCCAACAATGGTGAAGTGAGGTTCAACGAGAGGATTGGGCAGTATCAGCCAGATGTCTACATCAATAATCACAGGATTAAGATAGTGGTTGACGAGGTAACGACTGAGGATTTGAACTCAATCAGAGAGAAAGTGCACAGAGTTGCGGAGTACATGAGTGGCATGAATGCTAACGTTGGATACGTGGTTATACCAAACGCAGGCGTCGGCTCAGAAGCTCTAAGAGAGATAAAGCGGACCGTCCCAGAGCGTGGACTCTACGTTGTAAGGATAACAGAGTATGCCATTCACCTCCAAGTTTGGTACGACATTGCGATGACTGGCATAGTTGACACCGGCACCTTAGTTGAGAAAGGTCATAACTTTCTGCAGGTCTTAGAGCCCGTGTTCGAAGAGTTCCTAGCGATAATCCAAAACCTTGAACAAAAAGACGAACGGGATTTCAAGTATAGGCAGAATAGGTATAAGGAAATCAAATTTTTCCCTGAGAAAGTATTGGCTCGCCTGGAAACTCGCACCCTGACAACCGAAGCCCTTCATCGAAATCATAGGGGCGAGTAATCTTGGCTCAATTGCATCAGAGTCCGCGAGAGTTCTTTACCAACATGCAGGCGATGTCGTGTGACCCTAATATTACCGAGACACAAACAACCGTTACAGCAACTGCTACCCCGGTTGCTGTGGTTGTTGCTAAAGTTCCAAATTATATAGAGTACTTGAAGGTTGAGGGATGGTCGAGCGAGTTTCTGAGCGTGGATTTGCTCTTGAAGCACTTAAAACGTAAGAGTGGTAGCGTTGCCTCCAAGAAGGCTTACCTAAGGCAAGTCCACCTAATTTGCGTCTCAACAGGCTTAACTCCGGAAGAGATTGTGAGATTACCCAAAAGAAAAGTCGAAAAAGCAGTGCAGGATTTTGCCGACAAGTACAATGACAGTAACCATAGCGTCAGATACGCTAACAATATTCTCGGTCTTCTCAAAACTTTCTTTAAGGTGAACGGTTTCACTGGAGCTAGGGCACTGGAAATTGAAAGTTACTACATGCCCTCAAGATATAGGAAGGCACCTGAGTATATACCGACAAAGAATGAAATATATTCAATGGCTGATTCCGCATGCTCCCTTAGAGACAGAGCACTAATTCTGACTCTTTATAGTAGCGGACTTAGAAATTCGACTGTTCGAGCACTTCTTTACAAAGATGTAATCCATGAATTATCAAGAAATATCGAGAACATCATGCTTCTTGTTTACCCAGAGATGAAGCTGATTGATCCTTACGCCTGCAAAAACAACATCCCTTATTTTACCTTCATTTGCGACGAAGCAACTCTTGCACTTAAGCTATATCTTACGGAACGCGAAGGGAAGTATGGCAAGATCTTGCCACAAGAACCTCTTTTCGCATCCGATTATAATCAAATACAACGCGAGAAACGGATGTCAAAAATAATGAGCTCTAGACAACTACAACTTGTTGTAAAACAAGCAGCCCAACGAGCTTCAATACCCCAATGGCAATACGTAAAGCCCCATTGCCTTCGCAAAGCGTTTGAAACGGTCCTTCACAGCGAACTTGTCGATGGAGCTCGGCTCCCCGAAAAAATTCAACTATTTCTCGAGGGACATATTTTGCCTGGAAGCGAAGACCCCTACTTTGATAAGACAAAAATTGAGATGTTAAGGGCTGAATATGCAAAACTAAACTTTGGCAGAGTTATTGTTGAGAACAAGTTTAAGGTTTTAAGGATGGCTGTCGCAAGAGCCTTCGAAGGCAGCGGAATAGATGCAGAGAGGGTTTTGGAAGAATACGTTCAAATGCGACTCCATAAACCCGAGTCACCTATACAACCATGATACCATGTCATTGGCTATTTTCCTTGTTTGACATCCCTTTCTCATTGTTTTCGTCAAGTAAAGAAGCAAATGCAAAATCGGTGGCAACACCATTCGTGGAAGGCTTTCTCACAATCACTTGTTGTTGATCGATAACGCTTAAAAACTTCCATCCCCTATCAAGATAAGTTTGCAACTCTTCCTTCAATACTATCTTTTGTTCGCCCGCACCCTCTTGGGAAAATTCAACCAATATTGCCTTAATATCTGCAACAAGCGCTTCCTTCTCTTCTTGTAATGTCAGTAGCCTACCCCGCTCTGATTGGGCTTTCGTCTTAACTTCTTCTGGGTCTATTCCGAAAATTCTCGCCATTTCCTTATACATATTAAGACTTTCAAGTTCAGGTGATTTCTGATCTTCAAACAAAAGTTTGGAAAATTCGCTTCTCAACTTATTGATTTTGGTCCAGTCATAGTAAGCATCTTGAGAACCAGGTAGGATATGCCCCATTAGGAACTCTTGGTCCTTAGGATCCATCCGACTTCCATCTTTCATGAGTGACCTTAGAACGCTTTCAAAGACTTTCCGAAGCGCATGCGGACCAACGTGCATCCACTCTTTGACCCCCGCTTCTTTTGCTGCGCGTTTCACAATTCTTTGTAGCTCCACATCGGAGAGAGGTAGTTTTTTGTTAAGTCGACAGCCCGCAGAAAGGAAGAGGGGCTCATTCTCATCAACAAATCCAAACCTCTCCTTTCTCTCTTCCAACATTTCTTTGATAGCCTGAGTTGCGTCAGCAGACGTAAATGTGTAGTATGGAATATTATTTTTGCAGGCGCCGGGAATTCGTTTGTTCCACTCAGGCTCTACCTTAATTAACAGATTTTCACAGCCAGCCTCAAGCTCTTTAATTACATCTTTAACAATAATAGCGCGTAATGCACTATTTCTCAATCCAGTCGATTTCGAAGTCTTTATAATAGCCCGATTTCGCTTGCCACCAGCCCTTTCACTCATCAGGCATACCTCAGCTAGCGTCGGCACATACTGAGGTCTATTCCTGGTTCTAGGCGCCTGGTAATAACTCTGCAAACGTAAATCCCGATTATTCTCTCTATTAAAACCGTTTACCCTGAAAAACGTCTTAAGGCACGCCATAGCAGTATTAACGTACCGTGCACTAATGCCATGCCTCTTACTTCGACTATGCACATCATCAAGAAACTTTTGGACAAGTTTCTCCAACTCCTCCCGACTTTTGCTAAGAAGCTCATCCGGAGTCAACCCTGCCCAACTGCAAAGCTTGGACAGGACCCAACAATAAAAAATCACTGACCCTCTACTCCCACTCTTCCTCAACCACAGATAGTCAATAAGATTCTGCACACAGCCAAACTTACTAACAAAAACCTCACCAGTCCACCGAACCTTAAGAACCCTCCGAACCAATCTTAAACCCGGCATCAAAACCCCCCATTTACCGAAGCGCGCACAACGTAAAACAAAGCAACCACTTTAACGAAACCATGGATTCCGTAAAGCAGAATTGAACGAGACTGTGGTTTCGTTAAAGATTTTACGATTATGGGTTTTTCTGGTATGTCTGTTTTGAGTATTGCTATTTTTGTTCCTTTTGGTGTGTCCTTTAGGGCTTCGGTCAGTATGTTGGCTTCTATTGAGTCTCTTGCATAGGTTATGCGCAGGTCTTTAGGTGTTGTGGTTAGTGTGAGTATTAGAGTGTCTTCGCAGATCTCTAGGCTTTTGTAGATTGCGGAGGCTTCGTCCCATGGGTTTAGTTTGAGATTCACGCCTAGGGCTTTGTTCTCGAATTTCGATAAGAAGTTCAGAGTTGCGAGTTCTTTGAGTACTGCCCTGCGGATAAAGTCACTGATATCTTCGCCGCGGGCATTGGCGATGGCTTTGAGTTTGGAGTAGATATCCCTGGTTAGGCGGACGCCAGCAATCTTAATTAAGGTTTGGTTTGACATTGTTTTTCACGGGAAAACAATTAAGGGGTCTTGAAAGGAGCCTATTTTTCGGTGAGCGCCAAGAAAGAGCAAAAGTGGTTCAAAACCAATCTGGATTATGATGCGACGTGGAAAAAGTTGCAAAAATCCCAAACAGTTGGAGGGGCAAGCGAATCTTTTGGAAGGTATACTTTCTATTTGAAGGACCCTAAGAATGTGACAGTTCAGATAACGACAAAACGCAAGTTGAGCATAACTTACCCCGAGAAGATGGATCCCGAAAAGATTCTGGAGCGTATAGAGCTTTGGCTGGTCAAGGATGACGGCACCCCGGCAGAAATACTTGATGAAATTAAGGTGCCTGATGAAATAGTAAAAGAGCTAAAAATTGGCTCGCAACTAGTAGAAAAAGTTCTTGAGGAGTTGAGGTTCAAGTTCTGCGGTGAAGTTTCTGTTGAGGATGTTGCTCTTAAGGTTGGAAAGGCGCCTAAAGAGGTAAGAGTCATGCTATACGAACTTGCTCCAAAGACTGGATGGAAACCGCCGACTGACGAAGCAATTGAAGAACGCAGGCAAAACGCTGCCGATTTCTTAAGAGATGCTTCCGAGTTAAGATATCTGGAGCCAGAACTTTATGAGAAAAGTAGAGAGGTGAAGTTATACTGTGAGAAGTATCCACACCTTCTTCCAGATATCTGGGAGTACACTGACCAGGAAGGACATTTTGAATTTTTCTTTCCCGAGCTTGCTAGAGAAGTTGTAGGAAATCATGGCTATTTTGAGGAGAACCTTGGTGCCATGCAGATAGAGAGACATCTCATGAGAAAAGCTGGTTTCAATTGCCACCCCATTCGAAAGTGTAGCATTTGCGGTGAGGTTGCTGAGAGTAATGATTCTACGTTGGATTGGATTTCATACCATAAAAAGTGCCGAAGTTTTATTTGTAGCAAATGCTTCGGAAGAAAACCTTACCCCGGTGTGAGATGCCCAATATGCAAGCGGAGAATGAAAATACGTATGCCATCATATTTAGAAAAGAAGATTACAATTGTCTCCGAGTGAGAGGTTAGAAGCGGGTCAGAAATTCCTTTAAGCTAGGTACCGAGATGATTGAAGAAGCCTTAAGCGAGTAAACAAGTGGTGAATAATGCGGATTAGAAAGCCTGGAAAAAGTTGGAAGAGTTAGGTTTTAGGACACAATGCAAGCCATACATAAGTGCCGACGACTCCTGTAGCAAACGCTTCTTGGCAATATCGACGAAGTTGGGGTTGATATCTATTCCGATATATTTACGTCCAAGCTTTTTGGCGACCACCAGAGTTGTTCCGCTTCCACACATAGGGTCCAACACTATCCCGTTTGGAGGGCAGCTGGAAAGAATTGGCTTAACGCATATTTCTTGAGGGTAAGCAGCGAAATGAGCGCCTTTAAATGGTTTGGTGGAAATGCTCCAGTAATCGCCTGGGTTCCTTCCTTTGATGTTATACGCCTTAGTGTGAAGAGGATCTGAATAGCTGAAGGTTCCAACACGGTTAACAGCTAAGTCATGCTTGGTTAGGTTTTTGAGTTCTTTTCTTGTTAGACCCCATCTTGTGCGAGGATTATTGTTTTTCCAAGGTTCCTTTGACGATCCTTTTCGGCTCCAAACAATAGGCGAACGTGGTTGAATTCGAATTGCATCCAAGTCAAAGTAATATCTTCGGCTTTTCGTGAAGAAGAAAATAAACTCGTAGCTGTTCGTGTATCTGTCTTTAACCGAACTGGGCATGTGGTTTGGCTTGTGCCAGACGATGTCACCTCTTGATATCCAGCCGTCCTCGTTTAAGGCTAGGCGAACACGCCAGGGAATTCCAAGCTTTCGCTTGTGCATGAACGTGTCGCCGAGGACGATATACATGTTGCCGGTTTTCTTCAAAACACGCTGGATTTCTTTGCAAACTTCAACCATGTGGTCTATATACATTTGATAGTTGGGCTCTAACCCAAGCTGGCCACGCCAAGCCCTACAGTTGACGCAAAGTCCCATTGTTTTCTGACCGTATTTCCTTATCCACGCCGTCCCAGTTTTGCCAAGCACTTCTTCCTGTGAGCCTCTAAGATTGTTTCTGTTCTCGTGGACAAGCCCGCACACTTCCTCGACCCATTCGTGTCTGCAGTCTTGGATGCCGCCCCAAACTGTTTCTGTGCCTTCGCCGTAATCTCTCAGACCCCAGTAAGGCGGCGAGAACATGACCATATCGATGCTTTCGGCTGGAAACCTTTTCATAACCTCAATGCAGTGGCCGACCAAAACCTGGTTAAGCGGCATCACTGAAGACAACGTGCCATGCTACGCCCTCGAGACCTGTCGACTCATACCCAGCCCGATTTGCATATAAAGTCTAGTAAAGGGAATTTTTACCGAAATAAGCCAGCGTTCTGCGCCTATTTGTCTAAACACCCAGAAACTAGGCTCAAAAACTTTAAGAGACGGAAGCGCAGATCCCAGAGGGTCGGAATGCCCGGCTTGAGAACGTGATGTTAATGGGTAGGGAAAATCCTTTGGCGTTAGAAGGCGTTGACCTTATCCAGACCGCATGTTTGCCAGACGACAAAATGAAATTCCTTCTAACCGCTCCACCAGAAGTGGGATTGAGAATCAGAGTATCCGGCTTTCTCTATGATGACGATGCCATCATCAAAGTTCTAACTCATGTGTTGACATTGATAGCCATCGAAAGGAGGTTGCTAGGGTTTGGGTTCGGCAAGAAATTGGTTTTTAGAAGCCTTCACTTCGGTAACATACGTGTGTACGTCAGCGAAATTCTAACGCAGATATCCTCGAACACTAGAGTTTGATTTCGCCCTTCTCTATAAGTTCTTTCACTTTAAGTATAGCGTATTGCATGGCGTGGCTTCTGTCTGCGAAGTGCCCTTCTTTATCTGTTCATCGTCCATCGGACAGCTCCGGCTGAACACTGACTGTTAGTTTCACCTTTACCAATTCAATCCTTCAAGAGCATATAAGCGAAAAATAGCTGAGTTTGTTTAGAAAAATTGGATAAGTTTGGTGTTTGTCCCCGCGTGTAATCTGTCAGTTGTCTGTCAGCAACTTATATTACTTTATCAACTCCCATAGCTCTCTTGCAGCTTCCCGCCTATCAGTCTTGCTTCGTATATCTCCCAGGGCTTTTCCAATCAATTTTCTGGTATTGAGGGCCCTGCTGTCTATAGTGCCAAGATAATCTTCGATTATGTCTTCATCAATGTCATCTAAATCTTCTTTAGTTCTAGTTTTGGTTTCCAATATCTTTTTGAGAATAAGGAATAGTATTGCTAATCCCTGATTGGACTGAGCAAATCCTTTTCTCCCATCATCCCAACTAGATCTGAAATGCTTTTGAACGTATATTAGGTATGTTCTCAAAATGCTCAAAGGTGTCTCTAAGTCGTCTCTGTTTTTCTGAAGTAGACCGCCGCTGGCCTTATCATAGTTAATTAAACCTTCTTCAGTAAGAGTATTAACTAGCGTGCTTAATTTGAGCCACGCACCTCTTTCCTTCTCCTCAAATCCCTTCTTAATGGGCTTGGTAAAGATATTCTCTTTATCAATATCGAGTAATATTTTAGCGGCGTAACCTTTAGTTTTCTCCAATAATTGGGCCTGAATGAACATTATTAGGTCTGAGTTTATGCCTTCTTGCTTGTCATTGATGGTGTAGAATATCTCTGCTTGATCTGATAGGGAAATACAAGGATACGCTGTTACAATGAACCGATATTTGTTTCCTACATTTTCATCTTTGATTTTGCAGAAAGAGTATAACCTGTGCTGGCCGTCAATAATCCACAATGCACCATATCTATTTGGAATTTCAATCGTGCCATTGTTAAGATCGTTTTCATCTGGAGTGAACTTGGAATCTTTTATATTTGCCACAATATTGTTCGGGAAGACCTCTATCTTGCTCTTACGACTCTGCTCTAAAACGAAATTTGCAATTTCTCCTAATCGTTTTTCCTTAATTGCTCTTTGGTATGCTTCAGCCAAGTCTCGTTTGTTTATATTTGCTCTATTAACGTATGATATTCTGATCAGTTCCTTCGCAGGCATAGAAAAAGTGTATGTAGGGCGGTCAAAATTCTGATTCTTTAAGCATCTGAATGAAAGACTAGCTGGCTCGAAAGAGATGTCTATTCCGCAATAAGAGTGTAAGAACTCTAGAAATGCGACTCCTGGACTTAGAGCATCCATGGCCTCTGAGAATTGGTCGATCAGCAGTCTTTCGTAACATGGTATCTCATACTTTATAGCTTCCCTCTGTACCGGCGGAGGGATGTCCTCATTACTTTCTATCCACACCAGAAATATGGGTTTCACAATGAATTTTGAGGCTTTATACTCTTCTCGAATCTTATTGAGTCTAGATGCAAAGCCTTCTAGATCCTTCATTATATTACCGGATGCATCCGCATGATGTTTGCACTCTAAGACAATCAAATATTCTTTGCCATTGTTTCGGAAATTAATCTCAAAATCCGATCTAACATTCGCCTGACTCTCAAACTGGTGCAACCTTTGAAAGTATACATCAACGTCAAAAAACTCTACATTCCTATCCAGTTTCAGCAAGACCTCATAAACTTCCTTCTCAAAGGGTTCAATAATTTGCTTCACCTTCTTCTTGTCTAGCACCTTGATTTTGCCTCCTCTGACCTAATTTTTACTCTTTTGGCGCGCACCAGAAATTTCATATTTCGCGTTCTTGTCGGTACGACCATTATTTCGCATTTTGCTCGCCTCAACTTACATTGATAGTTCTAACCTTGATTATTTATGACTTTTACTTCATGCGTGCACGTAATTTGTTGACTCCAAGCTATTACACGAGCACCAAGAGTTTGAAAATATTTGAGGAAAAATCAAGAAGTCTTGAACTCATGTGGGGCTCATTCAATAAACTTAATCGATTAGAAAACTGTACAAAGAATGTAAGCTCAGTTATCGGGAAGCTGGCTCGACCTCTTGTTGGATAGTTTTCGACGCCGCACCCAAAGCTAGGGTTTTGATTCCATTTTATGAGCCTTCAGAAGTTGTTAAATGCAAAAAATGTGGAAAAGTTATAGGTGAACCAGAGTAGTTAATAATAATCCGAAGAAAAAAGTCAGAGGCACAAGAAGATTCATGGTAAGAACCAGTAGAAGGAGTGCGGGCAGGTCACAGGGCTTAAGGGAAGAGGTCCTGAATGTTAAACTTGCCGAATTGCTATCCCATAGTGGACTTCTTTCTGTACCTGAGTCGATATTATCCGAAGATGCGAGAAGACGTTTGCCTGACATTGCTATTGGTGATTACTGGGGTGTGCGAGTTGTCTTGGAGGGGAGGATTGCAGATAGGCCAAACGTTCAAGTTACGCTTGAAAGCGATTGCTTAAGGAGAATAGAGGAAGGTATTGCGTCAATCGTAGTCGCAGTTAGGTATCCCCCTGAACTCAGATATTCAGATTGGGCTACACTTGAACAGAAACTAGGTACGGTGACTTTTCGTATCAAAGTTTTCTCAGAAGCAGGATCTGGAGAATGGATAGATTCGGATCTTGAGGGTCTCTCGGCTGTACTCCGGAGAGCATACGAATCTTTGGTGCATGAAGATATAGTTAATGCCTCTGTAGAAGAATTGCGTCAAAGCATAGAGGTAGCTTCAAGGCAACTTGCAGGTTCTCCGGGAACAGCCGGGCGCCTTCGAAACTTGCTTGTAGTACCACGGAGACAGGAAGCAGACCAAAATGGCGAGTAACGATCTCCGCATATACCGAGTAGCTTCTCTGACGCTTGCAAATGCAATGTTGTTTCAAGAGATCATTTCGCAGAGAGAAGATCATGTAAGGCCATTGCGTAAGACTGTGGAGTCTCTGGACATCGTGGGCGAATTCAACCGGCAATGGAAGTACATCGAAAACAATATCGATTTCGCACCGATCTTTAGAGTGGCTAGAGAAATTCTATTGGCACTACCTTCATCCCCAGAAACAGATAGAGCACTGCGCAGGCTGGCTGAATCGGCTATTGTAATCTCAAGGAACAGGGCTGCACTTCGTCACGACCTTATGGGTCGCATTTTTCATCGACTTTTGGCCGATGCTAAATTCTTTGGAGCCTTCTATACAAAAATTCCAGCTGCGACACTTCTCCTGAAACTAGCTATCAGTGAGAATAATTGGGCGGCAGTTAAATGGGCAGATCCGGATTCAATTGGTCGACTGCGCATCGCGGACCTTGCATGTGGCACAGGCACTCTCCTTAAGGCTGCGATGGCAGCTGTCGTGGACAGACATATTGACGAGGCGATTTCAAGCGGAGAGAGAGCTCATCCTGACGAAGTCCATAGAAACCTAGTTGAGAATAGTCTATGGGGCTTTGATGTTCTCTCATCTGCGGTGCATTTAGCCGCTTCAGCAATCGCAATGCACGATCCAAGAGTTACTGTCCAAAGCATGCACCTTTACGCATTACCTCTTGGAGGTAGTTCCAGAAGACTCGGTAGTATCGATTTCGCTCAAGGTAAGACTTTGCATGTGCAGAAAACATTGATAGGCGCATCTATAGGCCCAGAGGAAGCTATGACAAAGAAAAAGATGACAACAAGCCTGCCATCACTTCATGTCTGCACAATGAATCCGCCATTTACACGTAGTGTGTATGGCAATCTTTTATTCGGTGGAGTCAGCGAAGCTGAAAGAGGAGAACTTCAAGAAAGACTCCGAGAGGTCCTTGATGAAAGCGAGCTTGAAGCCAACATCACAGCGGGGCTCGGTTCTGTTTTTGTTGCCATAGCCGATAGCATGATGACTGAAGATGGTGTCCTAGCGCTCGTTCTTCCAAAAGCGGTCTTAGCCGGCGTGACATGGGCTCCTACAAGGTCGATTTTCGAGAAGTATTATTTACAATATGTGATATGCAGCCATGAACCTAACAATTGGAACTTTTCTGAATCTACTGATTTGAGCGAGGTTTTGTTGGTTCTGGCAAAAACACCCCATGATGAGTCAGCTCCCACTGTATTCATCAATCTTTGGAGTCAACCAAAAACAAGTGTCGAAGCCTTGGCTGTTGTGCGAGAGACGCAGCGCAAGACTCCTGCAGATCTAAGTAGGACGGCTGGCACCTGTGAAATTCGAACTGATGGTAAAAAATTCGGTGAATTAACAAAACTCTCCTCGAAAGAACTAAGTAAAGTATCATGGACACTCCCAGTTTCGTTTGCACAAACTGATCTAAATCGCATTGCTTTTTATCTCTCCCAAGGCGAAATTTTCTTCCCAGCACACGGCAAGGTTGGGGCTCTCAGAACTGTGAGGCTTTCAGATGTTGCAATGCTTGGCCCTGATGGACGAGACATTTATGATGGTTTCTCTTTGACGGATTCTCCGACAGTTTATCCCGCCTTCTGGGGACATGAAGCAGAAGATCTTAGTCAGCTAACACAAGCTCCAAATCAATACTTGAACCCATTGACGGCGCCTCTTCCTGGACGTCACTTGAGAGATGCCAATTTGTTGTGGAGCCGCGCAGGGACATTGATGCTGCCTAAGGAACTCTGGCTCACGACAAACCATGTAGCAGCAGTCGTTCTACCAAATGATGCTTTGTCCAATGTATGGTGGCCGACGAGGTGGTTCTCTAAAGATGCTATGGTGCGTACGAGTATGGAACGTCGTTTGGCTCTCTGGTTTAACTGCGCCTTAGGATTTTTCACAATGCTGATGCAGCGTCAAGAGACAAGGGGAGCTTGGGTGAAGTTCCCTAAAGCATGGTATGAAGAGTTGCAGGTTCTAGATTTGAATTCCTTGGACAGAAGTCAAATTGATGCTCTCGATGATCTCTGGACGCAAATTCATAATCGGGATCTATTGCCTTTTCCTCAAATGAGTAGTGACGAAACCAGGAAAATTATTGATGACACCTTCTCAAAAATCCTTGGAATACCTACTCTCGACCAGTTACGTGTTCTGATATCCCGAGAACCAATAATATCAATGAAACCTCTGGAAGCGCCAGTCCAATAAAACCACCAAAAAGCTCATCCGCAAATAACTCTCTAACTTTCCAGCAAAGAGAACTTAAGCTTCATACTTTTTACCGTCTTTGTTAACTTTCAATTCCCATGTAGATTTCAACATCAGACGAGGGAGTCCATTAAGCATCTCATTCAGGTAGCAGTTAATCAATTAGTTCTATCGCAGTTTATAAAAGTTCAACACAATTATGAAGTAGCAACTTAGAAACCTGATGGTGCTTGGAAATGCCCCAATCGAGTCGATTGTATCATGGCATGATAAAGAGAAGACTTGAGGAGAAATTCTTGAACACTCTTCAAGAGTGCATTGACGATCCAATACTTGAACTTGAAGAGAATAATCCTTTGATAAAAGATGAAAAGCAAATGAGAATGGAACCTATTTACTCTCCAACATGCGATGTCGCTGTAGGACCATTTTCCTTCAGAGAAGGAAGCCTTAACGAACTGTATGGTGACCTTGCAAGAATCAATGAAGTGGAGCAATTTATAGCAGATCTACAGAATGCAAGTCTAGGAACTGGGTATAATGAAGCCTTGCTTGACCTTAACCAAAATCCAAGGTGCTTTATCGCTATTGAGGTTGAGAACGCAATCGCTCATGACGTGAAACATCTGCTTGGATCTGTAACAAACTGTTCACTATTAGGAAAGATTGGTATTGTCGTTGTCTTTGATGATTATCTGAAATATGCAGAGCGCCTATTGCAGTACCTTGCGTTTGTAAAGAGAGTTAAGAAAGCGAGCAAGGAATTATTTAGAAATGTCTTTGTGATTTCCAAGAGCCAATTAGATGCTCTGTTGCAGATTTCTCAGTAACACACGCGCCACACAAACTAAGCCACTATGACAAATACACCACTTTTCGTTCGTTCTGACAGATTAAGAAAATAGAAACACAATTGTTGGAACGATGGTTTGACCTTGTTCTTATCAACAGAAACTCTCAAGGAAATCTATGACCCATTTCTTGAAGCTTGCTGTTCTGATCGAATAGCTCTAAATCTGACCTGCCACTTGGAAAACTATTTAATGTTATCAGGGTGCAATAACTTGTTGTTACTAATTCCTTCATTTGAGAGTGGAAAAGATGGTTGAATTAACATTCTATGGAGGAGTCAACGAAATCGGTGGAAACAAAGTTTTGGTTAAGTCCAAATATGGTTCAATTTTCCTTGATTTTGGATTGTCGTACGCACGAGAAAACCAGTTTTTCGAAGAATTCTTGCAGCCCAGAACCAATAGCGTGTTCTACGATTTAGAGAAACTGGGTCTCCTGCCAAAAATGAATGGAATCTATAGAAAGGACGTTCTTTGCCCAGAGGGACTGAACAACGCCTGCACACCATCGCCTAATTACTGGCAAAGCGGATTGACATGCTACGAGGAAGCCTGCCAAAAGAAAACGTGGCACCCGGATGCAATCTTTATATCGCACGCGCATATTGATCACTGCGGCTATCTCCCTTATCTAGGAGATATTCCAATTTTTTGTTCCGAAAAATCGCAGAAACTCATGAAAGCAATATCACAGGTTGGCAATCTGTCCGGTTATGATGGTGAGTTAACTACATATCAATACAGAAGAGTCAGCCAATTAGGAAAAAGCGCTTACTTCCCGGGGTCATACGAAATTGCCAAGCAAAAACTAAAGGAAAGAAGATTTAAGGTTCTAGGCTCAGGAAATAAGCTAAACATTGCGCACCATTTGGATATTGCAGGATTCGACGTTGGTCATTCAATCCCAGGCTCGATGTGCTGTGTTGTAGAAGCAGACAGCAAACAGATACTTTACACTGGAGATATCCGTTTCCATGGGAAATACCAACCTGATTTAAGTTCAGTCTATGGCCTTAAACCAGATGTCATGATAACCGAAGGTACAAGAGTAGATGAGAAGACTCCAGACGACGAAAATAAAGTGGAGCAGAAATTGCGCAACCTGATAGAACGCACGAAAGGTTTGGTTATGGTTGGATTTGCATGGAAAGACCTTGAGCGTTACGAAACGGTGAAGAAAGCAGCTGAAAATTCTGGTCGAATACCTGTATTTGATTCACGATTGGCGTATCTGCTGGCTCGACTGGGAAGAAATGTTTACAGTGAAGGTGCGAGCGTCCTTGTTGAAAGATCAGACAGTATGCTTTACTCGCCAGCAGATTACGTGAATAAGAAACACAGCTTAGGTCTTTTAGATGAAGATGAGTGGAGTAATAAAGATCCTAAAAAGGTTGACAGAACTCATCTTGATAAAGGTAAGAAAGCCTTTGACATACAAAGAGAACCTGAAAAGTATGTTCTGCATCTGGATTACTTCAGGTTCAAGAACCTACTAGACATTGACCCCCCGAAAAGCTCTGTTTATGTTAGAGCTCAGTGTGAACCATTCGATCCTAGAATGGAGATTTCCGAAACCCGGATGATCAACTGGCTAAGACACTTTAGGATTAATGAACGGAACAATTTTGAACCTTATCAAATACACGCCAGCGGGGGCATGCAAGTGGAAAGGAATTGCAGGATTTCATTAGGAACATTAAGCCAAAAAAACTGATACCTATTCACACAATGAAGCCGGAATTATTCGTTAATGAGACTGGCAAAGTTGTTCATCCTGAATTGTCCTCTCCAATAACGCTTTAGTTCTTCGGCAACGTCCCTGCACTAAGAACAATACTGCGTTTGCTAAGTTCTTTAAGAGAAGAGATTTGTCAAACATTGTGCTGTTCCCAATTTGCACGTCCATGGCAACTATTCGTAATATTTTTTCGGCTGCTTTTCCGTATCTAGCAATCATGACTCAATTTAGGTTCAATACAGTACAAGGGAACCGCCATACAGCAAATCTTATAAGGACAGAGGTCAATTGTTATAAGGCGATTCTGTTGTTATACGGAGACTCGGTCGCAAACTCCCTCAGAGCTCTCGACAACAAAGAGGTGAGAACCATCTGCAGTCTTCATAGTGTTCTTGGTCATAGGGGAGTTCAACGCTACTCATACTTGTTCTCATATAGCTTAGACAAAATTACAAGAAAATTTAGTCGCGGAGAAGCAGCTAACATCGCGATGGCACCAGCAGAGTTGATTACAGAACCATCGCAACTTAGTTTCGGAAAAATCGGTCAACTTTTTCTCCCTATGAATAAGAGTGAATTGTTGAACTATGCAAAGAACCCAAACGCCCTCCAATTCATTGATGAGTTCAAGAATGCGGGAATCTTAATAACGGAAAAGGGGAAGCTAATCAACCCACTACTTGTTATGAACCCTGGCAAAGCTGTTGAGGTAACCTCAAGCCTCGATTCGAGTGCTGTTGTGGCTATTCAACAGGAACTCGCAACCGTCTTCACCTCAAGAACGCCTGTTAACGTTAAGAAACTTGTTGACACACTTGAGATCGTAGCTAATGTGCGAAACGCTCGGCATCTAGTCAAAGAGTTCCCTGATTTTCTACCGATTGTTCTTCATGAACATGAGGGTGCGACCTTTGCTATACCTTCACCTCCATCTCAACAAGAGATCAAGTCACGCCATCTCACATTTCTCTTAGAACTGATGCAAGATCCTCTCAGTCTCCTTGAAACTACTGCACTTTTAAGCGAGCAGGCAACACCTAAAAGTTTCTTTGAAGAGATTCCATCTGTTGTTCCTGATGCTTTAATCGACCCAATCGAAAAGAAGTGGGGAGAACTTCAATCTTATTTTTTAATAAATAGGTGGCGGGGATACATTACTACGCTGGATGGAGAGCGGCTTTTGTGTATTGCCTATGGGACGCCATTCGCCTATCTAGAGTACGGTCAGATTTACCCGAAAACTTTAGAAAATATTCCGCTTCAAACGGAGATGTTTTGGCATAGAGTTTTGGGCTTCACTTTTTGGGGTGTTGTCTGGAAAGCGCTTCGAGATAACTTGTCCAAGGACTATGACACGCATGAGAAACGTCAGATGACAGCGCGCGCGTTCGAGAATATGTTTTCGGTTAACGTCTATGACGTTGCTCGCGAGCTTGGAATACATCCATCAACAGTTCCATCTTTAGCACGAACGCTACGAGCGAGTGGTTATGGAGGCAGCATTTCTCTTTACAGTCACCCCCGAGTGTACAAGAAGAACGCTCTGGAATTTGCTCAGAAAACACTAAAGAGAGGTGGTCGCCGTGGAAGAAGATGAGAAAATGATTGTTGCATGCCGATGGAATTTTGAAGAGCGTCAATACCAGCTGGGGCTATTCAGTGAGTTTGGTGAATGCCAAGATTCATGGAATCTCGTTCCGGGAGAGGAAGTTCCCAAAATCTCGCTTGGAAGAATAAGAAGATGCACTCAAGGAGCATTTTCGTTCGATGAGGGAATCTGTTGGCAATTGGCTCCAGTTGGCGACTTCATCGATGCCAAATGCCGTTCTCACATTGACAAGAGGATGTTGTGCTCCATATATAGCCCTGGAACAGCGGCAGGCAGGGACTGGGAATGCACTGAGGATGATCCATTGTGCCACCTTTATCGACGTTGTCTCTCTGAGAGAGTGTGTTATTTGGGAATATTTGCAGACAGAGAAGTTCACGTGGTCAAACTGGGAGAAACTGACAATTATGAGACACGAGGGCTTTTGCAAGGGCTAGCAGCGATAGTTCCAATATATCTCAAAGATGGAGGCAAGATGTCCCTGATGCAATCAAAATGCGTCGAGAGGGAGTTATCGAAGGCTATCCCAAATATCGTACTGAACGGAAAGCGCTTCAGGATAGAGACTAAGCCTTTCACCGCGCCATACAAACGCAGAACACCCACGGTTTTGCTGGCTTTCCTTGGCGCAGACCCGGAAAGATGCGCCAACCTACTCGAACAACTTGCCTCTCAATTGCTCGAAGAAGCAAGACGCATAAAGGGTCCCAATCATATTCTTGAAAACTTGAGTTTGGGAAGCCCACATCCTTGCTTCACAGATTCAGACGCAGACCTTGTAGATTTTGAATACATTAAGAAACTTTGCCAAGATCCATCATTTTCAGAAAAGGGCAAATTGCGACTGAAATCCCCAAGAAGAAAGGAATACTTTGGAGGAGATGTGTTAAGCGGCAAGCCCCCTCATGTTATCACGTATGTTCGAAATGGATTCTTGGGAAACAATCCCTCATTCATGTTATCAATGAACCCTAATAGGCTCAATGGCTACGAGGCAACACTTTCCAAATACTTGGAACAAAGTTCGTTATCAGCCTTTGCGGAGGGTTAAAATGACTCTCAAGTTCTCCATATTGAACGCAAAAGATCAGTACTTCAGAAATGACAAACTTCAATACTACGTTGCTCATTGCAAGGTTAATTCTTCGCTGAATGATGCTCAACTCTATACACTGGCATCACGTATTTCATATCATGTCTTCAAAGAACAAAACGTACCTACGGCACACATGGTCAGGGGAAACGATATCTTCGTGGTTTCAAGCCAACCCGTATCTCATATGCGATGGGATGTTCAAGAATTTGGGAAAACCATCAGATGTGAAGTGTTACCTAGTTCTTTAAGGACCCCACTTGCCCCAATTAACCCAGATGAGCTGCAAGCAATAAGTATGCTGTGGAGCAGAAGCGCCATCTTGAGTATGACTCGAAGTAACAACGTTCCACGAGGTTCCGTGCTGGAATATGATAAAACAATGGGTTGGATGCTCAAGATTGATCCTGGAAGGATGTCCACAGACGACTTTCCCGAATGGGTTCCAGTGTCAGAAAGACCTTCGCTACTTGAAAAAATGCAAATAAATCCTCTCTTGTTTTTCAGTGAAGCTATTCAATCCTCATTTTTGGATCCCTTTAGATACATACATTTTTCATTCGATGTACATGCAAACGGTCGCCCTTTCATTGCCTTACCTTTAAGAACCAGAATGATTCCCCCAAAGACAGGTTATTCTCTAGCAAAGTTCATAAATCAAATTCCTCCATGGTGGCACAACTTTATGGTAAAGGGGCATATCGAAGCCTATTTCCAAGATCCAACCAGAGAGAGACGACTAAAGCCACGAACATTAATCGTAAGGGAAATCCTCAGAGGAATCGATCCTCAGAAATTCAATACTTCAAAAGGACCATTGTACGATGCTATGATAAACGATCTGGACAGGACGTATGCCGATCTTAACTTGACTTTGCTTTCAGGGAAGGAGAAATCTATTCTCAGTGAAGAAGGCAATTTTGTAAGAGTGGAACCGCAAACATTTGCCGATGAAAGAAGAGAATTCTTCGTCCCACCCCATTTGCTCGCACCAATCGTTCATCAAGAAAATTGGTTCCTATTCGAGAATATCTTCTATCCGAATGGATATCCCCATGGTGGCAATTTCCCCATGACCTATTATCAAGTTTCAACTATGCAGACGGAGCTGAAAGCTGCCACGATAGACTACGTGAAAAAAGAAATCATGCAAAATGTTGACCTCTCTATGGCCATCGGAGAAACCACCGTCCCCATTGAATTGAGCGAAGCTATAACCTTCAACGACTCTCAAGCAGGAGAGCCATTCAAAGAGCCAAGTTTCTACAATCCTGTTGAGGACTGCATCCTCTGGAGGCTACCCCAGCCTCTGATCTATGTTCGCAACATTGCCAAAGAAGACATTACAATTCATCCAGACGAATTGTACGAAAGGGCTGCTAGAAAGGGAGATATCAGAGCCTTCAGGGTCTCGCCAGAGCTGAAAAAATGTCAAGTTGCATTAATCGGTCCTGCAAAATTCCACAAGACTTTAGAGAACGCCAAGGCCCTAATAGAATTCGACCATGAATTCTTCGTGACGCCAAAGGAAAAAGAAAGACTCGAACGCAAGAGGGCAGGAGGTCGTAGACTTGGAATGTTGGCGTGGAAAGTTAACATGAAAGACTGGTTCTGCAACATCAAGCAGTTTTTCGACGATGTTGCTCCACGAATAAAGGTCTATCCCCTGGACGACTTCACTGCAGCGACATATCTCGAAAAAATGAGCGAAGCATGGACGGAAGGATGCAACATTTTTGTCATTTTACTGCCGAAGGGAAAAGGAAGCTTTCGGGCCTTGTCCGATGATGTTTACTTTGGAACTTACAGATTAGTCGCTGAATGGCAAGCCAAAGGGAAAAAGGCTGCTGTAGTCCATCACTACACAGACAGTTATGTGCCAGGAGGAAGCTATTATCATGTACTCTTCACTGATTGGGCGAGCATAAACAACGCTTTAGGCGGAAAGACAACCGCGTTGAAACTTGATTCCGTAACGAATGTGTTTTCAGAATTCCCCAATCCACTGTTTATCTGCATGGACTTTGGTACCCCAGAGAAAAACATCATCGGCGCCGTTCTGGCATCAGGGCCCGACCTTGACATTAGCATTAACCTTACTGAAAACAGGGTCACACGTCTAAGCGATGCGGCGGAGGGTCTGAAAGAGCTTCTATTGCGTCAAGTAGACAAGTTTTCACCAAGCACGGTAATCTTTTTCAAAGACAACAAGATCAAGCACATGGAAAGTCGAGGGTTGTTTTTCCCATATAAAGAACTCAATGTCCCGATAGTTGTAGTTGAAGCTCTAAAAAGTGGCGGGCTCTCTGGTTTTCGTTTAAGTGAGAAAGCTCGCGTTAAAGGAGGATTAGGAGTCACATTTCTCCATGGGGTAGGTTTGCTTACGGGAAATATGGAAGCCCACATTTTCCCCGCTGAAAGGCGCGTTCCCACGAGAGAACGTAGATATGGATTGCAGACCGCCATGAGATACAAGATTGAGAGAACTCACCCAAGTGATGTAGGAAAAGCTTTCACAATAAAAGAAATTGCGAACATTGCCACAGGGCTGGCTGCGACTTACTCGTACTACCCCGAGCCTCAAACTGCAAAGCAGATGGAAATCCACAAAAAGGCACACATAACCGCGAAAATGGCGGCGGCAGGAGTCTTTGATGGATTAGAAGGCGCGGTATTGCCTGCTTCGATATTTTCATAAATGTTTAGGAAGTGAAAAACATGTTTGACCCAATAGAGCTTTTCAATAGGCTGGATAAATCAAGGTCGTCAATTAGCAAACTGAGAAAAGCCCAGGACGAGCTGCTAGCAAAATATGCCAAAGAACTTCAAAATGTACCACGGATCGGAATAAAGTTGCCGACGGGTTCAGGCAAGAGTCTTATCGCTATTCTAATCCTAGAGGCTTGGAGGCTCGCAGGGAAAGTCGTTGCAATTGTTACAGCGAATAAAGGTCTTGCCGAAGATATGAAGAAGAGATGCGATGAATTAGGAATTCCGAGTGCAACCATTTTTGGCGCGTCTGGTGAGACATCCTACCTCATCGAAAGAACTCGTAATCTTCGGAGATATAAATTGAAACAATTAATTGGTATCTTTAATTATCATGCTTTCCTTTATGGAACCGAGTATAAACAGGAAATCTTCCCTCCTGATGTCTTGGTTATAGATGATGCTAGTGACTTCGAGACCGTGCGAAACGAGTTTTTCACAGTTCGTATAAACCGAGAGAACCATCCAAAGATCTACAATGCTGTCATCAAAGCGTTAAGTTCATATTCGCATCTGTACCCAAATCTTAGAGAGTTTGAAGGAAAGAGAATCAGTCAATCTGGAGTCGAGTTAGTTTACTTCACTCATACTGCTGACGTATTGGCGGTCTTGCGGGAGCACATGCCCGAACTTAGAAAAGATACAGACTTCAACTTTTCTTTTGAAAGAAATCGCACGATGCTTTCGTCTTTTCTCATTTTCATCACAAACTATGAGATTGAATTACGCTCGCTTTTGGTCCCAGAAAAATTACTTAAGATGGGTAACATTGGCCAAGTAATCTTTATGAGTGCCACTCTTCCTGACGAAGAACTCTTGCACAAGATATTTGGCATTGGAAAATCTCAAATTCACATCATCGATGAACAGTCGATATCCAGAGAGGCTTTCGAAGAAATTGAAACCATGGGAAAACGCCTAATATTTCCGCTCGACCAGACGGATCTGGGCACCGGAGTAAGTCCAAAGTGTCTTGATATATTGCTGACTTTAACGAGAATACATAAGAAGACCCTTGTTCTTGCCAACTCCCATTATGACACGGATCGCATTCGAAGGTTTCTAGAGTCAAAGCAAATCCCTGTCCTCGTCTATAAAACTGCTGACGACTCTGAATATTTCACTCATAAGATGGAAAGGGGAGTTTTATTATGTGCAAATAGATATCTTGGACTTGATTTCCCAGGAAAGACATGCCAAGTCGAGGTAATCGTCCGCCTGCCTGCAATATGGGATTCTGTTGACGCCTTTCAATCAACCATACTAAATAACAACTTTTATGTGGAACAGAGAGTAGGAAACCGTCTCACTCAGTCCTTCGGAAGATGCAATCGACTTGAAACTGATGAATCATTATATTACATCCTTGACTCTAGAATTCTAGCAAGGTTAATTGGCGAAGAGCAGTACTTACGGTATCTCCCTCGAAATATGTACGCAGAACTTATGACAGGTTACGCTTTGTCCCAAGGGGGCGATATTGGACAAGCGATAAAATATGGTGAAGAGTCGTTTTTTGGGGCAAAAGACAGTAATTATTACAAAATTCTAGAGGAAGAGAAGAAAGCCTGGAGTCACCAAAAGATAAACCAATTTATCTCTAAATACGACTTGGAGATAGAAGCATGGGAAAAAGCGTTGGCGGGAAGTTATGAAAGTTCAGGACAGCTTTTCGATTTTGTTGCCGACCAGTGCAGACAAAATGCTGAAAACTTTCCTAATCAGAATCTAGAAATGATGTCTGCATTTAACTTCTACCTTTCAGCAATGTGTTACTTCAACGCCTTTCATCACTACAATAATCCCCGTGATAAGCAACTATGCTTAGAAGCGTTGAAAAAAGCAATTGATTATGGAGGAAACAGCAGCTGGTTTAATCATTTGAGGGCGGTATACAATTCCTTGGTTGAAAAAGAATCTGAGAAACTTCCGTTCGAATTGGAGAGAATAGAAATCAGGCAAGTGAAAGAGAACATAGCTCCAAGGTATGAGGACTTCATCAACAGGAACTCATCGAAACAGAAGAACTGGAAAGATGTTCTTAATCAATTGATCGGCGATGCCTCTAGTGGGTCTCACGGTCAGATGGTTGTAGCTCTTCAAAAATTTTTTGAGTTGTTAGGATTCGAAACCGCTCTTGGTGATAATGCTAAAGGTGAGCCAGACCTTATCGCCTTTTCGCCGCTAACAAGCTGGAAATACCAACTTTCAATAGAAGCCAAGACAAAGGAAAAAGGCGAAGAAGAACCAGTAGCAAGCGTTACTCAATCAATAGGAGATTGTGGAGTAGTTGAGAGAAAAACCTCTTGTCGAACATTTGCGCTTCTGATTACTCAAAAAGAAGTTTTTTCTGGAAAGGCTGAAGAAGTAGCAAAAGGAAAGGCCAAATTGTTTACGTCATCCGCTTTCGCCGTTCTGATGAATAAGGTCCTCAAGGCAATCGATGAGTGGAGCAACCTGTCATCCTCAGGGAAACCAGCATTCATTGATTCCATAATATCCCCTTATGAGTTACACGAACTCTTCAAACCATCTGATGATCCTATAGTGAAAACGGAAGATGTCAGAAATATAAGAGTTAAGGAGTGAAGCCCAGAGCTGGCAAGGATTCAAATGTCCGTTCCAGAAAGCTAAGAAGCACACGCACGTGCCATTCGCCCATCGAGACTGCGTGGAAGGTCAAGCGTTGAAATATCATAATTCATATTCTGATTACAGAAATCTTATCTGAGGAAAGGCTTTCACAATTGTAAAGGAACTTTCGAACAAGGAATAATCATCATGACCCTTGATAGTCACTTTTTCGGCAGACCAGATGGTTTGGTCTTTCGTGGAGGGGTGACGATTAGCATATGTTTTCTGTGCAGTGACATTTGCGATTTTGATGTCAATATTGAATTTGACACAGATATCGACGCTCAAATCGAAATGGGCAAACTTTAAATAGTCAAAGTCGACATTAATGTTAAAATCGAATACGTGGTCGACATCAATGTCAGATTACATCAAAGACTTGGAGAAATTTGAAACTAAAATCATCGAGCTTTTGACTAACCAAACTCAAGAAATGAACCTAACGGCGCTGATCAAAAAGGCCAAGGAAACAGGTATAAGCAAGAGCAGCGCAACACTTAGAGATGCTATAATGTCGGCTGGAGCCAAGAAAAAGTTGAGGATAGAAGCTGTAAAACCGAAACAGCTATTCGTCCGCCTCCCAGAAAGAAGGTAGCATAAGCCTGTATGAAAGCAAGGTAATTAAATGGAAATGGAGGATGTCTTGACGCAGTAGGTGAATGTCCTTGGAAAACTCTCTGGAAGAGATACCTGTTTGGAAGGGTGAGCGCATAGAACTTATCCAGATTACACCTGCCAGGAGGCGAGTAATATTCAATCAGAACCTGCTAGTGCAGTTTCTACACTTTGATAATGCCCCACTGTTCCTTGCAATCAAAACAGCCGACAAGGAGCTAGACCTTAAAGGTTTACGTTCTTTGCTTATAAACTCTGGTCGATTTTCTGATCCTGAGGAAGCGGAAGAGATTTTAAGCTCTGCACTGGACACACTATTGGATTTCGGCATATTTAAAGCCAAGTGGGCTACATCTGATGGCGATTGGCGAAGAGTTTTTATGAATCGGAATGAATTGTTTGACATGTTCGCGGGGTTTCAGGAGAAGATTACGCAGAGATTAATTGATATGAATTTTTCCGGAGACTTCGAGGACCTTAAGGACAAAATACATATTGGCGAAGGCCGTGCGATTACCTTCGATGACGGTTATTATGCCAAGCGTATAGATGGAACTGAAAAAGAATTCATCAGATTCATCGAGGATTGTCTGCTCAAACCTGATGAATACGACGTTCTGGTTCCTCTGGCTCGAAAGGGCTGGGTTATTTTTGACCACTTGAAAAGAGAGCGTAAACTCAAAATAATGATCCCCTATGAGTATGGTATCAACGTAAAGAGACTGCGAAACAAAAGGATTTGCCTTTTCGACGACGCTGTTAAGCAAGGGAGGCATTTGTATGATGCCTTACTTCAGCTAGTTAATGCAGGGGTCCCTGCAGAAAAAATCACTCTAGTTACCTTTCTGCTTAATGAGACAAAATATTTTGATGACGATAACAAGTGCAGGACTGGAATAAGAGAATTGCTTGGAAGAGAAATCACAGCCTACAGAAGTCTAAATGACATGGATTTCCACAGGAAGGTTTCTGATATCGTGATGTGCATAGCACACTTTGGCACGATAATTGATCCTGACCACCTTGTAGCCACTGTCACATTGGCAAAACCCATCAATTGTGATGAAGTGATGAAAATATTAACCAGTCTTGAAATTGGGAAACTGCTGGAGCCTGGAGCAAATCTGCAACATCTTCATCCTGGTAAAAAGAAAATAACAATTGACAAAATAGATTACAATGCCGTAACTGGTGAAACTTCTCCGGAGGCTGTGAAAGAAGTTGTACAATGCAAAATTCGAATGATCTGGGAATATGACGCGCAAAAGTTTCAGACTCAAAAGTTTGAGCTGACACCTATTGTAAACCCCGTAATTGATAGGAAAAGATTGGGATTTGAGTGCAGAAAAGCACCTTCGAGGGGTTTTTGCCAGAAATTCCTAGATCAAACTTCGATAGAAAATGATGATTTATGCGTTGATTGTGTACTTTTCAATATGATTCCTAAACTTCTGAAGGCATTTCTCGAGATCCTCGGGCAAAAGATACCTACCCGAATGCATATTGAGAACATGAGATGGATAGAGTTTGAGTCAAACTACAATGACAAGCCTCTAGTTATGGACGAGTGGAAGACGTTCAGCAACGCGTTGTTGGAAAAGTACGCCTAAATAGAAAAAGTATACCGATGTGATGACGGCCCGATCTTTACAACAAACTTGACTCCTTTGAAGAACTCGCCCCTGATACGATCTAAGTTTACAGTCGTCTTCTCAATATCGTTAGGTTGAAAATCATTCGATATTTTGTTGTAAAATTCAATCGGAGAACTGTCATATGGGTATATCTCTGACTCGAAAACCATGTTGCCCCCGTTATATTGTGTCTCCACGTAAACATCCTTGACTTGGTCTCCTTTAATGTTAATATTACCGACTCTATTCCATTCTTGGAGAGTGTCCGATATGACCAGCAACATCGTGAATGGAGATAGGTACAATAGAAAGGGTCTATTATGCAAAGCAATCGCTGTTAGGGCTTCCCCATACAAAACAGGCAACAGGTCGTTGGCGAATCTTTCTCTTGAAATCAGGTTAAAATCGGAGACCAAGTCCCAGAGCGTCAAATCTGAGACTTTCAGTTTTAGTTTCTCAATGTTCTCTTCAATTTTATCTGCTAAATCCTTTGACGTAATGAAGAAACAGCCCCAGACACCATGGTCTTTTGCTTCCTTCAAAATGCGGATAAGGTCTGCAAGCTCGACCCCAATATTCGGGTATACGCTTTTCAGGCAGTTCTGGAAGGCATCCATCTGGGCATGCATGGTCGGATCCGGCGAGACTCTTAAAGACATTTCCAGATTCAATTCAGGAATAAGCTCTTTGTAGGTGTCGCAGAGATCATCTGTGATCATTTTGACGCCTTGAACTGAATAGCCTAGGTCATGACAGAGTCCTGCGAGCGACCAAGTATCGTAAATAATCTGATGATTACACTCTAGACCTTCGTGCAAAGATTCAAGGATTTTCGACTTGTGTTCTTCATCCTCCTTTTTGAGTGCCTTTGAAATCACTTGCGCATACCTTTCTGGAATGCGCTCAGTAAAAAAATTCATTTCCTCGTGCAACATATAGCACCCTATGAGATAGACTCTTAATTGATGTGGCAGATGATCTCTATAATATGGAATTTGAAATAGTAGCTCTTGTAGTCTCTTGAGAACAGTAAGTAGCCTTTTTATTTTCTCATCAGATGCGCCAAGGAACCTAAGTGAACGGCTCAGAGAGTCAAGGTTCAAATAAAACTCAAACGTGGAATCCATTTCTGTCTTAAAGTCATATTTTGAGTTGTTGAATTTCTCTAGAGACTGTTGAATTGTTGTCCTCTTACCTTTGTTCGTATCTACGAAGGGCAAGATGTTATCTATGTAATAATCGACAAGAAACTCATCATGTATTAACCTCTTAGGAGCCATAATGCAAACTCAACCGCTTATTCTTTCAGATAGAGTGTAGTCTGTAATGATTTTGTATCTTTCAGCATCCAAGATTCCTGAATGGAACAGACAATCTGCAACGTCACTTACGGTTATAGCTGAAAAGAACCTCACCCCGTTTTCTTCTAGCATTTGTCTTCCGCCTTGCTCTCTATCTAAGAGTACGAAAACTGCTGTTACGTCTACTTCTATGTTCTTTCTCTTCGCTTCAAGCAGTATTAAGTCTCTGGCTTCAAGTTTGCTATCAGCCGTTGTAATTAAGTCATCGATTATTGCGATTCTGTCTCTGCTTTGTAATTCTCCATCAACATATCTTGTAATCCCATGGGTTTTTAACCCACTCAGATCCTCAATCACCTCAATTGCCTTCTTCGCTCCGGGGATTTCATCTTGTTTGAATTTTCCTTCACGGACATCATTGTTGAGCCGAGTCGCCAAGTCTTTGTATATGATTGGTTCCTTCCTTGTGTAAATTACAGGAATCCCTGTCTCGACCCCGCACATTGTCGCTATTGCTAGTCCCGCAGCGGGTATCCCACAAAGACGAGTGAGTTCCAAAGTCGAATCCCTGATAATTTGACCCATAACTTTTCCAACCTCAACTAACACGCTTGGAAAAGAAGGCAAAATTCTTAAGTCTACATAGTATGGACTTTTTTTGCCCGACTTCAAAGTAAACTCTCCAAATTTAATTGCGCCAATCTGATAAAGTTTTTTCATTAATCCTTCTTCAGACATTTTTCTCGCCTCATTTGGATAGCTGGCTTGTCATTTCTCTTGCGGCTTGGCGAACATCTTTAGCTAGATAAATTGCCCTTCCTACAATTGCATGCCAAGAACCTGCAGCCGCTTTTGCAACATCGGTTATTATCCCGCCTTGTGCAACAAAACCAGGCGCATAGAATATCAGGTGTTCCCCAATTAGTGGTCGTAGCATCTCCTTATAATGGAGTACTCTTTCTGTCTTATTTCCTGGAACGACAAAATTGTTTACGCCCAGTCTCGCTGCTAACAGGTACATTTCATCAAGCGATTCATCAGCAATGTACCCGCCTTCGCTTCTTCGATATTTTGGATGCGTCATTTCCCCCCCTACAATGACTTCTAGTCCGACTTCTTTCGAGGCTTTGATCCATGATTCTTCAGTTGCAGGACCAGATTGAGGGAAGCCGATCATCGCTGACGCACCAGCATTCTTGACCACTGCTGCAAAACCCTTTCCCAGATCATCAATATCTGTCATCGCCTTTTGATGATCGTATATAACCGGCAGATCCGTAAATTCTCTGACTGTTTGAATTAGCGCTGGCAGTCCGTAACGTATAGTCAAAATTGCCCCTACTTTGTAAGCTCCTATTCCATCGATATCATGTGTTTGCCTTACCAGTCGCGTGAGATCTTGTATAGTCTCCACATCACACGCTGGAATAACGCTCCGTTCATATTTTATTATTCTGCTCATTCTCCCACCTTCCTAGGCATACGTCAACCATCTGAGACAGCTAACACGCTAGACAGTTATGTGCGAAGTGCGTTTAAGTTTTTTACTGTCACATTCTCGTACGACTTAGATGCTCCATCCGAAACCTATGACTTTGCTCTGGGCTTTTTGGGTCGGATGCCTGATAGGAAAAGAAACCGCAGACATAACGGACTATTTAGGTCGCCTTTATAGAAGCTTAGAGAAAGGAGGATCAAAAAGACCGCCAATGTGCCCTGCAACAAGCAAAGGGGGTCGAAGATTATGACGCTGGGAGAGACGGCGCTTAGAATCTTCAGATTACAAGGTCGACAAAGAACACCATCGTCGTGATGGTCCTTCTGGTCGGTGTTAAGAGAGATATAGCAGGAAAACTGCGGGGAAAGTCTAAGCAATCTGCAATGGAGTTTGGCTCATGGATAGCTTTGAACTCTCGCCAAGCGTATGCAGCTATATTTTACCAGTAAATTGGTGCTGAAATCCCACACCCGGCGCCAACAACATTTTTTTGGATGAACACTCTGCGTTAGGGTGTTACTTCCGTTTTCAGAAGATTTTGGCGTTTTCCATTTTGCCGACGTGTTGCGCGCGCGTTCATTGCTTGGTGTGGGGTGCGAATCTTTGTTGTGTGTGCAATTGTTGTAGGCTCCCAGCGTATATCTTGTTTTTTACACTTGGTATCCTAGTACCGTTAGATTTTATTGACTGAGTTAAGCACTCAAGGGGGTCAAGTTGTCCCTCTTCAACCTCTGAAAACCGACGACCACAGTCTCGGCACACATACCGCTGATTTTCTCCGAAGCGTCACGCATCACGTTTTGAATGAAAAGAGAAGCCTAAAGCCACATATGGCGAGTCGGTAACTTGATTGTGGTGAAAGCGCGATGAAAGTTGTTGGAGTTGTTGGCAGTCCGCGAAAAGCCGGTAACACTGAGGCACTAACCCGCATAGCCTTGAAAGAGATCAGGAAAGCTGGCTTGAGAACAGAATTAATTAGCCTCGCCGGAAAGAAGATTGCGCCATGCGACGGCTGCCGACGCTGCGTAAAAACAGGGAAATGCCACATTAAAGATGACTTTGACCCTATTCTTACTAAGATGCTTAAAGCTGAAGGCATTATCCTTGCCACGCCTGTTTATTATGGTGCAGCCACACCTCAAATTGTTAGTCTGATTAGCCGATGTTACAGGTTAAGAGAGAAAGCCTTCAAAAACAAGGTCGGAGGACCAATAGTTGTAGCCAGGCGAGCAGGACACAACTTTACGTTTGCTCAGCTCATGTTTTTCTTCATGATCCACGAGATGATTGTGCCAGGCTCGACTTACTGGAACGTAGCCTTCGGTCGTGAGAAAGGCGAAGTCTTGAAAGACAAGGAGGGCGTGAAGACGATTCGAGTCTTCGCTCAACAAGTGGCCTGGCTCATCAAAAAGATAAACGAATAAACAAGCAAACCAACGCCTCTGTGTTCCATAGCGAACCGCAGATTCTGAAGACTATCTGAAGCTGTTGTAAGCTCCATTTGGTGAACAGAGTCCGCTTCAACCTTTTTTGCCTCCATGAAAAAAATATACTGTTTTCTGCAGAATTTTCACCACGCACCATGCTCAACATCCCAAAAAAGTCTTAAACAGAAAAAAAGGGGAGTTGCTAGAGATAGTGGTTTGAAAAAAGAGAGGGGTCAGTTTCTTTCTCTTCGCTGGTTTAGATCTTGCGTTTGTTAAGCACTGACCTGAAGGTTTTGCCGCAGCATTCAAAAAGCCCGATTGTGAGTTCGTTTCTTTTGCCACTCTTGTCTTTCCTTCCAGCCATCTTCCAAGTCTTCTTGGGTTTACTGACTTCCTTCTTACACTTCGGACATTTAGCCATGACAATCACACTTCCAAACGTTAAAGCGTAAATCGGCTAAAACACTTTCGCCCACAAAGCCTAAGACGTTAGTTTTAGTCTTTGAGCAATGTTTTGCAGGTCTTTTTTGGCGTTGTCAATGAGTTTAACAACGGCAAGATCCATAGTGAAAACTCCCTTAAGCGAATCCACCAAGTTCTTGTCTTCAAGAGCTCTCAAAATAGCAGCAATCTGACCATTCAGCCTTTGTTCATCGCCTCGTTTCGAATGCTTCAGCACTCTGTCTCTGTCCGCGCCCTCTCTAAGCAATACAAAATCCCTAACGTCAGCTCTCCTTCCCGAATGAAGCTTAAACGCAATAAGCAATTCTCTCTCGGGAATAGGGCATTCAACTGAAACCCCATAACCAGGAATAGTTGCAATTACAGAAGACTTTTTTATGTAATCAAAACTCCAGGAGGCATCAGTCGCCCTACATACCAAGCTTCCAACCAGAAGGTCAACAGTCACAGGCAGATCATCGACCTTCTTCAAGTAACTTATGAATTCACCTCCATAAACTGTGTCAAACCCAGCTTTTTGCACATGTTTAGCAAAGCCGTTTCTCTTCAGAACCTCCTCAAATTCCGTCTTCCGCTCTTGAGGAACCACTAGGTCGCAGTCAACTGAAAACCGATGTCTAGCCAACGCACTTACGGCGTATCCCCCAACAACAATGAAATCTAAGTTCTCATCCTTGAGCCTACGAATCGTTCTCAGTATCTCGTTCTCTCTTTCAACAAGCCTCATGAAACCAACACCAGCTCAAAAGTTAGTCTCAGCTTCCTTATACCTAACCCGCAAACCCAAACCGTACATCTCATCCAACATCTCCAACGCCGGCTCATAAGAATACACATTCTGCAAACAGAAGTCAACAGTCTCCTTCAACGGAGCAACATTGAAACCCTCAACCCGCTCCACATCAAAATCAACCATAGGATACAAAACATAAAACACACCGAACAAAGTCTGCTTAACAGGTGCGTCTTTCACCCAAAACCCTTTGCCCACAGACCTGAAAAACCTCTTCCAACGATTCACATCAGCCCTTCTCACCAACACGTGAATTGGATAGAAACCAAAGAACCTGTCCACCTGATATCCCCCCTTAGTCCAAAAGAACACTGCATCAGGACCCGTGAAAGCATACTTCAAACTAGCCCGCTTTATCAACTCGTACCCTTCGGAGATGTTCACCTTCTTAGCCAAGTATTCCTCAGGCGAGTTCACCCTATACCTTCCCCAACCAGCTCTCTCCAACAACCCCTTGCTGGCCATGTCATGCAAAACCTTGTTAGGGTCTGGACTAACAAAAACCGAGCTGAACTCGCGTGTAGTGAACTGCTTCTTCCAGTTCCACAACACGTTCCACAAGTCATAGTATGACATAAAAGATTACTATAACAGTAATAATTAATAAACCTAACGTTCCCTGCAGACGACAAAAACCGAGGGCGGATATATCGGCAACGTATTTAAAGTCACACAGTTGCCTATAGGTCAAGAGATAACTCATTCTCAAGGCTCGCGATACACACACGGCCTAATGTGACTAAAAACAAAAAAAGAGGGGATTTGCTAGGATCCAAAGTGTTCCTAGCATTGAAACCGGCGACCACAGTCTCGGCATACATATCGTTGAGTTTCTCCGAAACGTGTGCACCGAACGCCCTCTTTCCAAGCCCGCTGACTCCCACATTCAGGACACTTGACTATCTTTTCAACAGTCATGGAAGACTCCTCCAACAGCAACCGCCAGTTTCAAAGCCAAGCAACCCACGCAAAAAAAGGGGGGGTTGCGGGGTGGATATCATCGAGTGCGATTTCATCGTGAATGTCGATAGTTCAAATCCCACACCCGGCGCCAACGCCATTATATGGAAGACATCGTAGCATAGTACAGCTTTCTCTCTTTTTTGTGGGGTATTTTGACCCTCTTTCCCAATTCACCCAGAAGAAGCAAGCTGCATTTTGGCCTTCTATGCTATTTCTCATTCAGAAGAGGGATAGAAGATTCTTTCACAAATCATAAAAGCACTGTGGGCTGCATGAACATATGCAGAAAGGTGACGACATACGGCAAAACTATATGTTAGGAATAAGAGGCTCTCAGCGATTCTCTCATCTGTTCTAGTAGCTGTTTTGGTCAGTCCAGCACTGGCGATTCCAAAATCTAGTCATCCTTTGTTGACAGAAGGCTATCGAGTCGATATTGACGGATGGGTCTATGTTCACATAGAAGGGAAACCTTTCGAGAGAGGTTATCAGTATGGCTACTATTGCGCCGATCGCATTGCGGAATCAATTGAGTTCCTACGGTTCT
>Ga0315309_1000099_pt1 | contig 50315 bp, 41 predicted proteins | sample TDP4_MG_FD_203080 | JGI IMG/M metagenome (GOLD analysis project Ga0315309, IMG submission 203080) | Freshwater sediment microbial communities from Lake Towuti, South Sulawesi, Indonesia - TDP4 | ecosystem: Environmental > Aquatic > Freshwater > Lake > Sediment | place: Indonesia: South Sulawesi... | reverse complement strand
CGATGTTAGTTTTTGGGTTTGCGTATGCTAGGACATACGTTGAGTTCCTATTGCTCTATGCCTTAGTTAGTGCCTTAGGTGCCTTCTATGATCCATCCTTTAGCGCCATGGTCGCGGATCTGGTTGAATCTGAAAGGCGAGAAGAAGTCTTCGGCTTAAACTACATGATAAGCAATATGGCGGCAGTAGCCGGTCCTCCAATTGGTGGAATGGTTGTTGGTATGAGCGGTTATCCTGTTCTGTTTGTTTATACTACTTTCCTCCTAGTTACGGGTTTGGCTATTTTTTCATTCTTCATTAGGGAATCTCACCCAGCAGAAGTAAACAAAGTAAAGCCGCCCAAGTTCGCCAACGTCTTTCGAGACAGGCTACTCTTCCTATTCCTTCTCACGGCCGCTTTCACGAACATGGTATATTCACAGCTCTACACGCTGCTGAGTGTTTACACCCAAGATGTTGGCTTTGAGCCCTATATTTACGGTCTACTATTCGCTTTGAACGGTGCATTGGTGGTGACGCTGCAGATTCCTATCCGAAAGGCAGCAATGAGGCTAGGAGCCACGAAGTCATTCATGTTGGCTCAGCTGTTCTTCACCATTGGCTTTGCGTACTTCATGTTCGCCACAGATCTCTCTCAGTTTATGGTAGCTGTTGCTGTTCTGACGCTTGGTGAGATAACCTTCTTCCCAGCGAGTTCTGGCTTCGTTGCCAATCTCGCACCACCAGATATGCGCGGAAGGTACATGTCTCTGATGATACTATTCTTTAACATGGGAGTTGGGGTAGGAGCACTTGTTGCTTTCAATGCGTATGGAGCATTGGCTCTTGCTGAAAAAAGGTTAATCTGGGGAATTCTCGGTTTGGTAGGAGTTGCGACTCTGCCCGGATATATGGTCCTCTCAAAAATGGTTGCAAGGAAAAAGAGAAACATAACCGTTGAAAAATAAAAGCACTACCTTGCTTTTTTACTAGCGACCGAAAAAGATGAGGCTATGCTAGCCCATGATCTGTTTTTCAAGTTTGTCTGCTAGGTCGAAAACGATGTCCGAGAAGTCAAGCCTTACTATCGGGCCGTGTATTCCTTCTAGGAAGTTGTTCAGCCGCTTTATCGCGTTCAAAAGCTCCAAGTCGCTCTTTGCCATATTGACATTGAAGAGAACCATGGTGAGCTCTTCCCCCGCCTCCCTAACAAGTAGGTCTTCCAGCGACAGTTTGATTTTCTCAGCCAGACTTGTGTTGGTCAACGTGTACTCGTTACCCTCACGGTTCTTCATAACTACATCTGCTTTGATTAGTTGGCCCAAATATTCCTTGACCTTGGCAGATCCATAATCTGTGAGTTCAGAGATGCGCTTCGCGGAAACGTTTCCGAAGGCCACCAAAACCTTGAGTATCTGTGTTGCTTCCGGCGAGGAGATCAGTCTCTCAATGGAACTCATGGCCAGCATCACAGACCTTTAAGTGTCCAAACATCTATATGAATCATTTTGTCTCAATGGACGTTAGAAGCGTTGCCGTATTGCGAGCTTCACATTCCAGACGGAATACAAGATGAAGCGATTATGCGAAGGATATTGCATGTGCAGGGCAGTATACTTCGCAATCTCGGCACATAGAGCTCGTCACACTGCTTCTGCGGCATTTTGACAAGTCGACTATAATGACTTTTCCGTTCTTGATTGCTAGAACCAACTTGCTCCTGTCGCTGGGTTCCCTGCCGAAGGATGTTACTGGTTCCTCAGCCTGGTTTACGGGGCAAATCTCCACGCAGAGCCCGCATCCAGTACATTTGTCCGTATCCACCAGTATGCCTGTCTTCAGGGCTTTCTCCATTGGAGATAGCAACTGCTTTATTTCACCAAGCTGTTCTGCAAAGCTGGTCTCCAGCAGTGGAGGACATGTTTCTGGCTTCTTCTCGCCTCTCTGCAACTTGTAGACGAAGGCCATGCAGCTCGGCTCCCCGCACTTGCCGCAGTTAAGCTTTGGAAGCAGTTTATACAGTTGAAGGGGACTAACCTTCGACATAAGTCTAGACTTCCAGCTTGCTATGGTTTAACGTTTACTTCGACCGGTATTCCTTTTCTCACGCTTTCCGTAACAATGCAGTAGTCCTGGAAAATCTGCAGGCATCTGTCCATTCGCTTGATGTCTTCAGGTGACTTCACTTCTGGATAGATGTCGACTTTGATGTTCTTTACTCTCAGGTAACCCTTCTCATTCCTGACAACTTTGACCTCCACATCTGATCTTAGGCTCTTTAGGTCAAGCTTGCTCTTCTTGAGACAAAAAGCCATACTCGCACTTAGGCAGTTTCCGATCGCTGCACCTAGTAGCCTTGATGCATTTGGTCCTTCTCCACTTCCGCCTGCTTCAGGAGGTTCATCAGCTTTGAGAGATGGCATTGTAGGGATGTCAAAGCTAACCGTGAAAGCTAGGTCTTCTTGCCATGTTATCGTTACTTTGGCGGTCGACCCCTGCACCTTTCCTTCTTTCTTATGTTGTGATTCACTCATGGAATGTCCTCACCTTCCTTCCGTCCGCTTTCGCTCTTGACAAGTTGTAACTGTTCTATTGCTAATTAGCCTTACTCAGCCTTTGTGGCGCGATGGCTCTCGTAGGACAGGTTTGGATAAAGAGTAGACACTCTTCTTTCATCAGGCATTTCTTGGTGTCTACGCGGAAAAAGTTGTCTTTGTAGTCAATCGCGTCTGCTGGACAGCTTTCAACACATGAGAGGCAGTGCCTGCAACGGTCTGGATGATCCAACTTGGGATAATACAAGTTGTGGCGCTACACATCCACTGTGAAGGACGTAAGACACATTCAAGACAGGATACTTTTGTCAACTAAAATATCTTTGAGTGTTCAAAGTGATCCCTTCGGTTTCGAGATCATTTCTGCCGAGGAGATAAGCTTATCAATCGACAGGTAAAAGGCATTGTGTGAGGAATAGGAGAAATGGAAAGGAGGAAGCGCGATTGGGGATACTTCCGGACAAGCAGAAGACGCGGCTGAAGAATCTTTTTGCCTCGAAACTCGACGGCGAAGTCAAGATGGTGATGTTTACCCAGCAATTCGAGTGCGAATTTTGCAAGGACACCAGAGAACTGGTAGAGGAATTGACTCAGACTTCACCAAAGCTCAAAGTGGTTATATATGATTTCTCAAAGGACAAGGAAAAGGCTAAGGAGTTTAATGTTGACAAGATACCTGCGATAGTTCTGGTCGGCAAGAGAGACTACTGCGTAAGGTTTTACGGCATCCCATCAGGTTACGAGTTTACGGCACTGACGGAAGACATTATTGATGTTTCTATCGGGAAAACGAATCTTACGCCTCAGACCAAGGAGAAGTTGCAGACGATTAACAAACCGATTCACATACAGGTATTCACAACACCTACCTGCCCTTATTGTCCACAGGCTGTAAGATTGGCTCACCAGTTTGCAATTGAAAACCCATTCATAAGGGCAGATATGATTGAAGTAGTAGAATTCCCGTTCTTGGGTCAGCGATACGCTGTGATGGGTGTTCCGAAGGTCGTGATCAATGAGACGATCAGCTTCGTCGGAGCCTTACCTGAAGACAGATTCATCGAATACGTGCTCATAGCTCAGAGCAGAGCAGAGGCGCACATGTTCACGTAAGTTAGTACCGTCTGGACAGATGCCTACCTAATCTGCATGGTGAAGACCTCAAGTAAGAGGATATTCAAATTCTCCTGTAGTAAAATTGTCAAGAATTTTGCTCAATAGAGTTTTCAGTGGAATTATCCTCAGAGACTGAGTGTATCGCAAAGGCTGTGATATTTCCTTAACGTTCTTTTCATCTACTTTGAAGGCGGAGACCGAAACTTCTTTGAGAAGGTTTGTCGAGTCATACACTCCTGTCTGATCTTCTCAACCTCATCCTTTGGCAATACCAAGTACCTCGACCCAAGGTGCCCCCACTCCTTGACCAACTTCGCTTGGAGCGCTCCGCGCCGGACCAACCATCGCAACGCGCTAACTGTAACCCCAAGCGCATTCGCAGCATCAACTAGCCTAACCCAATTCCTCTCAGCCCTCTCGCTCCTTTCTCTGTCGATCTCATCTCTTCTCGTTTTCAGTCTCTCAACCTCATCCCAAGGCACGACGAAGCACATCCTACCTCTACCATTCTCGATCGACTTGGCACGAAGCTCTCCCCTCCTACGAAATCGCAGCAATGTGGTGGGATGAATGCCCAAGATATTCGCAACTCTAACGAGCTCCAGCCCGACGGCCCTGACTTTTTTGTTTCTCATAATCCTCGCATTTCGGACGCTCTCTAACAACTTCTTGTACGACACAACATATGCCGAAACCTTCCAAGAATATCTAGCAATCCCTGCGCTTAGCAAAGCATCCCTGCCCTTGCGCCCAACTCTGACAGCGACATCCCCAAGCTCATCATCATGATCAACCCGGGTTGAATTTGGAGCGAGAGACTCCACAAATTCTTGGAACCATTTCCGTAGAAATGAGAAAGTAAGCTGGCAGAAGGCCCACCTGACGTGAATCTTACCGACACCTGCTCTACCATGAATATGACTCCTATCAAGGTGAACGTTGCAGGTCCCATCTCCATCAAGAAGCCCACCGCAGAACGCCACCCTGTTCATCAGGCTGACTGATAAATCGTTTTTTCTGAAGAACTGGGTTTTCATAGTCTCATTGCTGAGAAGCCTCTTTTTGTCTGGGAAAAATCCGTCAAGATTTGTAGAGCAGGCAAATACCGCAATGAGACCCTTCCCGTTCTTACTCCCCCTTCCACGAGCCTTCACGCTTCTACTGCTCAGATGCTTCGTCCTGACTACAAGGTTCGACTTCCTCAGAAGCAAAGCGACTTTCTCAGCTATGTCGCCTTCATTCCATTGAAGAAAAAATCTAACTTCACCGCCATTCGTTCCGCTCCTGCGCAGATTGCCATCAGTTAGGTACACGCCTAGCAGATAGCTCCGTTCTTCCCCGCTTAGACCGCTGATGTCCATCAAAGGGTTGATCCGAGGCATGTCCAAGTATTCCTCTCATAATTGTAGAACAGCTAAGGCATTTAAGCTTCCAACTGAACTCAGTTGATCCCTCCTTACTCCAAAGGGAGAGACTTTCCCGCTACGTATGCTTTGACACAACAGTTTACACTAAAATGGTAGAGCCAATACTTCTTGTGAGAAACGAGAGAGATTTTGCCCAAATCCTCCATCCTAAGATTGGTTTAGAAGAAAATGTCAACTTTCTCGAAACTTCTCAAGAAGAACGCTTCGTTGAGCACGTTCTCACGGCGAAGACCAAGACTGACACTCACATATTCGCATAACATGCCACCGCGTAGAAAAGGCGAACAAAGGAAACAAGCTCTCACGCACAATCATTAGCAATAGTGATGGTTGGTCGGAAGTGTCTCTACGGGCAACTTTGAGTTCCGTGTCCGCTTTGAGAAGACTTACTAATAGAAAGTAATCCTATTCAAGTCAGCTAGAACTTGCGGAATCCTTTAAACCTGAATATTCTCAATAATGTTTTTATAGTAGTAGATAAGGTAGGGTAACCAATTTCATATACATAAAAGTCGGGAACAGTCTTAGAGTTTCTGTAAACGAAAAGATAGGGTGAAACCTAGGATGATGGAACTACAGCCCATTGATAGTATCTTTCTCTCGATAATACTAACGATAGCCATAGCTGGACTCTTATACGCAGTGTTCCTTTCATATCAGACTTTGAAACATCCGACTGGGACAAGGGAAATGAATAAGATCTCCGGTGCCATCAGAGTCGGAGCTAACTCGTACCTCAGGAAGCAGCTCAGCTCAATATTCATGGTGCTTGTCTTGTTAGCCATTGTTCTGTTTATTACCACGGTGCCACCAATTGGTTACCCATCAGACTATCCATCGCTACCACTGGGACGTATGTTAGCATTCATGATGGGCGCTTCGTTCTCTGCCTGCGTTGGGTTCATAGGTATGAATATCGCTACACGGGCAAACGTCCGAGTAACCGCAGCTGCAGAGAAGAGTTTTGGAGAATCTCTCAAGATAGCGTACCGAGGCGGAACCGTGACAGGCATGTTGACTGATGGATTGGGATTGCTCGGAGGAACGCTTGTATTCGTCTTCTACCGCGAGTGGGCGTTCGAGGCTCTACTGGGGTTCGGATTCGGTGGGACTCTCGTTGCGCTCTTCTACCGAGTTGGCGGCGGAATATACACCAAGGCTGCTGACGTGGGAGCTGACCTCGTAGGCAAAGTTGAGAAAGGGATTCCTGAGGACGACCCACGAAACGCCGCGGTTATTGCCGACTTGGTTGGAGACAACGTCGGAGACTGCGCTGGTATGGCTGCTGATATTTTCGAGTCGTACGAGGTGACTATGGTCTCAGCGATGATACTGGGTATAGTGGCTTTTCCTCCTACAGTCTATGGTTTCAAGGGAGTCCTATTCCCGCTTATGGTTCGTTCCATTGGGGTTCTCAGCTCGATCATTGGAACCTACGCCGTGAGAGCTCGTGGCGAGAAGGAGAATGCCATGAGGGCGATAAGTCGTGGATACTATCTTTCAGCAGTGACTTCGATAATTGGCTTCTTCCTGCTCAGCGCTTTCTATATGCAGGGACTGACTGACAAAGACACTGGTTTGCCTATAGATTGGTGGAAATTCCCCATAGCGATAATGGCAGGAATCGTTCTTGCAGTTTCAACGAACCATCTGACAGAACACTTCACCTCGACGGAGCGTGCGCCCGTCAAGGGCATGGCCAAGTCATGTCAAACTGGGGCTGCAACTAACATCTTGGAAGGACTCTCCGTCGGATATGAAGCAAGCGTGTGGGCTATAATCACAATCGCCATCGCGCTCTTCGTCTCCGTGATAATCTTTGGGACGCTTGGAATAACCGCGTTCTACGGCGTTGCGCTATGTGGGATTGGACAGCTAACTCTAACAGGAAACAACGTCGCCATGGATAGCTTTGGACCGATCTCAGACAATGCGAATGGGATTGCAGAGATGGCTAAAGCTCAACCACTCAGCAAGAATGGAAGACAAGTTCTAGCTGACTTAGATGCTGTAGGCAACACCACCAAGGCCATAACAAAAGCAATAGCTATAGCTTCAGCTGTGATAGCCGCCGTCTCGCTCTTCAAGTCGTATACCGAGATTCCGCAGGTTCTAGATCCCTCAGCACACGTATTGACCCTGAACTTGGCGATGCCGCTGATCTTCATAGGACTGCTAGTTGGCGGGGCGATACCGTTCCTCTTCAGCTCCATAGCGATCAGAGCTGTTGGTAGAGCAGCGTCGTTGATAGTGAGAGAGGTAAGGCGACAGTTTGCTCAGATCAGGGGGTTGTGGGAAGGAAAGGCGGAACCTGATTACGCTAGATGTGTAGGCATATCGACGAGAGCCGCCCAAAAGGAGCTACTGGTGCTGGGTGTTCTCGCGATAGTCTCGCCTCTGCTTGTAGGGTTCACTCTGAGCGGTGTTGCTCTGGGAGGGTTCCTTGGAGGAGCTATCTTAGCTAGCCAACTATTGGCAGTGTTCATGGCTAGTGCCGGGGGGGCATGGGATAACGCAAAGAAGAGCATAGAGGATGGACTTTACGGGGGAAAAGGTTCTGCAGCTCACAAAGCTTCAATCACAGGTGACACGGTGGGTGACCCCCTTAAGGACACTGCAGGGCCAGCGCTTAACCCAATGATGAAAGTCATAAACTTAATATCGCTGCTTCTGGGTCCACTTATACTGCAGACCTCACTATTGAGGTATCAAGAAACTGGATCCATTGGGACTTTCACTATTGACGCGACACCGGGTATAATTCTCTTATTGGCTCTCTTGACAGCAATGATCGCGGTCGGCCTTTGGTACAGCAAGAGAGAAACTGAGACTATTTCTGAAATGGAGACCGAGAAAGCAAAGAAAGTCAGGCAGCGAAGCTCTCGGAAAACTAAATGACTGTGGAGACGAGAGGAAACGGTAGTCGAAAAGTGTGTGACGGGGGCAAGTGATCTTGACCTCAGGAATAGGGGCTTTGCCTCCGCTTCTCTTAACTCAATTTGTCTCATCCTTCTTGATGTAGGTTTGCAATTCAATCCAGTTGCCGTTGGAGACCTACCAGTAAAGAGGAAAACCGAGGTCCATCCTGCACCTCGGAGCGCGCCTCTAGATAGATCCTGTATAGATCATACGTACTCTCTATGAAGAAGAAATCAGTTGCACGAGGTGTCGAGGTGTCTCTTATGCTTTTCTGCGCTTCTCAGCAATGTATGCTACTACTGGGATAAGCATGATCAATGCTATGATCAATGATTCGAGGATCCCCATGATTGAGGGTTGACCTTGCGGGATATTTGGGGCAGAGTGTGGGAGCAGATAGGTGAATGTTGAGTTTCCGGAGATTCTCCCCTTAAGGTCGACGGCTTCAACGTATATGGTCAAGGGGATCGGAGAGTCCACCGAAGGAGGGTCATAGACCGCGCTATAAGTTTTCGTCGTCGCATTCCAAGTTGCTGCTAAGTGGTCTACTTCTCCGGTGCCACCTAGATAAACCGTGATATTCACTGTTCCGCTGAAGTTCCATGTCGGATGGTTCACGTAGGAGACATTCGCCAAGATGAGGATATTCTGTTCTGATGTCAGGTTGCCTGTTAGTATTGTCCCATTGACCCTGGCTAGCATTATCCTTGGGGGAGCGAGAACAAAGTCATTCACTGTTGCAGCGCCTATCCATCTAGTTGCCACATTGCCAGTTGAATCGTTAGAAGTGATTTTGAGCCCGTATATCCCTGCTCCACTTCTTAATGTCCAATTGAATTTATAGACATCGCCAGCCAGACTCAGTAGGCTGTTGTTGATTATTGTGCCGCCGGGATCTGTCACGGTTATGTTAACGTTTGTCAAGCCTTCCAAGTCGATTAGTGGTGTAGAGTTTACAACTTGGACACTAGCTATCGGTGTTGTGTCAGGTTCGCTTCCAGTTACTATTGTTGACACCGCAGCAGTGAAGTTGTTGAAGGTGATCACGGTGCAGTTGAACAGCGAACCGTTGAGTAGTGTGAACTGCGGAAGGATCTGGAAGGCTTCTCTGTAGAAGAAGAGGAAGCTAACTTCGGGATTGTACGACCAGAAGCTTCTGCTAAGTCGGCTGCCATTTATGAACACATTGTCGATTTGGTTGTTGATCGGTCCTATTGTTAGCGCGGTTTCTGCCAAAGTCACGTTGTTGTACAGTCCTGCTAAGTGTGTGTAGTTGTATTCGAGATTTAAGGAGTATGGGCCACTAAATGTCAGTCCGAGTTTCCTAGTTGTCAGTTGCGCACATGCTGTTACGTTAACATTTCCGCTCACATCCGTGTTGTTATAGAATAGTCTTAAGTTGAGCGTTACCGTTGACGTCGACGGGTTGAGAACTCCTGGTTCAAGCAAGTCCATTTGATTCAGGTTGACATACATCATCGTGAAGTTTCCGTTTTGTATGACGGCTGTCGCATTCTTGTAGCCATTTACTTGTATCTTGTATAGCTCATTGATGAGATTGTTAGGGCTATAAGTGTAGACCCAGGCCTTGTAAGTGAAGTTGAGCACAGTAATCGGATAGTCACTCGTAATGTTGAATGAATAGGGAGGAGCACTGATCCATGCCGACTGGTTCCACATGAAGTTATCTGCAACCTGGAAATCATTAATCCTAAGGTTTAGGTCAGACGGGGTTGGCGCAGGGGTCACGTGCACTTTTAGCTTGAAACCGTTGAAATAGTATGAGGATGTGCTCGTCAGATTCACAAGGTTCTCCCAGTTGACGCCTCTGTTAAACGACACGCATCCAGGCGATGGGCTAATCGGGTACTTGCTCAGTGTCGTCTCAGCTCGGTATCCTCCTCCAGATCCAAGCCAACTATCAGTATGCAAAACTATGAAATAATAACCTGGACTAAGATTAACATTGGGGACGGAAAGTGTCACCCAGTTACTTCCGGTGTTTACTATTGTTGGCGCATAAGACACCGCCTTTATCAAACCACCGACTTTGTTGTCAGAAGTTGAACTCCTGACCTCAACAGTCAAGTTTCTAGCTGTTCCTTCAATTCTCATTAGCATGACTTGAATAGTCAGGTTCAGTGCGTGGTCAGATATGAAGAATCGTTGCGCGATTCCAACATTACCATCGATCGTGGGATAACTGGAATTGGACAGCCCATTTACAGTCATCCAATTGCTGGGTTCCCCTACCTTTAGTCCTGTTATGTTGAACTGAGCTTGATAGACTGTTGAGTTTCCCGGGATCTTGAGGTTAGATATGGAGCCTTGATAGGTGTTGCCCACTAGCCTTGTGACATTGGTTATTACTGTTGTGGTGTTCTGAACAGTGGTCAGGACCAAGCTTCCGTTGAAGAAGTTCAGTCCTAATCCAGTGACGTTCCAGTCAGCGGGGTAACTCAGATTGAATTTCACGCCACCAGAGGGGATAGTCAGTTTCGTTACGTTGTAGAGGTGAAAGCCATTTAGGTAGGCGTTTGGGTCGAGGAAATCACAGCCTAAAGCTTTGCCATTGGCAGTCGGATTCGTCAACACGGCAGAGGAGGGGGGATGGATTTCTGCTGTGACCAAGCACCCTAACATAAGGGATCCAACTATCATGAGAACGAGAAAGCCGCAGCAACACTTCTTTATGAGAGAATCCACGTTTCTCTGTTTGAACCTTGCCATGGCAACCCATCACCGTCTCCAGTAGAATGGCATGCTAGATTTTCTCAGGAAATGTTCTCATTAGTGTATAGGGTTTCACAATATAATAGTTACGGAAATCATCACTTCTGTGGAGATCTTTCCTGAAAGAGGATATAGCTTTGGAACGGATAGCTGGGATTATTGGAGATAATAGGATCAAGTATTGGTGGTCTAATGGCAATATAATTGTTATGGGTTCAATAAGCCCGGGATCCCCATAGGCATTTCTCTTTCCAGATGTGCCATGGGCTATTCTTTTCTGAAGTTGATGCGAGACGCGATTGGAATCCAAGCGGCTCACGATACTATTGATGATAGGTCCTTGAAGATGTTCTTACTGGACAGTGTCTGATAGGTCCTCTCGTACACTTGGTAGAGCTTCGAGTACAATTCATGGGTCTTTTGATCCGAAGTATATCGTTTTGTCACCTTAACCATCTCGTTCGCTGCCTCAGTTACGCCCTTATAGATCCCTGCGCCTACGCCCGCTATTATCGCCGCACCCAATGAGGTTGCTTCTTCCACTGCGCCTTTGACCACGGGAAGACCTGTTACATCAGCCTGTATTTGATTCCAAGTTGAACTTCGGGTTGCTCCTCCAGTTACCCTTATTTCGCGGATATTGGTCTTCATCTCCTTCATCACTTCAATGTTCTCTCTGATTTCAAAAGCTGTGCCCTCCATGATTGCTCTAATCAGGCACCCTCTTTCATGTCCAAGCGTGAAACCTACGATAATTCCTTTGTCCTGTGGGTTCCAATGTGGCGCGCCAGATCCCATACAGTGAGGAATAAGCAGTATGCCTCTTGAACCCGGCGGTATCTTAGCCGCCTCGTCATTCAACAAGTCGTAGGGATCTCTTCCGGAGCGCTCTGCTTCCATCTTCTGGGCTTGTGAGAACTGGTCTCTGAACCACCTGTACACGGCTCCCGTTGTGAACATGCTGGCTTCATTGACCCACTTCCCAGGTACAGCGTGACAACTACATAGGACTCTCCTCCTATTGTCGTACTTGGGTTCATTCAGGAATGCGAGGATGAAGGTTCCCGTCCCAGTCGTTGCTTTTACCCGCCCTACTTCTGTTACACCTACGCCTACGGCTGCTGCTTGCTGGTCTCCTGCTCCTGTGATGACTGGAGTCCCTGCTGCGAAGCCACTTTCCCTAGAGGCTTTAGGTGTCACTTCTCCTACCACTTTGCCGGATGGATGTAATGTTGGCATCTTCTCTCTTGGGATCTCAAGTTCGTCACACATCTTGTCTGACCAATCCATTTCCCTTATGTCGAAGAGCATCGTTCGTGAAGCGTTGCTATGCTCAGTTACGAATTCGCCGCTGAGTTTCATTGTGATGTAGTCGTGGACTAGGAGAAACTTGTGGGCTTTCAAGAAGATCGCCGGTTCATTGTTCTTTATCCAGAGTATCTTGGGTGCTGAGAAATATGGATCTACTGTCAAGCCTGTTACTGAGTAGACCTCGTCAGCGCCTATGTTTGAGGCAATTTCATCACATTCCCCTGTCGTCCGTCGATCTTGCCATACTATAGCTTTTCTTAGAGGTTCTCCTTGTGAGTCAACTGGAACAGTGGTTTCTCTTTGGTTAGTTACACTGATCCCTCGGATGTCATGAGGTTCAACTCTGGATTTCTTGACGGCAGTCTTAGCTGTGGTGCATGCTGCTTTCCACCAAGCTGAAGCATCTTGTTCAACCCAAGACGGGGATGGGAACGCGCTTGGGTACTCTTCATATGCGTGAGAAACCATGGTCCCATCGATGCCAAATATGACTGTTCTACAACCCGTCGTTCCAGCATCTATCGCGACAAGAAGCTCCTTTCCCAATTGTTCAAGCCCTCCGTTCTCACTATTCATAATCACCATCCGAGAAAGACTGCTTAACTGAATATAGTGTAGAATATGGATTTCTCATAGTATTATCTTGCTAGTGCTATGAATGTTGCGACCGGTATTCAGAGAGAGGGTGGGATCCTTTTTTCCGTTCAAGCGGATTGTATTAGTCTCTGAAAGCTAATGTGGAAGCCAAGTTGCGAAACTTGCAACGGAAAATTTGGAAATGGCAGGACTTCGCTCACTTCTTAAATAGATCCTACGTTCCCATTCATTATTGGAGATGCATGGAAAATGGTTTGCAGCAGCTTCGATTCGAACAACAAGAGATGCAAGGAAACAGGTATGAAGATATACCAAGGTATGGACGTTCCATGCGAGGTCGTAAGCAGCCCAGACAAGTGCAAAGTAGTAGCGATGAGAAAGTGATAGGCTGACAACAGAAGACGGATGTGAGGGATAAGAAGCTAGGACTCTTTGTTATGTTAGAGGAGGACCCTCCGAAGCTCCTCTTCTATTCTCTCAAGCTCCTCGTGTGGAACCCCCAAGTTTTTCGCAATGTCTTCGTTCGACATTTTAATACCGCTTTCGCTTGCCGCCACCTTCGCCGCAACTACAAAATCCGCTGTCCCAAGTTTTCCGCTTACAGATGGGTTTCTCAACCGCTCTTTCTTCACTTCATTTAGGAGTTTGGCCATCGTACATATTACGTCAAAGCTGAGGTTACTGTCTTTCGCGACCGAAATGAGTTGGAAGATCTCTTCGCTAGTAAGCATCGAGTAGAAGGTTCGTATGTACCCCATCATGTTCTGTTCATTTAACTCGCACTCTACCCTTCCCCATTCATTTATTGAGAAAAGTTTTCGCCTATAGATTGAAGTGAAGTCGATCCCCATCGCTTGAAGCAGCTTCACTACTGTATCTGAGAGTTCATTCACCGTAATTAGTATGTACTGCTGCAGTCCATATGATATGTGTTGTTCCATCGCGTAGATTGATTTTTGGGACATGCTCGTCAGTACCCTGGTTCTTACGGAGCGTATGTCGCTCAAAGATCTGTTCAGCGACGCTTCGAAAAACACCAAGTTCGCTTCCTTCATGTCATAATTCCTCACTGTGAAGCCGACTACCGAATCTCTGTGTGATCCTACGAACTCCTCCAATCCGCGCACAGTCGGGTTTATGCCAAGTTCCCTTAGATCCTTCTCGTCAAGAGTTATGTAATCGGCGAAGCCACGCCCGTAGCATAAACGGACAGAATCAATGTTCAGTCCGTAGTCCTTTCCGAGAACGCTTCTTAGAGCATAGTCAACTGAGAAGATTTCGCTAAATATCTCTGGTGAGGCGACAACCTGTTCCCATGGCTGAGGCTCAACACCCGGCATGAAATTGATGACGGGGGCCTCGGAAGCCGTAACATGTATCTTGTACTTGGTCAGCTCTTTCTTCACAGTATACACTATGTCCCGTGCCCGGTGTGCAGCTATGAATGATGTTGTGTCGTTAACGACTGCTCTGAACTCCTTCTGGCTTCCTATAACAGGTTCAAAGCGTCGCCAGTTTATCTCCAAGTGAAACACCCCAAGTTACTCGTTTGATCATTGAGCAGAGGTGACGGGAATCTGCTGATTCGTTCCACCTAATAATATTGTGACAGATTTGGGATAAGAATCTTTGCAGATAACCTTAAGTAAAATGAACGAGTGGATTCCGCTGTACGAGTTGGGACCTTCCTGATTGCGATATTCCCAGAAGCTAAAAACTGGGGTCTATCTTCTTGTTCAAAGATGATATATACTAGCTGGATCGTTTGGTTGTGTTCGGGGAATATCGAACTATGGGGAACGCCCCGCTCCGTAGTGACTTGGGCGGTTTGATTGACCACATTACAGTCTTGATTGATGGGAGAAAGAATCTGAAGCTGAATTCAAAGACGCTATTAGGTTTTGATGATGAACAGGAGCAGATAAAGGCAACCTTCGAAATTATGCAGGCTTCTCATTCCTACAAGGAGCTAGGAAATTATTGGCTTGCCATAGCCCAACTTGCTGAAAACGTGAAGTTCTTCTATTCCGCAGGTGACCTTGGTAAGTGTGGTCATGTGCTGCTTGAGCTTGCTGACTGTCTCTTTTCCTCTGGGGAGTTTGAAATCTCGATTAAGTGTTGCGAGGAAGCAATTCCGCTCATGATCAGGAGTAGAGATCAATATAGTTGGGCTAGAAGAATGGCAGGTGTTGGGGAACTTCTTTTGGCAGCAATCGTTCTTGGCCTTAGCGGAGTCCATGAGACACTTGTGGCCTTGAGAAGAGCCAGGTCTAGACTGACATTGAAAGAGGCAAGAATCCTCTTTAGTGAAGACGCACATAGAGTCTCTCAAAAGCTGATCAAAGCTTACAAGACTGGAATGCGCGAACCACTACAGGAACTCGAGAGAATACCGCCCAAAAGCAAAAGAACAGAGGGAAAAACCCTGCTCGCTCTTCTTGATGAGTGGGGGAACCAATACAATGCCATAAGAAGTTCCGTTGAGAAATTATCATTAAACAAAGGTGAGTCGGAGAAGAACTCTCCCCAAAAATAAGGAACTCCATATCTATGATGTGAACTCCGCCTCACGTCCAACGTGAAGAACAAAGATAGGTGGCGACTCGACTCCGGCTCTTCCAGTGATCATCGATACGCCCAATCATCACACGGGGATAAAATCGTCATCGTCGCCACTCAAAATTATACTGAATCTAATTATTAAATCTAACTGCTTGGAGAATAAGGAGGGTATACTAAGTTACGGCGCAGGGGAGGGAACTACGTGTGCCCCGCTCCCTTTTGCGATGTTACTGGCAGGACCTTGACTTCCAATCTCGAAGCTTGAACTGCAGTTCCCGCAAGTTCCCAACGTCTTTCTTCCACTGCTGGATTTCTTTGCCAATATCAAAGACAAATGTCCCTCTGGTTCTGACCTTCTCTTCCACATTGTCCTTTAAAGCTTGGAGTGCTTGAGTAATCAGGTCAGGGGTTTTCACAAGGATGCAGTACTTTTCAACCTCATCAAATATTTTGTCGATGGTCATACCTCGCCATTCTTGTACTGGCGGTGGTTTAAACGCGCCTCGAACCGTTACTAGCGAGCCATGGACTTCAACTGTATGTTCCTCAGATAGGATATCAATCGCTTTCTTCATGGTTGATTGATCAAATCCGGTCAGTCTAATGAGTTCACTTACCTCAATGCTTCCCCTTTCGGTCACGAGAAGCAACACTCTATACTTGAGGGAACCCTCTCTCAAGAGGAAGTCCCTAAGCTTTTCTCTTATTCCGGGTTCGCTCATTAGTGAGCGGAACAATAGACTCTCAAGTTCGCTGCTTGTTTTCGAAAGTGATTCGACTTCTTTTTCTAGGAATGCTATCCTGCTAGATGTTGCTTCGACGAAGCCCGTTGACATCTCAGTTCCTCTGATCCTTCTGAGCGCTGATTCAAGTTCTGCTTTGTTCCTCTGGCAATCGGATAAGGCTTCTCCTAATGATGATATTTCGCCTGCGATCCTATTTCTTTCTTGGAGTAACAATGAGTAATCATACTTCAGCTTCTCAAGCTCAGAACGGAGAGTAGCAATTACCTCGCTATCTGCTAGAGAAGACAGAAAGATCCCCCATTAACAAATAGCAGAACTCTAATAAAAAGTGTTAGGAACGGCGCTGTTGCGTCTGCGGTTGGTGCGTTTTTATGTAGAAAGTAGCTTAGTTTAGGTATGCAGGCATTCAAGGCGGTCAAGCAAATCTATACGCCACCTCCTGAACTTCTCAACCTTTTAGATGAATTTAGGAGGATGGTGAACAACTGTATACGTATTGGCTTAGCGGAAAACATTAGTTCCATGAAAGCTCTCTCAAAGAGGTGTTATCACGAACTTACTAAATATAATGTGCTGACACGATATTGTTTGACTGCGATCAGCAAAGCCACGAGTATTCTTCGGAACTACAGACATTCCCTAAGAAAGAATCCAATGACAAAGAAACCTTACGCATCCAAGCCATTGCTCACGGACTGCTATGCCTTCAGAATAGTTGATGGTAAACTCAGACTACCAATCAGACCAGGAGAATATGTTTTCGTGCCATTGAATACTTATGTCTTGCGTTCTATCATGAACTATACTCTACATTCAGTCTGCTTGACTTCTTCTACCATCTCTCTTTCATTCTCAAAGGAAGTCAATCAGGTCAAGTCAGTCGGGCTAGTTGGAATAGACCGAAATCTCGATAACGTAACAGTTGGCTCCTCAATTAACGATGTCAAGAAATATAATCTTTCAAGAGCATCTGAGGTCAAAGAGAACTGCAGGCAGATTAAGCGTGGACTAAGAAGAAATGATTATCGCATCAGAAAAGAGATCTATTCGAAATACGGCAGAATCGAAAGGAATCGAGTGAATTCCATACTTCATAATATTTCAATAAAGATAGTTAGGGCTGTGAAGGAAAAACAGTTCGGTATAGTCATGGAGAATCTGAAAGGCATACGTAAACTCTATAGACATGGAAATGGACAAGGAAGCAATTATAGAGCGAAAATGAATGGCTGGAGTTACGCGGAACTTCAACGACAGGTAGAATATAAGGCTCGCTGGGAAGGGATCCCAGTATTTTACGTTCAACCATCTAGGACTTCCTCAACCTGCGCGATGTGTGGCTCATATATAGCTGAATGCTCAGGTAGGAAGGTCTACTGTCTACACTGCAAGACGCTAGTAGACAGAGATGAGAATGCCGCACTGAATATTGCTAATGCAGGGCTGAGGTTCAGTCCAAAGTGGGTATCAGGTGAAACTATGAAGGGGAATCCTATGAGCGGCAGAAAGGTAATCCTCCGAGCAGATGATACTCAGTTACCTAATCACCCGAAGAGGTAACAGAACCTTAGGAACCTTTAAAGTATCATGTCCTCAACTAGCTTTGTTATTCATTTGCCTCGTTGGGTTTATTTTTGGGAGACATCAAGACCGCATAAATGGTGAAAGAGAGCTTGAGTACTCAGACGCTTCCGCTTACCGATCTAGCTAAGCATTTCTGGTCTGTGCAGGCAGCCGAGTACATTAAAGACAAGGAAGTGGATTTGGAGGAGCTTGATAACTACGAGGATGTGATCTCCGAGGCAGAATCCTGGATTGATTCAACACTAGGTACTGGCGTGATCTCCCCAAACTTTAGAAGAAGACCTGAGGAGATCATACTTGCGTATCCAACCGCTAGAATGTTCATCACGATTCTGGGAAACGACTATGTTCTAAGAAGATTCGCGACTGCCGTATCCAAGTATGCTGGAGTTCTGCTGGAGAACGAAGATGATGCTAAGATAGTTTTGTTGGCAACTACGCCTGGAAACTTTGGTGAGAGATCTTGGCAACTAGTCTATCAGAAGGCCACTCAAACCAAGAAAGAAGTCATTGGAGGTAGAATATTCGAGTGGAAACTGTCCTTCACCGACTACGTGAATGTCGCTCAGAATTTTCACGACACCTACTGGAAGCTAGTTAATAGACCCGTGAGTGGAGGATGGGTTTACTTACTCAAGCCTGACATAGCCCGCTTAATGGAGGAGGCTATCAAGGTAAGGATAAGTAGAAGCGGGCTCAAGCCTTCGAGGGATCTCCCCTCAACGAAGGGTCTACCGCCAAGTCTGAGGGAGGCTGTCGAAAGAATCTCCAGAAGAGTAAAGAAAAGGGCCGGCGAATTGCAGCAATATGACATTGAAGGTTTGGGTGCTGGAGAGAGCGCTTATCCCGGGTGTATTAAGCGGATCTTGGACAAGTTAAACAGAGGGATTGGAGTAAGTCATAACGAGCGGCTAGCCCTAGTCTTCTTCCTATCTAACGTAGGCAAGGAGATCGATGATATTTTGCGGGCGTTCTCCAATGTTCCTGACTTTGATGTCGCAAGAACTCGTTACTACGTGGAACATGCTATGGGTATGAGAGGTGGAGGAACTAAGTACAAGTCATTTGGTTGCCCCAAGCTTCAAACGTTTGGGTTATGCAGTCCACAAGATGAATGGTGTAGACAGGGTAAGATAGGTCCTAAGACTTTGAGTGGACCACTTCATTTCTACAAAGCGAAGAGTTGGGTCCTATCCAAGAGGAAAGAGGAGGAGAAAACGGGACACAGTTAAGACTTGGGAAGAGTGAAGAGTGAATCATGGACACCGAGACGCAGTTGTACCTCACTTCTAGGTTCAGGGAGTACTATGAGAAGAGCGGTTCGCTCATGGTGGTTCCTCCCAAGGATCTCCCTGAGAGAGAGTTTGCGTTCACCTACTTTGATAGAGAAGGTATGTTTAGGCACATAGGTTTCCCAAGGTCTGAGGAACTCTTGTCTCATCTAAGAGTAAATGCGCCATCTCACGCCTATTTGAGCGCAGCACATTACGTGGATCCCGATGCCGGCACAATGGGACAGAAAGGATGGAAAGGCACTGACCTCATATTTGACATCGACGCAGATCACCTCGATGTTCCCTGTAAGGAGGAACACGACAGGTGGGTTTGCCGGAAGTGCGGAGAAACCAGCAAGGGGAAAAGACCTGAGCAGTGCCCTTCCTGTCAATCAACAACGATCGAGGAAGAAGCGTGGCTATGTGAACAGTGCATAGCCCAAGCTAAATCTGAGACCTTCAAGCTGATCGATATATTGTCTGGGGACTTCGGTTTCTCAAGAAGTGACATCGATGTCATCTACACTGGACATAGGGGATACCACGTGAAAGTTGATCTGCCCAGTATCCATCCATTGACCCCGAGTGAAAGAAGGGAGATAGTGGACTACATTACCGGCAGAGGAATCCTCCTACAAGCGCACGGCCTTATTGAGCAAGGTTCCGGAAGGAGAAGAACAATAGCAGGTCCGGGCAGAGAGAGCGTCGGATGGGGGTTAAGAATCTATAGATCAATAGTGAAGATGTTTGGAAATGGGGAAGCTCCGCTTGAAGCAATTGCAAACAAAAACAAGGTATTGGAGGGAATGGCTGGGGGCCGATGGGATGCTACCAAGGGAATTGCCTTGAAGACATGGGAGAGACTGGTCACGAAGGCCATGGAACGGTATGGGATCGCACATATTGATGAGCCTGTCACCACAGACATTCACAGGCTGATCAGGTTGGAGGGAAGCCTGCATGGAAAGACGGGGTTCGCCGTAACTAAGGTGCGCGAATTGGAATCATTTGACCCGTTTAAGGACGCAGTAGTCTTGAAGTCGGATCAGGAGATTAATGTTTACATAGAGCGTAGCAACGCGTTTCGTGTCGGGGAAAACAGTTACGGGCCATATGAAAAGGTCAAACTCAAATTGCCACTTGCGGCGGCAATATTCTTCATGTGCAAGGGGGTCGCCAAGGTAATACGTGAAACATGATGAGAATCAACTTGGAAAGATGTGCGAATGGAGGAGGTGTATGTGGCGAGGAGGAGCCCTGGTCTCACTGTTGACATAATAATCAAGAGAAAAGATGGATCAACCATCCTCGTGAAGAGACTAAACCCGCCGTTCAAAGGTGACTGGGCTTTACCTGGCGGATTTGTGAAGTATGGTGAAACTGTTGAAGCCGCAGCGGTGCGAGAAGCAAAGGAAGAGACGGGTATCGACATCGAACTCACTAAGATTGTTGGCGTGTACTCAGCGCCCAACAGGGATCCGAGGGGGCACACAGTCTCGATCTGTTATCTCGCGCAAGAAGTGGGCGGAGAACTTAGAGCGGACACGGATGCCAAGGAAGCCAAAAGCTTTCAGCCTTCATCATTACCGAAGAAACTCGCGTTTGACCATGGAAAGATGCTAATCGACGCTGAGATCAGGAACGGGAAAGGCTTTTCCTAAGACAAGCATACTAAACAAGCATCCTTCACAATTGTCAGACAGGAGACAGTAAATCGTCTCGCAACTCTGCGAGCGCGTTGCCTCATAACTCCTTCTTGGGACATGTGAAAGGTTTAATAATAGCTTGTCAATAAAGAAATACTCAAACTGAAGGAAGTAGCATCATAAGTAGAATAGAGTGAGATAATCTAGTGTGGCTGATGGTCAAATGAGTAACAGAACTGGCGCTAGTGGTCGAGAATCTACAAAGACTGTAACTGGAAGAATCTTTGGCTTCATGGAAAGGAAGGATTTCATCCTAATACTTCTGGCTTTCCTGATTCCACTTCTCTCTTGGACGAAAATAATCATCCTAATGGCCCAAGGAAATCCGAATCTTCTAGTCACGAAAGAAGACCTCACGTACACGATACAACTGTTGATCCCGATAATCCTCTTTGTACTCGCTATCATGTCTGGGAGTCTGACTACGAGTATCCTTATTTCCCTTGTTTCTACAATGGGGTACTTGATTGTTGCATGGCCATACTATTGGAATCCATTCGGCTGGGCCCCCGGAGAATATCCACCCGACCCTGCAACCCTCTACACTGACACTTCCAGGCTTCTCTTGAACTTGGTCATACCAGGGATACTTGGTGGCGGCCTCGTTCAGTTTGGTGTGGTCAATTCAGCCTTGAATGATATGAAAGAACTTCTTCATAGGCCAGTCGCGATTATCCTGCTACTAGCCTCATTTGCTGGTTCAGCGCTGATTTACGGCAGAGTGAGCGCCGCAACGCTAACTGCAACTAACCCTGTCACTTTTGCATACCTTCTCATGGGTGTACTGGCGATCATCACGTTGGTTTCGTTTACTTCTAGAAACGCTTACGGCGGTCTCACTGTCGGTTTCCTAATATCGCTAGTGTACTACTCTATCGCTGCAGCAAAGGATCCAGCTGGTGAGGTTCTGGCGGTCTTTTCCATGGGGATAGTGAACTGGGTTCTGGGACCAGGGCTAGATGAGTACTTGCAATCGTTCTATATCGCGTACGGTCTGGGATTCTTCGTAGCGGCATTATGGGGTTCAATTTGGGGAGTACTGGGCAAGTACATGATCTACACGAAATCGCCAAAGAGGGCTGAGAAGATCACTGAGGCTCACATATTCAGAGATCTTTGGTCAAACTACTTCATCTTTGGGAAGAACACGAGACCCGAATTCAGATTGAAAAATGAAGCGGGAACAACTGTAGCGGAAGGCGCTCCCCTAGCTGGAACATTTACCTCTCAGAAACAGAAGGGCAAATATGTGACATACAGGTATCTGGACAGGAAGAAACGCTATGAGCGCGTCCCAGCGTCCATCGGAGGAATTGTCATCGAGCCTCTAGAGGGAGGAAAATGTAAACTATATGAGAGAACATACAAGGCACGCGGACAGGAAGAAAAGACATACGTCGGGGACTTCCTTGATCCACAACCACTTTTCGAGAAATATCGCCCGATGTGGAGTCCTTTTGCATTTGCGCTAAGGCAGTATGCAACTAAGGCACTAAGTCCATTTGTAATCCTACCGATTGTCGTTGGCGCAATCATATTTTCACCAGTAATCCTAAGCGCTTACATCTACATTTTCAGTGGAGCCGCAGGCGGAGCGGCAGCGTGGATAATCGTAGCCGAAGCACTGATAGCAGTTGCTCTTATCTATTACATATTGAGATGGAGACGGAGACTGACTGGTGCTCTCAAAGCCCATCCCGAAGGAGCGTTGGCATTCCTCTTCGCGGGGCTTGTCGTAGGGGTACTCTTCATCTTCTCGTTCTACCTGCTTAGCGAAATTGTACTCGTTGTAAAGAGCGCGTCCATAGAGGCTTTCAGTGGCTTTACGACTAGTGCTATAATCATTCTATTGATAATAAGCATCTTCACATCAGCTTCCACAGTTCAGATGCTTGGAGTTGACAACATTAACATGTATTTCTACGACGAGGAGGAGAAGGACATTAGGCCTTACAAACATGATTACGACAAGCCTGTGTGGCTTAAAGGAACGCATTACTGGGTTTTCAGATTCATGTATTTCTGGCCGTTCGAGATGACTCCAAGTCTCCGCGGATTCATGCATGAAGATTTCGAGAGAGTTGAGCTGTGGATCAATGCAGAGAGTGGTAGACCAGAGTGGGCAATCTCGGATTATCATTGGAGAGAGCTTTGGTACAAGATCCCTGAGCTAAAAGAGGATATCGCCCTCCAAGTCAACTTCACGAAGAACTTCCACACACCGGTGCTATCAGTTGTAAATAGGAGCCGATTAGAGGAAATCAAGTTTGAAAAGGAGTCATGGATAAACGCATGGAAGGCGGTCTTCTACTACTTGAGGATAAGTCGATACATAGCCAAGAAGACTAAGGAACAACAGAAACAGCTATCTGCGGGCTTGAAGAAAAGGGGCGGAGCCCTCGCGAAGTTCTTCATAGATATTCCATCGCCGATAAACATAGCTGCCGCAGATACGATGGCTGGATTCCCGTGGAACTTGTTCCGTTTCCCCAAGGGTGTCGCATCGACTCAGAAGGTCAATGGAACAGTGAAGTACGTGTACAGAGAGAAGAACTACAGGCCACCTTTCGTCGAGAAGGTTACCGGTGGCACCTTGGAAGCAGAGGATCAAGACGGACTCGGTAGCCCAGCATCAGTCGATGAGGAATTACCACAAATCTGTCCGAAGTGCGGCAAGCCGCTACCGAAGAGCTTGGTTTGCAGTGACGACAAGACGGACGCAACACAGGTATCATTCTTGGTCTACATAGACTGAAACAGAATAGTATACTGAGTATCAATGTGTCAAAAGAATGGAGCAACAACTAAGAGGGAACACAATTAGCTTATCGTTGACCCATCAAAGTCCCTATTCTTTCCTCTTTTCCCCTTTTTTTGAATTCATGATTCCATATCTATTCCAAATGCTTCTGCCGTTTAGCGTCGTACTCGTCTCTCGTCAGGTAATGTCTGGCAGGGCGTCCTTTCACAACGGTATTTGGTGGAACGTCTCTTGTGACGATCGATCCACCGGCCACAATAGCGCGTTCACCTACTGTTATCCCCGCTATGAGGATGCTTCCGGCTCCTATTACGGCGCCTTTCTTTATTGTTACGCCCATGATCTTTGGGGATGGGGGGTACAGGTCGTTTGTGATCACGGCATATGGACCTATGAAAACGTCATCTTCTATTATTGTCCCAGGGGGGATGTAAGCGCCTGACTGTATGTTGACATTGCAACCGACTTCGACGGAGCCGTCTATGACTGTGTTGGTTCCGATTCGTGTTCGAGATCCAATTTTGGAATCTTCTCTTACCAGAATATGGTGTCCTGTTTCGACATCATCACCTATATTGGCGCGTTCGTATATTAGGGCGCCTGATCTTATGATCACGTTCTTGCCAATCTGTGAGCCGCTACTTCTCTCATCGTATGCCTTTAGGTCGACTTTCTTTACAGTTGAGTCAGTAAGTATCGTTTTGAGAGTCTTCCTTATCGGGTAGCCTATTATGCATCCTTCTCCGATGAGGGTTCTCGACCCAATTACGGAGCTGCCTAGGACCATGGCGTCCCCTTCGATTTCGCCATGGATTTTGGCTTTTGACGAGATGAATCGCATGACTGGCTACGCACCCCCTGACAAACCGCATGATTGAATGAACCAGGGATCGTGATTATTTACTTGGGAATTGCAACACTATTTCTAATATGGTTCTTATCCAAATGACTGAGTTATCATGGTATACTCTTCGCAAATAAAAGCTTGTAGGAAAAGTTAAAACCATTAGGAGAATAATAAATATGGCACCTCCTTACACTTTGGTATCGAACAAGAAAGGTTGAGGAGGAAGCCATTTCCACGGGTGAAGAACTGCAGCAAATGATATTTATCTGAAAAGAGCAGTTATTCTATAGGCTCCTTGCCACGGGGATCATAGAAATGTGCGGCATAATCGGGGTAGTATCTAAGAACAACCAGATCGCCGAAACGGTGATTAGCTCACTTAAAAGACTGGAATATAGGGGTTATGACTCGGCTGGGGTAGCCATTATCGGGGACAATGGTATCTCAATCGTTAAAGACAAGGGATCCGTAGACTACTTATTCAGAGAGATCGATTTGCAAGCGATGAGCGGGCATGTGGGGATAGGACACACTAGGTGGGCTACTCACGGCATTCCATCCAGGATTAACTCTCATCCGCACTTAGATTGCACTGGAAGAATAGCGATTGCTCATAATGGTATAATAGAGAACTTCTTGGAATTGCGGAGGAAGCTGGAGGAAAGAGGACATAGACTGGTCTCTCAGACGGACACGGAGGTTATTCCGCACTTAATTGAGGAATCGAAGACCAAAGGTATGACATTCAAGGAGGCAGTCAAGGAGGCTCTTAGTAACTGTAGGGGCTCCTACGCCTTGGTCGCGATATCCCTTGATGAGCCTGACAAGGTAGTTTGCGCGAGAAGAGAGAGTCCGCTCGTAGTGGGCATAGGAAAAGGTGAAGTATTCTGTGCTTCGGACATACCCGCATTCCTTCCGTTCACTAACAAGGTAATCTTTCTTCGAGATGGAGAGATGGCAGTACTCACCCCAGATAGCAGTGTAATTGAGAGAATTGATGACTCAGTCACCGTTCTGCCGCAAATAACGACGATAACCTGGAGTCCTCAAATGGCCGAGAAATCAGGGTTCCCCACCTTCATGCTGAAAGAGATCCATGAGCAGCCCTACGCTTTGAGAAATACGCTCAGGGTAGATGAACACCTAATCGAACCCTTCGTTAGGAAAATAGGTGATTCCAGCAAAGTCATCTTAACCGCCGCGGGCACATCTAACCATTCATGCATTATCGGGAAATACATGTTCACGCACTTCGCCCAATTATACTGCCAATCAATAATTTCCTCAGAGTTCACTGACGCCGTTCTTAACACGATAGGACATCGGGACACCGTAATAGCCGTAAGCCAGTCAGGAGAGACCGCAGACACTATCGAAGCGGTGAGGAGAGCTAGGGAGAAGGGTGCAACAATCCTATCAATAACAAACGTTGTCGGAAGCTCAATAACACAGCTCTCTGATCACGTGATATCCACACAAGCTGGACCAGAGATTGGAGTGGCGGCAACAAAGACCTTCATGACTCAAGTAGGGACTTTGGCACTGTTGTCCCTCGAGTTGTCAAAGATAAGTGGTGGACTGAACTCCAATGAGATACAGAGTCTAAGAAGAAGTTTACTCGACACACCACGCTTGGTAGAGAGTGTTATACAGAACTCAGAGGGAACGGCAATAAGGGCAGCGGAGAGGTACTACGACAAGCCAAACTTCCTCTTCTTGGGCAGGGGTATAAGTACAGCAACAGCTATGGAGGGTGCCTTGAAACTCAAGGAAATCGCGTACACACATGCAGAAGGATACCCTGCTGGCGAAAGTAAACATGGACCAATATCGCTTGTGGAACCTGGCTTCCCTGTTGTGTTCATAGCGCCGCCAGACCAGACGTACGACAGGCTTATCGGAAACGTCATGGAGATGAAAGCACGCGAAGCCAGTGTGATAGCTGTCGCCGCCCAAGCGGACGAAAACATTGGACGATTATCTGATGTGGTTTTTGAGGTACCTGGCAACATACCTCCAGAGTTCTCTCCGATACCCTACATTGTTCCTCTTCAGCTACTTGCCTACTACATCTCGGTCAAAAGGGGATGTGACCCAGACAAACCGAGAAACCTCGCGAAGAGTGTAACGGTGAAGTAGAAACAAGTAAGAAATACCTGATTGCAAATACAGTAGGGTCATGCCAAACCGACTCCTTGATAATGTCTACTTGATTCGAGTCCCATCGCTTTTTCCTGTCGGGGCTACAAATTGTTACGTGATTACTGCAGGCGAGCCGTCGCTAATCGATGTGGGACTCAAAAGTAGGAAGTCATATGAGACCATACACAAGGAACTTGGATCCTTGAAGTTGGCCCCAAAAGATATCCAAAAGATTATCGTAACCCACGCCCACGTTGACCACTTTGGCCTGATCCATGAACTCCAAGAAGACTCGAGTTGTGACGTGTATGTTCACGCTGAAGACTTTGAGTTCGTCTCGAACTATGCGGGCGCTTACCTAAAGAGAATGGACTACTTCGGAGACATCTTGTTGAGCTCTGGCACACCGCAGAAGATCTTGGATGACTTGCAGGCGGCCTACATTTTCTTGAAGGATGTCGGTGGTTCAGTAGCCAATTGCAAGAAAATCAATGACGGTGACACAATAACGCTAGGTGATGTGAAGCTTAACGTAGTCCACACACCGGGACATACCGTTGGAGAAATAGTTCTCTTGTGGGAAGAAAAGGAGACGCTATTCTGTGGTGACCATATGTTGAATGACATAACGCCCAATGTCGGAGTGACTCTTCGAGGAACTCCGGTTGTCTCTCTCTTACCAGACTATTTGAGATCTCTGGAGAGAACCCTGAAGTTGCCGGGTGAAGTTGCTTTTCCTGGTCACCGTAGTGTAATCCAAGGTTTCAGAAAGAGAGCCTTGGAAATACTTGAGCACCACAGGGAAAGGAAAATGCTGATGCTGGAAGCTGTCAGGCAAGGTGAGAAAACCCCGTTCGAAGTCTCCAGAATCGTTTTCGGGAAAGTGACCCTATCAGAGGTCCCACTAGCGATAACTGAAACAATGTCTCACATGCAAGTTCTGGAGGGGGAGGGGAAGGTGTCTACAAAGGAGCGCAATGGGGTGATTTACTATGGTGTGAGGGGGGACGGTTGACATTCACGTCTGCCAATTGATCCTTATTCGAGATGCGGTAACCATGCTCAGGGTTACCTAGACGATAAGACCCTGTCCTACCCCTCGAAGCCGCCAAATCGTGGTAACATGGGATCAATGCCGTAATCCTCAGATTCAGCCTGCATGCCATCTCCTCCCTAAGCTCCTCGCGCTCACCCCGGCTAGGGGAGAATCTGCGGCGGCGCCTTGATTCAAAGCGAGCAGAACTCTCTTCCACAACACAGCACCATAGACACTTTCACTGAACTCCACCGTCCCGCTTAAGTCAAGTTCATCACTCCCAGCAGCAAGCAGTAACCTCCCACCTATAGTAGGATGCCGCCAAACTCGTGTACTAGAAACAAGAGGAGAAGCTTATACAAGCATGTTGGATCTTAAACCCCAGTTTTCGCCTTATATACGGCGAAGCATTGATGCACTACTGCTGTAGTTCATATGGAATTGAACTTCAACGTTCCAATAAGGGACGAAGAGAAGAGGAAAGGAACGGTTCCACTAATTTGAGAAGAAAAGAAAGGAAACATGTGGAATAATATGAGCCTTTGACCAAATCATCCTCTTCCACACGGCGAAGTTTCTTTCAGTGCGTTGTTGTGGGGGTGAACCGTCAAAGGTGATGCAGGCTAGGAAAGTGAGAGTGAGCAAGAGGAGAGAGAACAGAGTAGTTTAGCAGCGTATATGAGTACACACATGTGCTACATGTTGTGGTTTATCATATGTATGTGTTGCCGTTTGGCGGCGTCTTTGCCCGCCATTGGGGAAACCGCATGGGGGAACGCCGAATATATCGCTGGATGAAACCGGCTGCCCCAGCGGACGAGTGATCAATTGTCCAAGCGTGTCGCGGTAAGCCAGCGACCGCAACAGCAATAGTAGCACGAAGGTAGCAGCAACGTCAATGCACATCTGATAGATACTGTGCTGCACTGCCACCTTCTCCCCTTTTTTCTGTTACTGCCCTGTATGTGTGTTTCTGCTACACATGCATATTCTCTCTCACACCCTACTTCACCATCACCATCGTTACCTGTACATCCTGCAGGTTTCTGTGGATGGAGAGCCATGTTGAGTAGAGGGGTGTACGAGAGAGAAGAGAGAGGCACCCAAGTAACAGTGAGGAGAGAAGCGTCCGCATACACGCATACGTAGGTTGTCACCACTTCAGCCGGCAGGTTGAATGGGGCGCCACACAAACGCGTATGAGTGCATGTGAGTGGGTGGGACGCCATTCATCAGTCGGCAGGTTGGTGAAGGCACCCACCACAGCAAACAGAAGCCTACAGCTGAGACACGACTGCCATGACGACGATACATCTTCATATTCTTCATTGTTAAGTTGGACAAACCCGAATTTAGCGTTCTTCGATTCGAGTGTGTTTATTGTTACGGTGCATCGATGAGAACCAACTAACTAAGGATGGAGGGTCTTTCCTCAGGGGTGGAGCCACGTAGGCGGCCTAGCTCGGCATTGGAGGGGGCAGCACATCGCGCACGTATGTCGTATGTGTGGGTGTGTGCTTCTCCCTGTGACGGTGGGGATAGGTTCCTAACCTTTGTGGTTGTGAGGTCCTTGAGGTGGGTTCACCCTGACGGGGGTGAAGTCTGATGAGGCTTCCGATGAACTCGCGAGGGAGACGAGGATGGTGAAACCCAAGGTCTATGTAGACCCACAAATGCTTATATAGACTAGAACCCTTGTGCATATTTAATACAACAGTTGACGGCAAAACACTTTTTATGAAGACCTATTCGCATATGTTGGAGTCTCATTGTTGTTAAACGCCCCAAATTCTATGTGTGAAACAAACCGTTTTTCGGAGGTCGAATGATAGATGGGTGGTGGAGCAAAAAAGAAGTCAATAGCGATGGCTGAGAAAGCGCAGAAACGTGCAGTTGCCAAAGAGGGTGAGGACAAGGAGAAGAAGGAGTCTACCGGCGCGCAGAAGAGTAGTCTAAAATCAGTAGCGATTGGTGATGATTTAATGAAAACCATAAAGAAAGAAGCGCCGAAAATGAATGCGGTAACCCCGTATGTCATAGCGTCAAAATACAACATGAAACTCAGCTCAGCAAAAACCGTTCTAAGGGAACTTGAAAAAGCCAACTTGTTAAGGAAAGCCTGTGGCAACCGCAGAGTCGCTGTGTATGCTCCTCCGTCAGCCAAGGCCGAAGAGACTGCCGCTGCATAAGTGCTAGAACTGACTCAGATTCCAAGTTACTGTCGACTCACCTAGATTCCCGTTTCGAGGAGGGATCTCTATTGTCTGAGGTAGGGAAGTACAGGGTCGTCTTCAAGATACAGGGAATTGGGGAGGCTCAGGGTGAGTTGACCCGTAGAAAATCTCCCCTCACGGCCGAGAGCGTGTGGCGTGCTATTCCCATCGTTGGCAGGGCGAGTGTATGGAGAAACGCTGAAATCTATTTCCCTGCAGGGCTTAAGAAGGGGTTGGAGAGAGCTACAAGAAAGGTTGAGAAAGGAGACATAGCATACTGGCCTTTAGGAGATGCTATATGCACATTCTATGGTGAAAATGTAGAACCCTACTCTGATGTGAATATCATTGGCAGAATCCTTGACGGATTGTCCATCTTTGGTAAGGTTAAGTTAGGGACAACTATAACTTTAGATAGGCTAGCTTAAATGTTCAGAGTAATTATGGTAGAGCCCGCGATATGCCCATGTCTGTTCCCTCAGGACATCTCTAAACAACTGTCAAAGACGGCTTTTGCGTACTTCCTTTTCTCACAACAGTAGAATCTTCCTAAATGCTCCATTCCATCTATTCCCTTAACCTATGTTGCCACCATTCCCGTCCATTTTTCTGACTTTTCTTTAGGCTCAAGGCTCGTTATGAGTCTTCGGTGACTTTATAAACGATGCAATCATTAACGAGAATCACGGACACTAGACGCACAGTTGTGCTTTGGTTACAACGACCGCTAGAGAAAAATGAAAAAGGAATAGAAGGTGAGAATCAGAAAATGCCCGAAAGATCTAAGTCTGAAGAGAATACTGTATTCGTTGGAGTCAAGCCCCCAATGAATTATGTCCTCGCTGTCATAACGCTGTTTCATGACAACGCGAAGGTGGTCAGCATAAAAGCGCGAGGACAAGCTATAAGCCGTGCCGTGGACGTAGCTGAGATAGTACGCAATAGATTCATGTCTGACGTGAAAGTCAAGGACATCGTCACTGGAACAGACCAATTGACTGGGGAGCAAGGAAACAAGTTCAGTGTCAGCACGATCGAGATATCTCTCGCCAAGGACTAGGCTAAGAAGGGTCGTTATCCCCAAAACCCTTTACCTACCCTTCTTCTTTTTATTGTTTAGGCTCTCTTATTCTTCTCATTCCAGCCAATGCTCGCTGGACACGTCGCCAGTTCCATCTCATAATCTATGCAATCCGCCTTATCCCGTAATGCTTACCCGTATAGAGATAGTGGATGATCTGCCTGTCCGACATTGTCCCGCCGTCATGCATAAACCCAAGAAGAGTACCTTACTTTAGATAAACCTTGAAATAGTGGATTGGAAGAAGTATTCTTCCTGCTTGAAGTAACCCAGGAAGACCTAATAGCCGGAGGTTTCGTGAAGGCAAATATGGAGTTCCGCTCCTAGAACTGTTTTTCCCAGTCTACAACCAATCAGGAAATACTGAGACAGATTCGGTGCTTAACCAAGTTGTCGTAACTCGTGCCTAACATTCTTATGTCGGGGGTTTAGATCGAATGCGTCGGGGGATAAGGCATCATCGCCGGGGGTAGATGGACATTCCGCCGCAAGATGAATCTTAGACAAGGGTGAGGGACACTATGGCAGATGATAGCCAAAGTTCATTGACGAAGTTGTTCGAGCCAAGAGTCGTGGCCTTGATTGGGTCATCCAAGCTTACTGAAGCCGTGGGGATGATGAACCCTCGCATATGTGATTCCATATACTACAATCTCACCAAGTTCTTTGACGGAGAAGTTCTGAAGTACGACATAGGAACCGATGTTGAGAAACTGAAGGAGACCCCAGTGAAAGCAGACCTCGCAGTAATAGTTCTATCCGCTGCGTTAGCAAACAGGGCTGTTGAATTCTGTGGAAAGAATGGGGTGAAAGCCGCAATCGTCGTTCCTGGAGGATTCAAAGATAACGAGAGAAGCAGACTAATAGAAACCGCGTCCGAGAACAGGATACGTGTGCTCGGTCCTAATGCAATCATGGGAGTAATAAACACGAAAAACGGGTTAAACACGACATTTGAAAGAGATCTAATGCCGAAACGTGGAGGTCTCTCGGTACTCAGTCAAAGCGGTGGTGTTGGCGCAGCACTCGTAGACTGGGCGACATATTATGGTGAGGGCATCAGTAAGTTCATTTGGTTGGGGGACAAAGCCGACATCTCAGAAGTGGAATTGCTAGGCTACCTTAGCGAAGACGAAGATACCAAGGTCATCTTGATGTATCTTGAGAGCGTCAAGGATGGCCAGAGATTTCTGAGAGCAGCGAGAAAGGCGACGGGTAAGAAACCAGTTGTGATACTCAAGGGCGGGGTTTCAGAGGAGGCTAAAGCTAGGGCACTGAGCCACACGGCTGCGATAAGTGTCGGAAGTGATAGTATATTCAGAGCCGCCGCGAAGCAGAACGGGGTAGTTATTGTCGAGTCAATGGAGGAGCTGTTTATAGCAGGTGAAGTCTTGGAGAAGCAGCCCCCAATGCGAGGAAAACGACTATTCATTGTTTCGAATGTTGGAGGACCAGCTGTGTTGGCGGCTGACGCTACTCGCCAGTCAGGATTCAAGCTCGCCAGACTCTCCGAGGAAGTAGCCAAAAGAATCGAGAGCAAGTATCCCGGAGTCGAGGCAATTAACCCGCTTGACATTATTGCTGACGCCAGAGCAGACCGCTACAGGGAAATCCTGGAGGACGTGCTCCAAGAGGATGAGGTCGATGCGGTTCTTGTGATCAACATGCTAAAATCCTGTCTTATACTCGCCGAAGACACCAAAGTCATTGCGCAGGTAGCGAAAGAATACCACGGTAAACCTGTCGTTGACTGCGCTCCCGGTGGGGAAGACTATGACAAGATACGAGGCACCCTAAGCGGGACAAACATACCCGTCTTCAACGCGCCCGAAAAAGCTGTATTCGCACTCAAGATACTCAGCGACTATGGAGAATACCTTTCCAGGACTGACAAGAAAGAGTTGTAGAAGGGAGAGTACCTCCTTCCGTGAGTGGAGGAAAGACGATAAAACCTATTTCCTCAATTTCCTGATGAAATCTGAGACTACACCTTCGAGATTTGGCTTCGTTAGTTCTTCTAGCTCATACGACACGGTTGCCACTGGTTTGTCGATTTTCATTATTCTGGTTAGGTTTATTGGGGTAGCTGAGAGCACTGTGTCACACGGCGTGGCCTTGACCGTATTCTCAAGGTCCTTGATCTGTTGCGACGAGTACCCCATCGTTGGCAAGAGCGCACCTACATGCTTGTACTTGTCAAAGGTTTCTTTTATGGTCCCTGCTGCATATAGGTGTGGGTCAACTATCTTGGCATTCATATTTCTGGCAGCGACTGTGCCAGCCCCATAAGGGGTTTGACCGTGTGTGACAGTTGGACCATCTTCTATTACTAGAACTTTCTTGCCCTTGACTAACTCAGGTCGATCAACCTTTATCGTTGACTTCGCTTCAATTATCTGGGCTTTAGGATTGAGTTTGTTAATGTTGGACCTAATAAGTTCCACATCTTCCTTCTTTGCCACATCAACCTTGTTTACTACAACTACCTCTGACATGATTACATTTGTTTCGCCGGGATATGATCCAGCTTCTTGTCCACGTCTTAACGCGTCTGCCACAGTAATCATCAAGTCTGGTGTGAAGAAAGGCATGTCATTGTTTCCGCCGTCCCAGAGAATGATCTGTGCTTCCTTCTCGGCTTGCCGAAGGATTTTCTCATAGTCAACGCCTGCGTAAACGACTGTCCCCATCGATATGTGAGGCTCATATTCCTCTCTTTCTTCGATCGTGCACCGGGCCGCATCCATGTCCTCCATCGTCGCGAATCGCTGAACCGCTTGAGAGGCAAGGTTAGGATCGTAGGGCATGGGGTGGCGCACTGCAACGAGTTTAACACCCCTACTCTTGAGGATCCTCGCGATTCTCCTCGTGACAGTACTCTTACCGGCACCTGTTCTCACCGCGCATATAGCTATCACGGGAACCTTGGATTTCAGGTACGTAGATTTTGGTCCCATTAGCTTGAAGTCGGCACCCGAGGCTAAAACAAGGGAAGCTCTGTGCATAACTTCCGCGTGGGGGAGGTCACTGTAGGCTAAGATAACCTCGTCAATTCCATCCTTTTTCACAAGCTCACTTAACTCTGCTTCCGGTCTAATAGAGACACCCTTCGGGTATAATGGTCCCGAAAGCTCAGGGGGATACGTCCTATTCTCAATTCCTGGTATCTGTGTAGCTGTAAAAGCGACGACCTCATAGTTCTTGTTATTCCTGAAGAAGACATTAAAATTGTGGAAATCTCTTCCAGCAGCACCCATTATGATGACTTTAGTTCTACCCATTCCTAGCCGCACGCCTCCATGGTGATGCTTCTGCAATACCTTTGAAGCTGCTACAGTGGGAACCGAGCTCAATGACAAGTTTTCTCAGTACTCGTGTTCTTCCATATTCTTCAGGTGGAAATTGATTAAGAATGAGTATTCGTAGCAGATTTAAAAAGGTATTGCATAAAAAACTCAGATTGCCCATTGCGGAAGAAGAGTCGAAATTATGGAAGATTAGAGTGATTTCAAGCATCAACAAGAGTTCAAATAAAGAGTAGTAGAAAGAAGAAGAACTTCGGACTTTGTCTCTTGATTGCCTCTAACGGGAGCTGTATGGAATGACCCATGATGAAAAAGCTAGTCGCAGTAACCGCGCTCCCCTTAGTCATGCCACCATCAGACTAGACATGTACCTCAAGGTCTAGCCCAGAATTCTGTCCTGCAGTGTTCGCAAACGACTCTCTGTCTGAATTTTCCAGATGAATAGTAGGTCTCGATCTTGAATTTGCCGTCGCAGGTTCCACATCTGCAGTCTTCTGATTCCTTCACTTCTACTAGAACCAAGTCCTTTTTCTTATCTTCTTCCTCTTTGAGCTTGTCTTGGAGTATGTCCTTCCAGCATTTGGTTTCTGCTTTCTTCAAGTCGCATTCCTCGTCGTCTGATCGGTGCATCATGTCTGCACTGAAGTCCCCTTGGCTGCTACTGAGAGCTTCTTCCGAAATAGTAGTGCAGGGGGTTACAGAAATATTACCAAGAAAATGCACTAATGTATGAAACAGGCTTATCGCCATATTAAACTTTTGCAATTCTATCCAGATCAGTGTAGTTTTTCATAGTGTTGATTCAACGATCGCAAGTATAAACTGACAGTCCAAGACTCCATCCAGGAGACCCACACTTATGGCGGATTTGAATATGCAGAAAAAGGGGAAGACAAAAAGACAATGCTCTATAACCAATCCTCGTAGCGTTCACAGCTCCGTCTTGACGGCTGGTGCCATGTGGCGATCATCATTTGGTCCATCCACTGTCCCTTGTATGCCCAGCATAAGAAAGAGGGATTCAGGACGTGAGCTGTTCCACATCATTTCTCGAGTATTATGTTGATCGTTGACACATTTCTTGTTCCGCCGTCTTCTTTGATTTCTTCCGTTCCTATCTCTATCTTCTTGACTTTGCACTTGTCCTGGAGGAACCTCGTTCTAGTGATCTCGGCGACATCGACAGCCTTTGAGATAGCCCTTCCACGAGCTTTGATACTAACGTCACTTGAACCTTTGTTGAACTGGAGTACTGTTGCAAGGACATAGTTCATTGTGCCCTTGGTTCCTACTAGGATCACGTTCTCAGGAAAGGGACGTCTCTCGGGAGTGTGCTCTCTCTCAACGGGGCGCTCTCTTCTATATGGGCGCTCCCTTGGAGTGCTTTTCCCTGTTTCTCGATCCTGCTTTTTCTTTTCAGACATTTATGTTCATCTCTTTACAACTATCCGTTACCATTCATTCGTGCAGCTCAGGATTTCGTTTAGCTGTGTCGCACCATTCCTTTGAGCTCTATGTTGCAGAAAGGAGAATGCAGTTCAATATATTTAACGTTTCTGCAACTATAGGCATCGAGCTTATATGCAACCTGCTAATAAGCCTTGCCCTCCCCACTTTCTACTATGTGTGACCTGATTCCTGTTTGGGAAGGTTCCCTGGATGTTTCAGATGGTTTACCAATACGTTTTTTAGGGACGACAAGTGAACTGACAAGTCAGAGAAGACGTTGCGTGTAGAGAAGCAGAGTATGGAGGATATCTGACACTTGAATCGCGGCTCAGTTTCCCTTAGAGCAACTGGTCTTGGGAAGCAAACGGTGAAGTCAAAGGAGAGGTTTATTAAAAGACCTTTGAAGCTACTTATAGTCATAGGGCTCCTATTGTTCTTCGGGGTCTATAGGCTCAGGTGGTTATTAGCCCTCACATTTGATTGGTCGGGTCTCTATTTGGGTTACTTGTCTGGCTACATAGGAAACGTAGTCCTCTCATCGATGATTGACTTCACGGAGATGAACTATGTGACCCGCCAATCTTGGTTAGGGCAGTGGCAGGGGACCTCCATCACAGGCATCTTGCCCTTCGACAGTTTCATGAATATTTGGGCTACGATTATCAGCTTCGAAATCGTGATTGGTGTGATTGGAATACTCGCAGTCTATTCCACCTTGGCACTCCGAAGAAGCTACTTAGCAAAAATCGGGTGCCTTGCAATAATCCTCGCAGGGATATTTGATGTCGTGAGCCAACTTCCAATAATCGAGAGCATCGCGGGGGTACTCTGTTTCATCATATTGATTAGACGGGATGTCAAGGACGCTTATGCCGAGAAAGAAGGTCGTCTTGTTGGGAAAGCAATGAGTGGGAAGGAGGAAGTCACGTTTAGTGCTGACCTGTCCTCCCCAAGCGGTAAGCAGAGGGCTGGGAAGAAATGTCCAAAGTGTGGAATGCTTCTTCCCCCTTCGGCAAAAGTATGTCGCAGATGCAAGACAAGAATAACAGAGTGACCGCAATACCAAGAATATTCTTTCACATTTTCTTGACTTGTCGAGACTAGTAGGATGAACCACAGAACTTATCTCCTAAATAAAGGTCAGTCTTGGAAGGAGCTGATTGTGTGAGAAAGGCGAAGATCGTGTCTCTGGCCACACTGATAGCGGTCACAGTCCTGTTGATTCTTCCGTACATTGTAGGAGGATTCCGCTGGTCGTCTATGGCACTTGCTGTGCTATATGGACTTGGATTTGTCACCCTCGTTGGATACTTGTGGTTACTTCCCGCTCAAGAAAAAACCAAGTCAAAAAAGAAGGTGAGCGACCTTGGCGAATTCAAGACAGTAACCTCTATCGCATGCCATGGCTGCGACTTCTCAGAGGAAAGAGAGTTCAAGGCTGGAGACTACGTTAATAAGCAACTCGGGGGATGCCCCAGATGTGGGCGAGAGTTATACGTTAAGAACATCTATGCTATAGAGGAAAAACGAAGTCGAAGCAGTCGGCAGAGCCATCAATGGTCAAGCAGCTGCCAACTACCTGAAGCAGGTGGATGTTAGCTTTCAATTCATGTCGAAGAAGTGGACAGTCCCATCTTTTCAAGTGTCTTTCTTAGCCAGTAATTGTCCTCTATCAAGAAGGAAAACTGATCGCATGCTTTTTGCTTTGCATCCTTGTCACCGCGGACAATGGCCTTTAGGAGACTAGCTGCAAACTTTATGTTGTCTGTTCCGCTGAGCCCCTTGGATTCAGCGATCTTGATGACGTTAGAAGCCTCTTCCCGATTCTCCGAGCACAGTGAGATTATTATGGCGCAAAGGAGAGAGTCTGATGCTCCCGTCTTGTTCTTTCCCTTCAGGGACTCTTCGGCGGAATTCCTAAAGCATTCGGATGCCTTAGCGAAATCTCCAATGTCAGAGTAGCAGAAACCCGCGCTTCTCCACCGTTCAGCCGCGAGGGTGTGGTCACCTGTTTCTGCTTCAGCTTCAGCTTCGGCAATAAACTTGTTGCATTCTTCCGACAAGACTCGTACACCTCTTCCCTTTTGCTGTCTTTTCCTCTGATGAGATTGCTTTTGAACTTAAAAAGCATTCTCTAATAATTGCACACCATCGCGGAAAGAATATTTGGCAGCAGAAGCATTAAATTACGAATACGTGATCTATCGTAAGGGATAGGCATGACGGAGAGGAATGTGTTTGCGTTTAGGAATAAGCACAAGTTGCTTCTTGGAGAAATATGAAGGCTATGTACTTCCTGCTCAGATCCCCAGAAAGGATATTGGCTCTTATTCCTTGGAATTGCAAATTGATAGAGGGTTTACCTTTGATGACTTGCGGAATTTGAGCGTTCAATCTATGCATCTTCCATTTGCCCGCTACATACCTGCAGTTAAGGCTGGAAAGAAAATCTACCTTGAAGGAAGAACCGTGAACATAGCTAGTATCGACGAGAAGAAATGGACACGTGATCTTGAGTACTGTAAGGATGTCGTTAGGCTCTCTCGTGGCAAGGGAATTGAGAATGCCATATTACACTACGGAAACTGTGTGTGTGGAGGAGAGGCATTCAAGAACCCGCATCATAGAGAGCTTCATTGGAATATGGAACTGAAATTCCTAAAGGAGATAAGTAGAGAACTCAAAGGAGCGGGGATCAGATTACTGATTGAAAATCACCCATACCAAGATCGCATCTTCAAGAACCATGTCGTTCACATTCAGAAGATCCTCGATGAAAAAGTGGCTAACTTCTGCCTAGACTTCCCACACGCCTTCGCCAGACAAAAGAAGTTTGGTGATGAGGAACCAATGAAGCTAATAGAAAAGTTCCAAAAGAATATTCTTGAGGTGCACTTAGCCGACAACGATGGAGAAACAAATGAGCCACTTAGTCTGGGAACAGGAAAGATGCCTTGGCAGGATCTCATCGGTGCTGTAATCGCAAAGCGCGAAGACATCCTAATGGTAGTAGAGCTGCATGGCGACCCTATGGCATCCCTAGATCAGCTCAAAACGTATGCGAGCGATAGCAACTCTCACGACGGATAACAGAGACTCCGATTTGCCCCAGATGATAGAGTCGGATTTCTTGTCCTGTATTCATTGGTTTTAGCAGATTCTTCTTCTTGATTATAGGTAAAACCACCATGCTCAGACGCGAAAGACCAAGTTTCTTGAATGTTTCCGTCGTTTTTGATCAAAAATCTATTAATATGGGGAACTGATCAACGGATTGCCATAGGTACTACGAAAAGTGAACTCTTTGGAGGATTCAGTGTTTTGGGGAAAGTTGCTATTGTTGGAGCCGGCTTGACGCGGTTCTCTGCTTCAAGATACGACGCAAGCCAAGAAGAGATGGTCGCAGAGGCTATGAGACAAGCTGCCGAGAATATGGGAATGACATGGAACGATCTGCGCAATGAAGTTGACATGGGGGTAGGAGCATACTGCAGTGACTTCTTTAATCAGCAGTTGAAGTTCGGTGCAACTATCCACGACTATCTAGGGCTTTGTCCGAAGTCGAACATCCGAGTTGAAGCGGTGGGAGCAACTGGTGCTCAGGCGATAAGGACTGGATACGCATTCATCGCAGCAAGCACATTATACGATGTCATTGCAGTCCTCAGCTGGGAGAAGATGTCAGAGGTGAGCTATGAACAGTCCTTAGACTTCTTGGGGAGAAATCTAGACCTTGACTTCGAGTACTATCCAGTAGGCGTCACTCTTCCAACAGTCCACGGTATGATGGCTCAACTTCATATGAAGAAGTTTGGCACAAGTAGAGAGCAGATTGCCAAGATTGCAGTAAAGAACAGAAAGAATGCACTAAACAATCCATTCGTGGACTTTGGAAAAAAAATGGCGGTTAAAGATATCTTGATCTCTAAGCCCCTGTTCAGCCCGCTTAGAGAACTAGACTTCGCCCCGGCTTCCGACGGCGCAGCAGTCCTCATCATGACATCAGAGGACAAGGCTAAGAAATTCACCGACACTCCGATATGGATTTCCGGAACTGGGTGCGGAACTGACAACTTCATCTATAGGCGTACGGCAGACGACATACCGATATTAGCTTCGACTAGAGTCGCAGCGGAACAGGCATACAAGATGGCAGGAATAAGCAACCCAATGAAAGAACTCGACTGCGCGGAAGTCTACGACATGTCGACAATCTACGAGATTATGGCATATGAATCACTAGGGTTTTGCGGCAAGGGCGAAGGAGGTAAACTCATCGAGGACGGAGCAACGGAGAACGGCGGAGAACTCCCTGTGAACGTGGCAGGAGGATGCTTTGGTGCAGGCACAGCATTGGCAGCAATTGGAGTAAAGCAAGCTGTTGAGATGTTCTGGCAACTAAGAGGAGAAGCAGACAAGCGACTCAAGAGTGGCGCACAGGTACAGGATGCAGAGAAAGGTCTGATAAATGCTGAGTCAGGTTACGGCGTCAAGAGTGTGGTTCACATATTGGAGAAGTGAATTGAGATAAACCACGAGAAAAAAGAAATGAAAGGAGGCCAATTTGGAACATGACGAAAATCTCTAGGACGGATCCTCTCACCATCACCAAAGATTACAGAATCACATACCAATCCACATTAGGAGAAGTATCAAGATTCTTCTTGGATCTTGCAAACGAAGGGAAGATCATGGGAACACGGTGTGAAAAGTGTGGCAAGACATACATCCCACCATTCCCCGACTGCCCCGAATGCCTCGGCAAGACAAGTTGGGTTGAGATGCCGAAAAACGGAGTCATCGAAGCATTTACGATCTGTTACACCCAGCCACGACACTTCAAGAGGAAGTTACCTTACACCGTTGCATACGTTAGGCTGGAAGGGGCGAATACTTTACTTCCTGGCATAGTCGACGGCGACCCAAGCAAAGTGGAGCAAGGGTCCAAGGTCGAATTGAAGATCAGGGTGCCTGAGAGAGGAACACGATGGGGAGTATATGAGGCAGACTATTACTTCGAATTGATTGAGCGGTGAGAGGCAAGAATGAGCAAAAGAGTTGCAATAGTTGGTGGTGGTCTCGGTAAATTCGATAAACCAAGGGAAGACAAGAGAGTAAGGGAACTCGTAGCTGAGCCAGTGAAAATGGCTTTTGACCTTATGCCTAACTTGTCAAAAGACGACATAGATATGGGTGTCGCATCCTATTTTGCAACGCACTTCGATCAGGAACACAACCCGGCATCAAGTTGCTGGGATTACATGGGCTTTACACCAAAGCCACTTCTACACATCGAGGGAGGCGGGGCAACTGGGTGCCTAGCAATTTGGGCGGCATGGCACTATATCAAAGCGGGACTAGCGGACGTAATGCTTGTGTATGGATTTGAAACACAGTCAACCGTCGATTCATCTCTCGCAAATGAATTCATAGCTGCGGCCTCTGACACAGACTTCGATTACAGTTTAGGAGGCTTCTATACAGGATACTACGCTTTGATGTGTGCAAGACATTACCACCTGTACAAGACGAACCCTGTTCACACAGCTATGATCGCCGTCAAGAACAAGAGGAACGCCTTAAACAAGCCATTCGCAGAGTTCGGGGCGAATATTACGGTCGAAGATGTTCTAAAGTCGAGGACTATCGCAAGTCCGCTTAAGATCTTCGATTGCTGCATGCTAACTGACGGAGCCGCATGCATTATACTCGCATCGGAGGAGAAAGCGAAGAAGCTAACTGACTCGCCAATATGGATCTCAGGTGGGGGGATGGGAACAGACGCAATGAGACCTGGCGACAGACCAATCGGAGCAGCAGCCGCGTGGCAGACGGGTGCGAAAGCACCAATCATTAATCCAGAAGAAGACTCTTCAGCACTTGCGAAGGTATCATACCCTGATGTCCAGTCATTCGGAGCTTGTAGGGAGGCTGCTAGGCAGGCCTATAGATTGGCGAACATAACCAATCCACTCAAACAGATACAGTTAGCTGAGTTGCACGACGCATACACGTCAAGTGAGATGCAAACATATGAGGACATAGGATTCATTCCTCACGGGAAAACTGGCAAGTGGATTGAGGAAGGTGGACCATTTGTGGATGGGGAATTGCCTTGCAACCCCAGCGGCGGACTCATCGGCGTAGGACATCCAGTCGGAGCAACGGGAATAATGAGTACATTTTTCGCTTACCATCAGTTGCTGGGTGATGAACCAAAGTTCTGCACAAACAGCAGCACGGAGGTTCAAGGTGCGCAGAGAGCGGCGGTACATTCACATGCTGGGACAGGGACCTACATAGTTGTCCTTGTGCTGGAGAAGTAATTGAGGAGGAGATGATTGTCATAATGGGCGAACAGCCAGATGTTTTGAGTTATGACCCGTTGAGGATAGTCAGAATTCACGACCAGACTTTTCATCACAGTTACGGAAAGATCGACAAGTTTTTCAAAGGATTTGCAGAGGGCAAGCTTCTAGCCACGAAATGTGAGAAGTGTAAGAAGGTTTACGTTCCTCCGCGCGCAGATTGTCCATTCTGCCTAGCGGATCTGACTGAGAACTGGGTCGAGCTACCGAAGGAATGTGAACTGCATACGTTTTCAGTACTCTACTTTGCAGGACCCACATTCTTCAGAGATCTTCCGTTCATTCTCGGACTTGCCAAGTGGCCTGGAGTAGAAACCTATCTTATGGGAAGGATCAAGGATGTCAAGCCTGACGATGTCAAGATCGGTATGAAACTTAGGACGAGGTTTGCTGAGCCTCATAGAAGATCGTGGACCGTACTCGATTTCTGGTTCGAACCAAGTGAAAAAGAAACGAAAAAATGAGGGGTGGATTGAACAACATGACCGAGCAAGAAACAAGAAAATGCCCAAAGTGCGGCATGGAGATGAAGGGCTATGGTGGCGGAGCCGGGGTCGTTTGGATATGTCCTAACAAGAAGTGCGATCAAAATGCAATACAAGAGTACGAAGCATCAATATACCAGAGATTCGAAGGGGTAAGACTGGTTCCAGACTCGAAGATATTTCTGCCGGTGGAGAAGAGACTCGGCGCAAGAAAGAAGGAGATTCTAGACCAGGCTAAACCATTTCTCAAGAAGTCACGTTGAAATCGCTGTTCTGTTCTTTTCTGCCTATCTTCCCTTTCTATTCGGCCCTCTACCATGGTACTTGCTTGCTTTTTCAGCGGCTACTTGCAACCACAAAACTAGATGGTAAAGAGAGATGAAGAGAAGAGGCTCGAGGAGGTGCTGTTCACTATTCTAGTATCCGAATTCCTTGTATACTTCGCGTTGTATGAGGAATCGCAGTATTTCGGCAGTTCCCCCGCCAATCATCATCAACCTGGAGTCTCTCAGCATCCTTTCCACAGGGTATTCCCTAGTGTAGCCCATTCCTCCGAGTATCTGAAGTGCATCGTTCGCCACTTCGAAGGCGACTTCAGTAGCGTACATTTTCGCCATCGTCGCTTGCTTTGTCGCTGGTATACCCTTATCGAGCATGCGCGCAGCTTGCAGAGTTAAGAGTTTTGCTGCTTCGATCTTCGTTGCGGCTTCAGCAATCTTGAAGCTTACTCCTTCGAAAGTTCTGATCTTCTTGTCAAACTGTATGCGTTCATTAGAGTACTTTATGGCTACTTCGAATGGAGTCCTTGCGTATCCTAGTGCTTGAGCAGCTATGGTGGCTCTTTCCCTGTCAAGTTCATCCATCAGAACCCTGAACCCATCATTCTCTTTTCCTATCAGGTTCTCTTTTGGAACCCTTACGTTTTCAAACTTCAAATGAGATACCTTTGCTCCATGTTGGCCGAGTAACTCATAGTCTTTGACTGATGTGAATCCTGGCATTCCTTTCTCGACAATAAAGCTAGACATCCCCTGGTGTGGGTGGACATTAGTGTTGGTAATGGCGAATACGCATAGGAAGTCTGCTTGGCTGCCATTTGTAATGAATCTTTTCTCACCGTTAATCAGGTAGTCGTTAATGTCGCGTTTCGCTTTGGTCTTCATTCCAGCTGTGTCTGAACCTACATCGGGCTCGGTAATTCCTATGGCGCCTATTTTCTCGCCCTTGACTACGGGAATCAAGTACTTTTTCTTCTGTTCTTCATTCCCAAACTTGAAGACGGGCATTGAGTAGAAGAGGGTTGAAGCTGCTCTGGACATATCTGTACCCGGATTCACTGCTGAAACTTCTTCAGCCACTATGATTTCATATGCCATGCCTTTTTCTGTTCCACCGTACTTTGCTGGAAAGGGGGATCCGAGATAGCCACGCTTGCCCGATTTGGCTATGAACTTCCGAATCAACGAGAAATCCTCTTTTCTCTCAATCTCCTCTGATACGGGTGCAAGCTCACTCGCAACAAACCTTCTGACCTCGTCTCTAAACTTCATCTCAGCCTCAGTGAATAGAACACTACTCATAATGCATCACCGAAGTCCTTCAGTAGGAATGCGTTATGAACCTGTTATTAAAGGTCGCGTATCTTCTATTTCCGGAATTGCATTCTAATTGAGCGAACTGCCACGTAGTCTCTGCATGTTACTCCATGATCTTAGGTTGGGAAATCCGCTATCAGTACATTCACGCTCCGGTCTCTTTAGGAAGTACATCCCGCACGGAATTTCTGCGAAGTTCTCAAGGAGAACACAAGCTTTTTCTTCACACGGACACCTAGAATAAGCGCACCAGATGTCTGCAGTGATTTGTACCACATCTGAGTAAGATCACCTCACCAATTTGGATGAGGAGGAGCAAAACCATATGAAGATGAAGGAAACTTCCAGAAACACGGCATCGTCTTCGGGGCAAGAAAAACGGGTAATTATTAGCTTGGATGAAAAGGACGATTGCACCATTGACCGCGACAATAATGTGAAGGATCTATCGATCAAGGGAGTCCTTAGCATTAAGAATACCAGCGGTAGTTACAGGATCTACAACACGTACTTGTCTGTCAGTAAACGTGGCCTGACTGATACTGCTGAAGGTCGATATCCTGTTGGCGAGATCGGCCCGGAAAAACACTGGACAAAGGATTATGCCGTTACGACTGATGCGCCGACCCTGTTGCTAAGAGAGTCTATTGACACTAACTATAATGAGGCGGCGGAGGAACCTCATAGAGGCTTTTATCTTTATAAAGAGAATCCCACTTCATTCAAGATCTCGCTCAGGAACAATTTCGACCATGATATTGCCAAGATCGCGCTAAAGAAAGCAATGCCACCTGAACTTTCTGATGTGGAAGCTGAGGCTCAGTCTGGGGAAGTTGACGTTAACGAAGGGGATAGGGTCATCCAATGGACAATAGAGGGGCTGAAGCCCAACGAAGATAGTACACTGAATTTAAAGGGAATCGTTAGACCTAGGACTTCGCAACCCATCAAGTGCGGATTGATAGATGTCAATTTCAGAGTTGAAGGCGGAGCCCGTGCAGGTCTTGAACTTGCCCTAGAATCATTGACGAAAAGTCTTTCAAGTGCGAACATCTCTGAGACGGCCTCGGCTGGAAAATGGACGTGTGAAGTATCATTTAACAATGTGAGTGATTTGGTAACGATATTGGATGAGTTCACTGTAACAGGGACAGAAGGAACAGTCGCACGTTTCACGCCAAGCGCTGAGGTTGCAGCGGGAGCATCATGGACAAAGAGCATAGAATTCGCGTCTAGGGAAATGCCTGAACTTGAAAAGAGCATCAAATTCAGGGTCGCCCACGAGATTCACAAGGGCATTGATGGACATATCATCAAGGAAGATGACGTCATACCCGTTGGGCAGATTTCCTGCTCTAAGAGGTTTGATCCACCGGAGATACCAGCCTACGAAACCTTCAATCTCAAAGCGATGCTAACAGCCGAGAACCTCGGATCACTGGAATTCGACTCCGTCAAGTTCGTCGATAAATTGCCGAAAGACTTCAAGCCCCCAAGAGCTGCGGACATCAAGGCCACTCTGCGAGACGTTAATGTTGAGTGCAAAGTCGAGACGGAACCTGAAGACGAGGATCACTCAAAAGAACATACGCTAACAATTACCGTCCCAAACATGCTAGCAGCTAAAGGTGGTCTGAAGCCAAAAGATAAGCTGACTGTAAGTTATCCTATCGTAGCCATAGGTGCGAGGCCACCCTCTGAAACCAGGTACCCCGCTCCACTTCATGTAACTGCATTCGGTCGTCCCCCTGGACTGGGAACCGACGCAGAGACACCAAGGGATGAACCGCCAGAGATAGTTATCAAGTACGTCAAGAGAGTTCTAACAGGTGCGACAGGGTTTGAGAGCATTGAGGAAGGCGTCTATGAAGTTGTGATACAGGTGAACAACAAGGGGGAGGCAGCGCTGGAGAACGTTCTGGTCGAGCATTGGATCCCCCCTGACTTCGAATTCCTCGAGTACACGCCGAAGAGACTAGTAATGGAAGAGGAAGAAGCGGCCGAAGGTAAGAAGGTCAAATTCACAATTCCAAAGATGAACAAAGGGGCTGGTGAAACGATAACCTATAGAGTCAAGGGGAGACCAGGTGTGGAATATAAGCAGACCGAAGCAAAGTTCAGGGTTCTTGGTCCAAGGAAGAGCGAGTAGTAGAGACTCAGAGGAGGAGAAGGGACAGAATGGATCTACTGACGCTGATTTCGGGGGGAATAACCCCGATCATTGACTTCAAGTCTATGAAGGGCGACGTAAAACCTTTCTTGGCTAAGTATGGAGGACATCTCAACTCAATAGGCATTGTAGTCAAAGACGAGACTGGGCGAGGATACTTCGAAGGCAGCGCCGCTCCTCCCGGGTCACCTGAAAGCAAATTCCTACGCCAATCGGCAGAACTTTTCCAAACCGTAGGAATCAAGGTTTATGGTCTGGTGCACGCCTTCTTGGATTCAAGAGCCACAAGGGAAGCACGGCTCAGGACTGTCAGTCGATCCGGAAAAAAGAGCGAAAGATTTTCGTGTCCAGCAAACGGAACAACTCGAACGAACTTGGCCAAGTTCCTTGAGGACTTGACATCGACGAAGTTGGTGGATAACATCGTTGTACTTGACAACGGATTTCTCAGAAAGGACTACTGCTTCTGCGAGACCTGTCAAAATGATTTCGCACAGAGGAACAAGTTACCGCTCCCCGTAACAATCAACACAATAACATCAAAACAACAGCTTTCCGATGACTGGGCCAAGTGGAGAGCCGAGGTGATAACTGGCTTCCTTGACATGTCCTCGAAACGTGTAGTGGAAGCTGCCTCAAAGGCTCAGAAAGAAGTAACCTTTTATGCAAGTATCGATTTGGACGAGAGAACAGGGTTTATAAATGGGGCCTATCAGAACTATGGGCAAATAATGGAAGACATGATAAAGCTAGGCAACATTGTTGTAAGAGTTCAGCCATGGACTCCTATAATACCATCGAAAGGTTCGCAAGAGTACAGTAGGATTTTCAATGATTTGAAGACCGTCTCAAACTACTTGAGTGACTATGACCGCAAGGGGATAATCCTGACTTGGAATATAGAAGGTGAGGAGGAACTAGCAACGGTCAAGGACATGGAGAAGGCGCTGTCAGCCAGGGCTGTACTATCCTTTCAAGGTTTTCCTCAGAGTATTGGACCTCAAAGAGATGCTCATCTGGGACTCGACTTGGACGCCAAGTGAGACCGGTTGATTCTCGCCTTGTGCAACCCACATTTCTCTAGAGTATTGACGCAGACCTTGCGCTTCATCCTACTTTCCGCGTTCTTCCGCCCTTCTTTTCTTGTCTTTTTCAACTGTCTCCTTCTCTAAGTGGCTCATCTCGTATTGCATTCTCCTTTCAAGTGTTCTGGCTTCGGGCTTCAACTTCTCCTCCTTTTGTGGCACAGGCAGCTCCTTTATGTGCCAAATTCCATCAGCCAGTTTTGTGTAAGGTCTCTTCAGGAGATCCTCAAGTTGTACTAGATTCGAACTAGCCAGTTTGTCAGAGTCCTTCAGTGATTCATCTACTTCAGTAATCTTGCAGTCCTTACCCACAGGGAAATCCAGCCCCTTGACTTTGAGACCGAATATTGGGATCGAGTTGGCTGCTCTTCTTGCTACCATTCGGTTGTTCTTGGAGCTCTCTGAGCCTAGCCATAGGTATATCTTCCTCGAGGCCTCATCGATGATCAAGACCACCTTTTTTGGGTCAGTGGTTCTAGTCGATAGCTCTGTTGGGACGAGTTCTCCAGAGGTGTTGACTTCAAACGAAGTGACATATTTCCTTGAGCTCAATACTCTCTCACCTCTCCCTTTTTTGCCCTCTCCCGTTATCTAGCGTCAACATATATTGATATGTTGTCTTACAATTCGTAGTGTAGCTGACTTACTTGCTAGTTAAGAGAGCATGTTCTTGGTTAATATCTGTTGTGAGGAATTCAATGAGGACTCCCATTCTAGAACTCTTGATTTTGCGGTTGGATGCTTTCGCGTTCCATTTTTGAGCTTTCTTTCTGAAAGCGTCGTTATGCGACTCCATTGCAAGCGTGGATCTCCTTAGTTCAGAGAAGTCGAAGTCCCTGGATCCCTTGCCAAGTCCTTTACAGAAGGTACGAGCTTCTTCATTCACGGAGAATTCAACCTTTCCTCCTTTTTCTATACTGTACTCAAAAGGGAACGGCCTGCATACAAGCGGTCTCGCTTCGTAGATTCTGCATTTATTATTCCTCAAGAAGATACACTCCTTATCTTGTTGTGACAACGTTAGGACAAAGTTATCCCCGTCTTTGAGTCTTATTTTAGGGAAGTCCCTATACGTTTGAATGACGCTATCGTCAGGCTCCATGAGCGTTAAGAACCCCGTTGGGTGTAGTCCAGTGAACTTGATGATGTGGTGGATGTCCGATGAGGTCACCGGTATCGCATATTTTTTGCAGCATTCGCCACATGTTTGACAGGTGAATCTCATATCCCGCGTCTTGAGCCCCCCACGAAAACGTTTAAGTTTCACAAGACTCAATATGTGACATAAATGAGAGAATGGCGCGAAATGGGACGCTGATCATGGGCGCTGCCGAGATTGTTGCTTCGATTCTGCTTAATCTGATTCCCGTGTTTGCCATACTGTTCTTCTATCCTTTCGTACGTAAAGATATCTGGAGAAGAGTATATATTAGGTTAAGTTTTTGCTTTATGGCGTTCTGGTTTGGATACTATGTTTTTCCGGTTTTCCTTTTTGCTTCTGTTTACCCTCCGACAGAATTTGACTTATCAGCCGTGTACAATCCTTGGGTATCCGCCATAGGGTACTACCTGACGGTTTTCCTCAACGTCGTTGCTATTTTCATTAGGACTCTATTTGTATTGCCATTCGCCTTTCTGTTCGCTCCGCTGGTGTCGGTTGTTATCCTAGCGTTATCGCTGAGAGGCGAGAAGGGTTCATTTAGAGACAAAATAGATGAGTTGAGTTACCGTTTTGAGTCAAGTCCGCTCCAAAGAGTTCGCAGCCGACTCATGGAGAAGGGTTGGAAGGAAGAGAAAGAGATGTTCAAGTTGATGATCGTCTTTCTCCCAATTTCCCTTTGGGTTTTGACTGTAATACTTATCATATCCGGTCAGGGAGTGTCAGCAGGGGGAACAGTTAATGTCAATATTAGCGCATTCATCGAGGATCTAGTGGCATACATAGCAAGTTTCTTGGTATCAGTTTATCTGCTCTATTCTTCAAAACTTAGCTTCCGGGGTCGATCAGTGGGTGACGGAATAAGGTTCTCTGTTAATAGGTATTTGCTGACAACAGGGACGGTCCTTGCAGTTTTCTCAATCATTGCCTTTATCATACAATTTTATCAAAGTTGGATTACTATTGCTTACTTTGTTATTCACTATGTAATGATGTCTGTGATCATTGCCATCCTGCTACCATTGTTTGAACCATTTGGCTCTCTGCTCCTCGTCAAGATAATCAACTTCATCAGAGGATTCAAGACGAGGACGAAATCGAATAGCTTCCTTAGACGAAAGATGCTGCCCTCCCTAGCGTCGGGGTTTGCTGTGGCCAGCGCTGCCCTGCTAGTTAACTACCTTATTGTTACAGGCATATCGATTTTCGAAAGCGCTAGTGAAGCCAGTCAACAATATGAGCTGCTCCTTGGAACGACTTGTTCGATAAATGCTTCGCCAACGTTTTCCCAGGAGCTTCAGTATATCAGGCTGTTCATGATATTCTCATTTCAAGATATTCTAGAGATCCTTGTCGTATCTCTTGTTCTAGTGTGGTTTGTAAGACAATGGAACACTCAGATTTCAGGAACCATACTATCAGTTGCCTTCTTCTCAACGCTATACTACCTTGTTTCAGCTTCTCAGGTTGTCGGAAGTCTGATCCCCTCTCCTGGACCTTACTATTGGGTTACTGCTATACCCGCAGTGATGACCGCACCGAATTTCAGCCTTCCAGCTTCTAGGCTCGGTACGCTAAAGGTTACTGGTTCTGCTCTAGATGGTGGTGCGATACCCTTTCTATCGCTCTCGCCGTTGTTGCTCCTGCTGTTCCTAACGTACTTGATGAGGTACTGGAGAGCACCCCTCTATGTAATTAGGAAAGTCGAGGAGAAAACCATAACCGAGAAAGCTTACTCAACGCTTTCCTTGCTGCCGAGATTGGATGAGTTGAGAGACTCACCTGATGACTTTGTGCTTTGTTATGGTGGTCCTAGAAACTTGAGCGAACCTCTAAAGAATGTGGCACCCGAGAAAAGGCAGGATGTCAGTAACTTAATTGGGATACTTGCAAAGGGTGAGCCAGTCTCTTTCCAAGCCTCAGCTAAAGAAGCCAATATGGAGATGAAAAGCCTTTACGACATTCTGAGATACCTTTTCTACGTACGAGTAGTTGAGGTAGGCGCGGTTGAGTTCACGTCGGTAACCCACAAGCCAGCCCTCCAGAGCCTCTACATTACGACGAAAGACGGCCTATCGATCCTTGACTATTCATTCGGGTCACTTACCAT
>Ga0315309_1000098_pt1 | contig 50360 bp, 39 predicted proteins | sample TDP4_MG_FD_203080 | JGI IMG/M metagenome (GOLD analysis project Ga0315309, IMG submission 203080) | Freshwater sediment microbial communities from Lake Towuti, South Sulawesi, Indonesia - TDP4 | ecosystem: Environmental > Aquatic > Freshwater > Lake > Sediment | place: Indonesia: South Sulawesi... | reverse complement strand
CAGGCGCAGGAGCCGGCCCGACTGCTAGACCGACAAAGATTGCAACCAATGGGACTCACCTCTTCTTGACGGACTGGAAGTATGACAACCTCTACGTGTTTCCTGTTCCGACGCCTCAAGCTCCAACTCCAACCGCCCAAGTTTACCCGTTGCCTCATGGTGCGTTTACCTGGGACCTTGATCTCGACCCTAGCAACAATGTATGGATCACTCAATGGCTGAGTTCACTTGTCGATGAACAACTCGCACATAGCACGAACAAAAGTAAACTCAATGTAATTGATTACAGTTACGAGACGCCACTCCGAGGGATGAATGCCACAGTGAAGAACACGCTGAATGTTACCGTTGAGGTAACTCCCGTCACACCAAGTGTATTCCCTGGTTACCTGAACATAACAGAGGATCCTCTTGTAGTGTGGCATGTCCCGACAACAGTGTCAGCGGTGACCTATGTGCCACCTCCAGCGAGACCTTTTGAGATCGCCGCTAGCGCTGATTGCTATGGATGGTACACCGAACCGATTTACAACCATATCGGAGTAGTTCGGCCTGATGAGAACGATACGCTGCTATACGGTGTTCCCACTGCCCAATCATGGGTTGTGTGCATCGATGTCCAGCCGGGCCAAGGATTGAACCCGTATCATGTCTGGTTTACCGAGTATCTCAGCGGAAAAATCGGCGAACTCTTTAATGCCACCATTGTCGACGTTCGAGCGTGCCCATCTCTGTCCGCACAATACCCGCCGCCTGATCCAGGCTCCATACGTTGGACGCCCGGAGTGGAGATCTGGTTTGACGCACCTAGCAACGGGTACGACGCCGCGCACCACGACTCAGGAGAGCGAGGCGCGACAAATCACCTCTACGCCAGAGTGAAGAACATGGGTTCGAGCAGCCTAACCTCCATCTCTGTCAACTTCTACTGGTACCACAACACTTCTGTAAGCATCGCCTCAAACTACATTCCATTGCCTCCCACCACTCCCTCGTCTCAAAGATGGACTCTCATCGGGACTGCGACGATTGCGTCCTTGCCAGCCGGTAGCTCAACTGACGTCTACGTGCCATGGAGTATTTCATCAAACATGCCTACCTCCATCACGGTCGGCGTGCAGGTATCCGTCGGGAGCGACTCTAACTTGTATGACAACATCGGCTATTGCAACTTCACTTTGACATCAACTAGTCCGCTAACACTGACTCTAGGTGGCATCGCTCTTGGGTTCACTGCGGGATTCGGCGTAATGCTAGTCATAGCGTTGGTCCTCCGAAAACGTAAGTGAACACTGTAAGGCTAGGAAGGACACTCCTAGCTCCCAATCCTTTTTTTCGCGGGCAGACTTCGGGAAAACATATTAGCTACCGTGTGTAAACACTCGAATTGTGATGGTCTTGACCGTCGAAGAACGGCTCTCTCAGCTACGTGCCTATTCTGAGGAGTTGGGGTTAGACCTGTCCAAGCCGAGAGATAGGTTCAAGTGGTTTTTGGCTTCCCTGCTCTTCGCCAAAAGGATCTCTGCGGAGACCGCTAAGAAAACCTTCTTTGAATTCGAAAGGGAGGAACTGACTACACCGGAAAAGATAAGCCAAGCTGGATGGAATCGCCTGGTTCGAGCGTTGGATTCTGGAGGGTATGTGAGGTACGATTTTTCTACAGCTTCGACACTCCTGGCAATCATGGGTGAACTCAAAGAGAAATATGGAAATCTTGAACAAGTCCACAGGCAATCAAGCAACCCAAGAGACTTGGAGAAACGTCTTCAGGAATTCAAAGGTGTTGGCCCAGTAGGCGTGAACATATTCCTGAGAGAGCTGAGAGGAATTTGGGAGAAGGCTAAACCGAAGCCTTCTAAAATGGCGGCAACGGTAGCCGAGCGAGTAGGCTTGAAGGACGTAGAAACTTATGAATCTGCTCTCGTGCGGCTGAACCTGGAATACTGCAAGAAGGACAGATGCAAGGACTGCATTGTCCGAGAATACTGTAAAGAGAAAACTGCCTGAAGGGTTTAATGGCCTCAGAACTTATTCTTTGATCATATAATGTTCATTTCCCCAACCCCTCAACGGAGTCTGAAAAACCTCTTCGAATTGCCCGAATCGAGGGACAAAACAAGAGTAAACAAGCGATTCTAGGAAGACTTAAATCGAAGTCAACACCCGAGAAATGTTCATGTCAATTGAGGGCCTGCCAATCTGTTCTAGAAATGAAGTTAGTGAATTTCTGGAGGATGAGTTGCTTCCGAAGTGGCAGAAAGGAAACCCGACGCTCTTCAGGATTGAACCAGAGCACGTTGATGCGAGAATAGAAAAAACCGTAGAGTCGGTGATCGCCAACAACGGAACGTACGTAACCGGAGAAAGAGTGGCAATCAATTCTCGACCAGATGCTCTTCCGATGGCGGCTGAAATCGGAAACGTACTCGAGAAACTCGGCCATAAGACATGTATAATATATGATCTGCTTGGCGATCCCCCTTCATTAAACAAGCTGATGACAGGTTTGCCCAATCGGAAGTCACTGGAACAGGTTGTTGGTCAATACGAAGCGCTTGTCGACTTCGCTCAACATTGGATGCGTCCGTACGCCACTCCGCATAGTGAACCTAACAGGAAAGAGAAAGAGGCTGTTGTAGCCTTCACCGAAGTCGTCATGAAAGGAATCTCGAAGCTTAATGAGAAACGTGAGAAGGGTGAAATAAAGTCCCAAGATGTCATTGGATTTCCAGTTGAGCATGAGGCTAAGAGATTAGGGTTGTCGCTTTCTGAGTGGGAACCAGTACTCTACAGAGCAATGGGCATCACTCGAAATGAACTGGACAAAGAAATAGACAAGACGGGATATGTGAAGGTGCTAGGAGAGGCTTACGCTGGAAAGACACTTAGAATTGTTAGGAAAGGAGATTATGTAGTCAATCTCACGATGAAGGTGAAGGATAGACCCATCTTCAAAGATGTTGGAAGAGTCGGATACAACACGATATGTGGCAAGTATTTTGAGAGAATTACCAACATACCACCAGGGGAAATATGCATGGCGCCCGTAGAGGACAGCGTCAACGGAGAATTCTACACCAAAATACCACAGGTGACGGAGCGAGGTAAAATGGAGGGCGTTCACATAGTATTCAGGAACGGACGGGTTGTGAAAGCCACAGCCGATAAAGGCGAAGAAGTACTTTGCTATTATACTGGTCTAGCAAAACCTGAAACAACAGCAAAGAAGGCGGTTTATGAAGGTCAGAATACGATTGCTGAATTGGGGATAGGCATGAACCCAGTTCTAGACTTCGAGAAAGTTACAGGCAACCCTCTCATAGATGAAAAAATGAAGGGAATTCACATAGCCACAGGAACAAACATCATGCTTGGTGGAAAGACACCTGGGGCAATAGGCGGAATAGCTGTGGATCATTGGGACTTCATGGTAGGCAAAATCGATGAAATCATCACACTCTAGGAAGTCGGTGCCATCTTAAGAGCAGAGACAAATCAACGTTCCACTCAACCACATTAGAGTACTAATTATCGGCAAAAAATGGAAAATCGTACGCGATGACAATCTCTTCTGTCTTTTTCTGCTTCTCTCTTCTTTTTTCCTTCATTACTCTTTTACTGTGACGTTCACTGGGATGCCATTTCTCACGCTTTGTGTAACCGTACAGAAGTTCTGGAAAGTGTCCAAGACCTTCTTTAGATTCTCTTTCTTGATCGCTCCCTCAAAAACTGGGGCGATCTCGACATCGATTGATTTGAATCGTGGCAGTCCTTTGTCGCCTGGACCGATGTTAGCTTTGACCTTCGTGTTCAGCTCCTTAGGATTGAGTCTCAGCCCCTGCAGGTTCATGAGGAGACTCAGCGTCAGACATCCTCCCACAGCCGCGGCTAGTAGTCTGTCGGGGTTTGGCGCTCTACCTTTTCCACCTAGCTCTTGTGGTGCTTCAATACTAAGCTTGTATGATTCCATCTTCTGAAATTTGACCTCAATTTCAGTTTGTCCGATCCATTTCAAAGAAACTTCAACTGACATGTTCCATCACAACAATCCAACAATTGGTCTGGCTTTTGCGATAGCCTTTTCAACGAGAGATATATAAGGTTGACTATGATGACAGGCTGAATCGCAATATCTGCTGCATACTCCTTGCTATACTGGTGGTTGAGCCAAGGTCGGTAAATGTTAAAGGGGGAGACTTAATCCCTAAGTATAAAGGGGAACACGGTTGTGAAGACATTTCCGAAATCGGCCTCGATCTTCTTACTTCTTCTTGTTTTTGGGTTCCTCATCCTATTTCTCGCAGTAGCTCCGGGCGAGATATTCGTATCGCTTTTCATGTCTCTCCTATTTCTTGCTGCTTTCTATCATCTGGCGACTCATGTTTCAGCATACGAGCTTAGGGTCCGTACCCTTTTCTGGCCATTGACTGTCGTTTTTGGATTCTTGGTTGCCTTCCCTTTCGCCCTTGTTGGTGCCATTGGATTTGGAGCACTCTTGGGGCTCCCCCGAGCCTCTCTGTTTGTTCCCCTCGTTTTTGTGGGCTTTGCAGTGGGGATGGTTATAGGCTGTCGGGTGGGCAAGAAAGTTAGGAAAGACGAATCAGAAGAGTGGACTTCACACTGAAGACATAAATGTCAGATCGCCTTAATAGACCCTAGAACTGTCTACTCTGGAGGTCTTGCACTCCGCATGGTAAGTGGGAAAGAAGAGTTTTTCCAGTTTGCCGAGAAGTTAGTTTCAAAGGTGCCGGACAAGTACATGGGGCGTTGGTGCTTTTTTGCAGGGTTTGGATATTTGCTAAATGGAGTTCAGAAGGAAACAATTGACATCGACGTACTGACGAAGGACCAGGAAACCTACAGAAAAATGATCGACTTGATCCAAGGGTTAGGGATACAGCTTATAACATCAACAGAGAATTATTCGACATTCAAAGCCAGTACGGGAGCGGAAGGTGTGCCCAAAGGGTTGACCATAGATCTCCTCTTGATAACCAGTGAGTGGCTAAAGGATCTGAGAGGAATGTGGACTCAACTGGAGTATAAGAGAGTTGGAACCTCTTCTCTTCCTGTCCTGAGTCCACTTCACCTCATCCTTCTCAAGATACTGATCAACTCACATCGCAAGGATGGAGACAAGAAGAGGAAACGCGACTTCATAGATGTGCGGCAACTTATGTTGAAACGAAGTCTCTCACCCGACAACGTTATTGAAGAAGCAATTAGCCAAGGACTTGGAGACCTCACACGAAAGTTTCTCGAAAAGGCAAAATGAGTGGGCGCAAGGATGTGAGTGCGGCACTGGTATCTGAAAACCCCCTAGCAATGCTATCTTAGTTCTGCCTAGCCTTAATAGGTACTTCGTAGTACCATTCTGACGGAGATGCCTTGCATGGGTGACCCAGAAGTCTTATTGCACGAGAAAAAGGGCAGAGTTGCAATTATCACACTCAACCGCCCAGAACATAATTTCGCCAACGGAGAACTTCTGAACAAGCTAATGACCGCATTGGACGACGCCGAAGAAGATCAAAACATCCGTTGCGTTGTCATCACGGGCGCTGGAGAAAGGGCATTCTCAGGCGGAATCGACCTAAAACACGTAAGATCCCTTGGGCGAGACGGTCAAGTCGAGTTTGCTGAACTGGTCAAAGATGTTGCTTACAGAATTGCAAGATTCAAGAAACCGACAATCGCCGCTGTCCACGGATACGCAATAGGCCTGGGATACCTGATTGCAGTGGCAGCAGACATCCGTATCGCAGCGCAAGACACCAAGTTCAAGATACCCGAAGTTGAACTCGGTATGTTTCCGGGATCAGGAATTACTGTTGTCTCCCTCAAGGGTGGGTGCTTGCCTTCCAGTCTTTATGAGCTGATCCTTACTTGTGAGGAATTCGATGTGAGCAAGGCGGAAAAACTTGGCATCATTAATAAGATAGTTCCAGGAGAAAAGCTGGAGGAATCAGCCCTATCCCTCGCAAGAAAGATCTCGTTAGCCGACCCTGCGATAACGGCACAGATTAAGAATCTGATCAGAGACTATCCAACGATAGGTTTTGATGAAGCTCAGAGAAGGGAAACCGAACTACACTTCGACTACATGAAAAGAAAATTCTTGGGAAAGTAAGAAGCAAGACTTATTAACGCTAAATGAGAAATTATGCTGGTCATGGTGAGTTGGGAAAACCGAAACAGAAAAGTGTGAAACAGTCAACGTCGTCAACTCCGTCCACGAGAAGTAACCTTGACCTTTGGGTAATGTTTCTGTCGTGGCTCGTAGCGGTTATTGTAGCTCTCCTCAACTTCGTTGTGTATAGCACGTTCCCACCCTACGATACTGATGGTTATCCTGGAAGTGGGACCGTAGCTGCGGGAGTCTCCAAGGCTGTTGAAGGCTTCACGTCATTTGCTCTCATTGCAGTCGTTTATACCGCGATTGTTCTTGCACAAAGACTCATAATTAGATCTCCTCTGAAGAAGCCTTCTCAATCTTCGGCTTCCCGGTCAAAGTGGACTTGGAAAACTCTTTTTGACACGCGCAGAAAGAAGCTTAGATTTTTACTGATCTGTGTAGCAACGTTCTTCGCTCTACCTTGGATCTTCGCCATATTTGGAGGGTACGTCTCAGATGTTCCAATCCTGAGCGCCATATTCATTGCGAGGCAACCTTTCGAAGGTTACCCGAGTGTGCATGTTGGACAGCACCATGGTTTTGATGGTTACATGATCGTGGTCTTGATTCTCGTGGCTATCGAGACCGCCCCGCTAATCACGAATAAGTATCTGAACGCGTTTTTCGGCATAGTGGCTTGTGCTTTCCTGTACATGAACCTCTACAGATTCGTTGAGGACTTCATCGACGAACAGATTTACAAGAGAGGCATCCAATTCCTCCTACCGAACCTTGGACTAACCTCAATCCCGCTGATTGCTTTTGGCGCCGTACTAGGCTTGGCAACGTACTTCTTGATCTGGAGGAGATACTTGCAGCCGCCAACAGCGTGAGCACCTCTCTTTCTTCTCGAAGTAGTAGAAATTCAAAATATGCCGAAGTTGATCGGAGCGGGTGACTCAACAGGTCCGCTGTATTCCCTTGAGCCGTTCTATTCTTAAAGTCATTGATGGATGCGGCATTAGTGCTCCGATGACTCTTGGAAACTTCATAGGGATAAGATTGTACTCAGCCAACTTCACCAGCGCCCCACTCAGGTCTTGGGGACTTGTACTCCTTGCCGCAAGTTGGTCAGCCTCCAACTCATATATCCGCCGAACAATGAAGAGAAACAAGTAAACTATCACAAAAGGCGCTATGTAGTCCAAGACCACGATGATGGCAAGCGTCGACCCGATTGTGAGTTCCATTAGACCAAATGAAAGGACATATAACAACAGTAGTCCCAGAAATGTGAAAACTCCATACGCCCCAAGCATGAGCACCACTAAAACCAGCATGAGCTTAAGGATGTGGTGCAACTTCATGTGCGCGAATTCATGTGCTATGACGGCTTCCACTTCGTGCTTTGTCAGTATTCTCTCAATGTCGCCGATTAGGTATATCCGCCTCTGTTTTCGGGCGAACCCAAGCTGAGCTGCGTTCGCAACCTTAAACCCTTGAACTGGAACGCGGTAGGCTCCTCCAAACTTGCCCCTGATACTCATCTTCCCCATCAGTTCCTTGATGGATTCCAGTAATTTTGGATCCTTGATTTCTTGCTTTCGAAGCATTGACCCATATATCTTCGGCATAACCAGACCCATCACGAGAACTGCTAGGATCGTGACTCCGAACGTGAGCGAGGAAGAGAACTCATCTGTACCAGGCACAAATAACCAGAGAGGCACAAACATAGCCAGAAGTACCAGGAAGGGAATCAAGAACACGATCCTAGACCGCAACCTGTAGTCAAGGTAACCTCTGAAACGCAACGTGGTTCTACGAAACTCCCTATCCAGTCTGTACTCAAGCGGGGCTACGACAAGTGTTGAGACAAGAAACGCGAGAGTCATGATTAAAATCAGTGATACAATCCCAAAATAATCATCATAGAGAAACATCGGCACATAAAGAATCATGTAGACCATACCGACGACTATGGACACCCCAACCAATAGCATCGACAGGAACCGAAAAGCAAACGCCTTCAAGAAATACTTCCTGATCATGCGCTCATCCATTACATAAACCACCGCTCTCGCTTCTCGTTCACAGCCAGTCTTATGCGCGCTAGAACTAAATACCTTCTGGAAACAGGAGACTCTGGAACCTGCCAAAGAGACCATTAGCAATTACGATACAAAAGGATATGAAACATTCACAGGATTAGCTCCGCTCGCACCTGTTGATTCTCTCTGACTCCAGTAGAAAGGCAGAGCCCTGCAGAATCAAATCACTGCCAAAAGGCTTTTCCTACTTACTGCAAGCCGAGCGCTGATACCGGTTTATCTAGAGGATTTGTGCCTCTATTTACTATCCTACGTACAGTATCGACAATCATGTTCATTACGGCATCCCTGAACGCTGGATCTATGGCCACGCAACCGTAGGTCTTGACCCCAAGTTGCCTTTCGATTTCTTCTGGCCTGAGTCTTCCTGGTAGGTCCTGCTTATTCGCAACACAAATGATCTCCGCACCAGGCTCAACTCTCCTGCAGAGGTCAAGAAGCGGCTTACTACTAACTACATTTTCAAGCGATGAGTCTGTAACAAAGAGGATCAGTGCTGCTCCCCTCAGGAAAATCACCCAAGTCTTATGGTACTCCTGTTGACCAGCTAGGTCCCATACGATGACTCTAGCTCCATCGATTTCGAAGAGCTTTCGGTCCACATCAGCGCCTATCGTAGCATGATAAGCTCCAGGAGACTTTAACCCCTTAAGCAAGTTAAACAGGGTTGTCTTACCGACAGCGGCACGACCAGCCAAGGCAATCTTGAATCGTGAGCCCCGCTTGGCTTTTAACCCTTCTTCAATTGCTCCGACCTGAGAAACCAGAACCTTCTCAGCTGCGGCTGACAGCGAAGAGTCGCTTCCAGACAGACTCTTGACCGAGTATATGTCCGGTCCTTCCTGAGAATCCTGATCCGCGACCTCAGCACTTTGAGTGGGCGCGCGGATACTCCGAGTAGGTAATGGGGCAATTACCATTGAGCCTAGCGATTTCTCTATTTTCTCAACTTCACTGGCGAAGTCATTTAGGGCGCCTGCAACCTGCCAGACGAAAATCCTGGTTGCCCTGATCAATTGTCTTAGTCTTTCGTCTCCACGTTCCGAACTCAACTTCAACATTCCTCGGAATACCAAATGAAGATAAAAGTTCCCAGCATAGGATACCTTGGTCACTGAACCTGCTTAGATTTGTCGGGACGATAGTTAGCCGCAATAATATAGATTCGACCTTAAATATATGAATATGTATAGTCGTAGTTCCGTTGCACGTTACCATCGTTGCGAAGATCACGTTTAGCTTTGGAAACCCGTTCCATGTAGCTAAACCATTAAATATGCTCTTGCGAAACATATATTTGAGAAACGATGATTAGGTAGCCGAGTGTGGCAGGTAGGGTGTAGAGTGACTTGCCTCAGGGGATAATTGTCGTACGATGGGATGAAGCTGAAGGAACAGTACTCGAAGCAAAGCATCCTACGTCAGTGGAGATCTCCCCAGATGAGATGATGAGGATCTTCACAAGTCATGCGATGGGAGAAGGGAAACCAGGATTCCTGGCCATGAAACTTGGTGACCTGAATATAGCGAGTTACTACACTGGACTTGCACTCAGAGGAATGCCCCAATACTATGTTGCGATACTCCTGACCGAAGGCGAAGATGCAACAGTATTCGAAGAACCCTTGACTGAAAGTTCAACTGATCTATTGCAAAAGGTAGGTTCAGACAACTTCCTTGTTTTCTTGGAAGAGGCTTACAGGGGGCTGGTCGATTATCTTACTTTGTCTGATGAACAGAGGACGGCCATGCTCATCAGGGATGTTCGCCGCCGCTTGCTACTTCAAAAACTGACTGGAGGCCCCTTGAGCAAGGTTGAAGCTAAGGAGTTACTCGAACAGGAACTGCAGAAAGAAATTCTCAACATGGATCTTCTTGTCGAACCCTTGGTCAACTTGGGGCTAGTCAAGAAAGCTATAGTAGAGGGAATACCAAGCGAATGCCTTTTCTTGCTAAGGGACGTGTTCCCAGTAAAACTCCCTCCAGATGTCAACCTGCTGAAGGCTTTGAAGAATCGAGTTTCTGAAGACATTGCAACCAAGTATGAACAACAGGTCGCCAAGTTTTTCCTAGGTTATAGCGCTCATGACGAAGACCTCGAGTATATGGCTAACCTAATTTCAAACCCCACGAAGTACAAAATAATTCAAGCATTGAGGACGAACGTCTACACATTGAGAGAATTGTCTGGACGCGTGAGTTCAAAGGAATCCGAAGCGATGGAAATGGTGAAAACGCTACAAAAGGAACAGATAGTATCAGAGATTTCTGACAGAAGCGGAAACAGATACTTAGCCCTGAAGTCTAGCCCCACATTTCTCATCTTCTTCCCCGAATACATGGTTAACATGGTGCGAGAGAAATGGGCCTCAGGCATGCTCGAAGATGGCATAGCCAAGAAACACCTTGAACTCCTGAAAGAGGCATACGCATCATAAAGAAAGAAACGATCCCTAAAAGTTTGAAAGTCAGAGACAAGAGAATCAAGGAAAAGGTGGAGGTAGATGACGCACATTCAAAAGGAAAAAGCTGACGGAACCCGAGTACGAGAATCCATGAGGAAAATGAGAGAGCACACCATGAAGGTATTCGCGCCGCCTACAGTGTCGCCACGCTCCCTCCCTTTCGAGGATCCATGCCTATCACGACTGTCTCTTGAGAAATTTGAACGCAAATATCCCCAGATAAATGTCTTTTGGTCAAAGAAGACATTTATGAACGGGACACATCTGTTAAGGTGAAACATCTCAATACGCTTTTCCAAAAGCTCACTTTCACATCATTAATGACTGCGATGGTGAAAAAGAAATTGAAGGGCAACAAGCGTCTCGATCTCGCAGTCGGAGCGCTCATGATTCTATTCATCCTAGGACTTACCATGTTCACAACTCCAGTCACCGCAAGCACGACAACCTACACCGGAAATGGCGATCCTCGCCCTATCTTGGAGCGAGCAAACAGACTCTGGTCTGGCTCCGCCGCACAAAACAACACACAATTGGTAGCGTCTTTACCAGGTGGTGGTTGGGAAGGTTACCAACTGAGTACAACCTTCACGAATATAGCTAGAAACGCCGACTATGTAGTCAACGGAGGATTCGACACATCATCTTCTCCATGGGCCCTTTCTTCAACTAGTACAAGCTATCTCTCCGGCGACTGGGCGGGTAGCCCGCCGTCGGGGACAACGACTGGTAGCGACTACATTCGGTTGCAAGGAAACACTACTATTCTAACACCAATACAGAACATGAATCTCACCTCGAGTTCATCTTGGACACCATCTACCTCAGAAAATGATCCGAGCAATAAGGGAACCCCTAATAATAATTGGGATAGCGCTTTGAACGAATGGGAGCAACGCTATACAATCAGTGTCAATAAAAGGCAGTCGGCGACTGCCAGCGCAACCATGATTTGCGACCAGAACTTCACATATAATGGCTTGGTGCCACCTGAACAAGCAGTACTCAACTACATATACTATATCAAATATTACAGTAGTCAAGGAACTCCACCCACCACTCCTTACTCCACGATAAACTCCTTCTATGTTAGACTCATTCTCACTTACTACTCTGGTAGCGGTCCAGTGGATCACACAATAGTCGACTACACAGCTACCGGCATAACATCGAAGTGGGGTTCACCTGCCGCATATGACATAACCAGCTACATTACTGGAGCTGGAACCTACAGGGTTAGACTATACGCTGACATCTCCATGAGTGCATACGGGTCAAGTAGCCTAGGTGCTCAAGCTGATGCCGCTGTACACTGGGATGATGTCGGTGTCTACATAAGGTATGGCAAATATTCTGCAGGAAGCCACGCTGAACATCACCAAACGTGGAACTTCGCTGAAACTCTCTACACCCTAGCTGATGGTAAACTGTCCTTCAAATACTATACAAACGTCACCACGGTGATACCCAGCACCGACTCCTACATCTCAGCTTGGATCAACTCAACCAAATATAATATCGTAGCTTTCTCGTCAGTCACAACAGGAAGTTGGCAAACAGCTACATTGAGCATCCCAGTCTCGGCAATCAACAAGTCGACCTCAATCACGTTCAAGATTGGAGTCTACGCTGGTTCAAACCTCGAGATACAAGTCGGAAATAACCCACGTTTCTACTTTGATAATATCACTTTCTATATTAAGAACAAGCCAACTCCTCAAGCCATCAATCTACGCATCTATGATGTAACTCAATCCCAAAATTATCCTGTCACGACCGGGACGCCTGGTCAAGGAACCCTGACGATCACGCCTGCCTCACTTTGGACTGGTGCCTCCGTGATCTTCAACTTCAGCTTTTCTTACAGCGGCGTAACGTTCAGCTACTCTTCAACGATGTATGCTGTGCGCTCAACTCAAACAGATTCGGTGACCTTTACAGTCCACGACGACACAAACACAGCTTGGACCTGCCAATACGATACCCCTAATGATATAGGTGGATACACAAGCTACAATGCTACGATCTATGTTCCTTCGGACTGGATTCAAAGTGGAAAGGTGGATCATGCATACTTCCCCCCAGGAACTGAGATAACAGATTATACTGCTGTGCAGGTTAATTCATCAACATGGATGATCAAGATACCTGCGACTGACTTCCCGAATCCACCTTGTTATGTGCTTGAAATACGGGCAACATCTGCAAACTACCTTGGCCCCTCCGCAGTCAGAACCCTGCTGTATACTCAATGTAACACCACAAGTACCCCGCCATACAATTGGAAGAATGCAACCTATTTCATTCCAAAGAATATAACTAAGCTTGTAGGCGTCATAAGAGACGGGAGTTATGGGATTCCCGTCAACGTTGATTCCTTCCAAGCAGTGATCCGGCTTTACAATGACTCAGCAACGACGAACAAATACACAGGTAAGAGCTGGTCAAGATACCCCAACTCTACTGGAAAGTTCTCTATAGAACTTAATCCTTGGGGTGAAGATAACGTCACTTGGTGCAATGGAGTCAAAGAGGTAGCCACAGAGTGGTATTTCGCAGTCAACTGGACTAATGGCTATGAGGCGGCTAACGCGATCGCCCACTTCACTACTAACTCCACAATCTCCCTGCTCGAATCGACATCCCTCACCGCACCTGGAGCGCCCTACCAGGTACCCTACGGAGATGGTTTCACCCTGAGCGCCCTATACAGGAAAGTCAGTGACGGTAGCGGTGTCACAGGGGCTCACGTGACTTGGAGGTGGAGTGACCAAGGAAATGTTTCGACAGACATGACGGAAGTGAGTCAGGGTTACTACACCGCCAATATCGGTAATGGGTCGACTATACCACACTATGGACCATATTCAATTCAGATCAATGCGACTAAGAGTGGTTGTGTCTCTCAAAGTATTATGGTTCAGATCACCGTGAGAAATGTAACTACAATTGGGACTGCTGCTAGCTTCGTGGTACCATACGAGACGTTTGCTTGGAATACTACGTTACTGAAATCCCTGACATACTGGGATGTCGACCATAACAAAGAAGTTGCGGGTGCTACGCTGTTTGTGAACAAGACCTACGGCAATGCCACTAACGTGGGCTCCTCTGGTATTCGATGGTGGTACAGGTACGTTGGAGGCGGAAGCTACTCTATATACTTCAATGCAACTCCAATCCTAACCGGTACGAATGCATGGTCTTTCAACATCACTGCAACTAAACCCTACCATCAGACACAGAAATTCAACCTTAACGGCTTCTATATCCGGGACAGGCAGACCACACATACCGAACCCTCCCTCTCCGTCACAACACCTTATGGGGGCGACGCCGTATTCCGTATAACCTATAGAGACACAGACGCAGGCGGAGCCATCATCTCTGGACCTGGGGTGAGCGCAACCTGCACATGGACTAATCCATACACCGTGACCCTGCTGAGCAACGGAACCTATAAGTTTACACTGAATGCAACCGGGCTTATTCCCGGCAATTATTCCTTCAGTTTCCAGTTCACAAAAGACCACTGGGCTTCAATCACTATTACAAACGTATTGGTCAGGGTAAGATACATTTACACAACTTTGTCCTCACCTACAACTCAACTATCTATGTACTGGGGGGACAACGCCACAGCGGTGCTTACCTATGAGGATATTGACCACGCCTCTAAGATCCCGTTTGCCTCATGGGACTCTGTGACAGCGCATGACACTCAAACAGGAATAGACTACAGCTTGAATGTATATAACATATTTATTAACCCGGACAATACGTGGACCTTGAGACTGAATGCCACCCTAGGCGAGGGAAACTACACCCTCCGGATACGCGCCTACGTTTTGACGGCAAACGGCTATTACGTCGATGGCTTATTCACACCATCTCTCACTATCAAGTCTATTGCGACGAGTTCGTCCCGAGTAGAAGCTGCCCTCTCGGTGATCTGGAGTGATCCAGCAAAAATCGTCGTCAAGTACAATGACACTTACGGCAGACTCATCCCTGGTGCAAGCGTTGGAGTATTGATCAGTAGCTTGGTTTCATGGTCGTTCTACGACAATGGAAGCGGACTATACACGATATTCTTCAATACCACTGGTGCGACCGAAAGTGCTTTCGCCTATTCGTTCTCAGTTCAACTGAGCAAACTCCACCACGCCCCATCGACAGTTACGGGGGATTTGTTGATCAGAGCCATCAGTACTACGGTTCAGATTACACCGCCTGAACCGGTGACAAGAGGAAACACTGCCATATTCCAAATACGGCTTTTTGATACTGATCACAATATTGGTGTAACCAATGCGACGATAACAATAGTTGGACTTAATTCGACCTACTATACGGTTACGGAACTCGGCAGCGGCAACTACACGATAACTCTGAAAACTGATTGGGCCTCCGAAGGACAGAAGATTACGTTCACAGTCAGTCCCCAAAAAGACCATTACACATTCCAAGGAGTCCTGGTCACCTACAATCTGGCGGTTCCTGGCGTTTCTCCGATGTGGGTCTTAATAGCTGGTGGTGGAGGCGGTGGAGCAGTCTTTCTTGTTGCACTGGGGGTCTACCTATATCGCAGAGCCAAGATACCATTCGTAATAAAGAAAATTAATCAGATACTGTCGCTAGTTAATAAAGGTGAACACGAACAAGCAACTACGCCTGTCCCATTGAAAACTAGGGAGGAGTCTATTGAAGCGATCACGCAGCGGAGAATAGATGCCTTTACGATGAAGAAACCTACTCCTAGTGCGCCACCTGTTGAAAGTAAACCGCCCACGAAAGCTGGCGTCGAAGAGGCTGCTCCTGCAGCGGCTCCACCTGAGGTCGAGGCTGCTCTGAAGCGTGAATTGAAGGCAGTCGAACCGGGTAAACCCGAAGAAGAGATTGAAGAAGTCGAGATGGAAACACTCGACGAAGAGCTAGGGCGACTCGAAAAAATCGACACAGGGCAAGAGGTTCCAGAGGGAGCCAAGCAAGCTAGAGACATTATCGATGAGTACAAGAAGAGGAAGAAGAAGTGGTAGCAGGTCCGCCGCGCGGATCTCGGCTAAGAGGAGAAATCCTCTCCGTTCATCCTATTTTTCTTTTTTCCCGCGTTCCCAGAATTTCATGTTGTGTGACTTTTGATATGCCTTTTGAATCCCATCCTCACAGCTCATAGTACTCCTTGACCGTTTTCACGAACTTCTCTTTGCTTAAAGTTATCCCCTCCCCTCGGGCCACCAGCGGCTCATTATACTCCCTCCAATCCCTCCTACTCACACACTTCTTATCCCACCGCCTCACCTTCACACCATGCACCCAAAAAGAGGGAACACACTCATCGTATCTAAATCATGCATCACAACCCATATAGCTAAAGCGTTAAATATGCTCTTGCGAAACATATAGTTAAGAAACGATGATCAAGGAGTCAAGTGTCGCAGGTAGGGTGTAAAGTGCCTTGCCTCAAGGGATAATTGTCGTACGTTGGGATGAAGCTGAAGGAACGGTACTTGAAGCAAAGCATCCCTCATCGGTAGAGATCTCTCCAGATGAGATGATGAGGATCTTCACAAGCCACGCCATGGGTGAAGGTAAGCCAGGATTCCTAGCCATGAAACTTGGCGACCTGAACATAGCAAGCTACTACACCGGACTCGCACTCAGAGGAATGCCCCAATACTACATTGCGATACTCCTGACCGAAGGGGAAGATGCAACAATATTCGAAGAACCCCTAACCGAGAGCTCAACTGATCTACTGCAGAAAGTGGGTTCAGACAACTTTCCGGTCTTCTTGGAAGAAGCTTACAAGGGATTAACCGACTACCTCACTTTGACTGATGAACAGAAAATAGCGCTGCTCATCAGGGACGGTCGCCGCAGCCTCCTGCTCCAGAAACTGACGGCGGGCCCAGCGAGTAAGGTCGAAGCCAAGGAGCTACTGGAACAGGAACTGAAAAAAGAAATAATCAATATGGATCTCCTCGTCGAACCCCTTGTCAAGCTAGGTATAGTCAGGAAGGCAATTGTTGAGGGAATACCGAGCGAATGCCTCTTCCTCTTGAAAGACATATTCGCAGTAAGACTGCCGCCGGACATTTCTGTCTTGAAGACCCTGAGGAGCAGAATGTCCGAGGGACTCGCAGATAAATATGAAAGTCAGATCACGAAGTTCTTCTCAAGTTACAAGGTTCTAGAGGAAAACACCGATACAATAACCAGTGTACTCTCGAATCCGGTGCAGTACAAGCTGACTCAAGCACTGAGAACAAACGTCTACACGCTGAGCGAACTGGCACAGCACGTAGGATTGAGTGAGCCCACAGTTAAAGAAGCCGTAAAAGCTCTTCAGAAACAGGACGTAGCATCTGAGGTCTCAGACAGGTCAGGAAACAGGTACATAGCTTTGAAGTCGAACCCCACTTTTCTGGCGTTCTACCCCGAGTACATGATAAATGTAATGCGATCAAAATGGGCATCAGGAATGCTCGAGGACAACATAGCGAAAAAACATCTTGAACTCCTAAAGGAAGCCTACTACACCATATGACATTTATATCAACAAGGAGGATACAATTCTGTAGCAGTTCCACGGCACGCCACAGACATCCAGCCGAGAAGGAGTTGAAGCCAGTTAATGGGGGAAGTAGCGAAATCAAAATCCGGAAAGATATTGGCGATAATCCTATTAGCTTCAATACTTGTCATATCAATCCCTCAACTCGGCTACTCGCCCAGTCCAGCCTCACAGCCTCAAGATAGTAGTGGCTCTGACTCAGATGGATCCGAGCAGAGCAATCGACTTCTAGCTGACCCGTATGCTTCGCCAAGACCAGTAAATGAGAGCGCAATAGGGTTTGATTCGGCAGGTGGCGCTGGAAGGACTGTGAATCTTCCAAGCAGTGGCACCAACGATCTTCCGGTAACACTCGATTATGGTTGGAGTGGATCCAAACTCTACACGAGCATCCTGGGTCTGTGGGACAGAAGGCAATGGGCTCAAAACACAGGCTTCACTACAGGGAGCGGTAACTCGTCTCCTCCTTGGTATTACCGTGAGTATGACCCTGGAAATCTTGATAGCGGAGGTTGGATTTCTGGTACGCCCACTTCGGGTCAATACGTCTATGGTTCTCTGCCTCACCCCGGAGGAGGCTATAGGACATACTATGCTGATGAATATTCGGCACATAATGAGACTGTCTACGTTAATAGGGGATCCGTACTAGACGCGGAACTTTCCCTACAGTACTATCCAACCTTCATTTCAAGCTTCGCTCGAGGGGAATTCCTCGTGTATGTCAAGGTTGAAGGACACCTCGTATGGTATACTGACTTCAAGACGATATATGATGGTGGAAAAGTGGGCAAATGGAACTCGGTCACAAAGAATATATTTCAGGATGTAAACGGCACAAATACATTCAATATGCCCGCTGATCAGAACATCATGATCTCTATCGGCGTCTGGTACCATGCGGCGCTAGCGAATTACAATTTTCCAGCAAGCCAAAATCGAGCTTATTTTGACAACGTCACTTTGACCATCAAGACCCAAGTTAAGGCCGAACAAATCCTGCTACGCATTAGAGAACCCAGCAGCGGGGTTTCAAGTGGTATCGCCTCGCCAAGCTGGGGGTCAGGTAGCGGCACGTTGAGTGGTTTTACGATCGGCCCCGCACCTTTACAGACTACCTATTACTTCGACTTCACTTCAAACGTAACCTCACCCGCGACTGGTTCCTTTGCGGCAAATGCGACTATCTACGTGACTAGACAGAAGACAGCCACTGCCGCCTTCGAGAATAAGGGTAGCAATATTGAATGGAGCATTTCGCTCGCAACGGCTTTTCAGAGCTATGGCCAGTCGTTTAGCACCACCAGCTACACCAAATACTACTTCAACGTGTCCGTTCCATCCGATTGGAGCTTAACGACTTGCCAAGACCCATCTGCGGTTAGCCACGACATAGGTTCTGAGCCAGACAATTTCAGCTTAACGACGATTGGTTCCAAGACGATTCTGAGGGTGAACGTTACAAATATAGGCTCCTACTCCACTCCTCCACTTTTCAACCCGTATGTGATTCACGCCCTTTCCGACAACTACGTCAAGAATCTGTGGACACAACTTAGGACGGATACCTCAACATATGTCAATTCAACGAATTTCTACCCACAGAACTACACAAAATTCGCTTCATACATCGCCGGAGCATCACCAATCTCAAGTGGCGTTGCAAACTTGACAATACTGGGCCCACCAACGTACAACGCCTCACCCGTGGTACTGAAAACCATCACTGGCAATGTCCCCTCTAACGGCTGGGCCAATTTCACAGTGTTGTGGAATTCAACGCACGCCGCTGGCAACTACTCAGCGCAAGTTGACTGGGTTGACAACGCCCTTGGGGAAGCAGGCTCACTTACTTGCGAATTCAACGTAACTCACAGATTCAAGTTAACATTGGTGATTCCGGGACAAGACGATGTTATTTTGAAAGGAACAATTATGATAAACCCGCCTACAACTGTTAGCGTCTTGGACTACTACACCAATGAGTTCGCGACTGCTACCGTCAAGGGCAGGGCAAATTGGACCAGCCCTGGAAGATGGGACGATTTCACAACATATTCGGCAGCGAACGCGACATATACAAACATTACTTACATACCTGACAATCTGTTTGTGGACCACCAATACTCGCTTGCTGTGAATGCTAGCAAATCATACTATGACCCAGCGACCGCAAATAACACTTTCTGGATCGGCGCAGCCACTAATATTAATCCATCTTATCTGACTGTGCCAATCTACTACACGGAATCTAACACATTCAGGGTGAAGTTGTCGGACATATCGTATACGGAAGACGGTGGTGGCGGAATTACTGGGGCAACGATAGCGATCGTTGCGGAGAGTTCATCAAACAATAGTCTAGTCAAATGGTCTGTTAGGTTTGCCGCGGATTATAGCCAGCAAGGCTCAGGGATATACTCCGGCTGGGTATATGTAGGCACGGTATCTCAGTCAGCCAAGGCAATTCCACCCATCGGGACGCAATATACTGTCTTGTTCAAGCTGTCCAAGGGTACCCATTGGCAGACAAGGTTTTACACCATGTATCTCGCGGTATCTTCGGCACCGTGCTCCTTAAATATCAAGAGCGGTGACGGACAATACGTCTTCTGGGGAGACACAGCAGCGATCAAACTGAACTACACAACTGCATGGACATATGGCTTATATTCGCTGCCAACCACACCCGTACTCAACTCTACCTCCGGCCCCTCATATGCTCCTCCCTACGTGACGGTCAATTGTGGGGGTTGGAGCGGTAACTGGAGTGCAACTCACCTTGCACTCGACGCTGATGGCATCTACACACTGTATGTGAACACATCCACATTCAACAGACCAACTAACGATGGAAGTGGTGATGGCACGATAACTTTCCCCGTGAGACTTAGTAAGACGTACTACTATGATTCCAGTTCCAACCTTGTGACGGTGACCTTGCATATCAAGCGGCTCACGACTTCGATTACAGGCGCGGTTCAACAAGGCGGAGGCGCCATAACCCTCACGAACACTACGAGCACGTACCCGGGTGACACCAAGACGGTCCTCATTTGGTACAATGACACTCACACCGGATTCTCTGTGGGCGTCGGAGGCGCCTCACTTACCTATACTTCATCAGGAGGGAACATACTCGGGTCAGGGTCTCTCGTAGCTGTGCCTGGCAGGCTAGGTCTGTACAATTTGACACTGACAGGAACGCTTACAAATCAAATACCCGGAGATTACGTCCTTCATGTATCTGCCTCGAAGGGCAACTACTATGTCGCACGCAATGTAGACGTGACTCTTAGGATATTTCCAATAACTTCCTCACTGCAGGCGCAAAACCCGGTGGCGTCAGCGTACTATGGGGAGCGAGTTGTGTTTCTCATATGGTTCAACGATACTCACAACTACCTGCCGATAAGTGGGGCATCACTCCGTGTTTCTACGACGCCTGAGATGTCCATTATCTCGCCATATGAAGTATCCGGCATCCCCGGCCTCTACAACCTAACTATTCCAAGTGGACAGGCTACAGGAACCTACACAATCAACCTATACTCGAACAAGACGAAGTATGAAGATGGCGCCCTCACGTTGACGATAGCCATCAACAGGTTGCCTGCGACTCTTACCCCATTCACGGTTGCTACTGACGGATCTCGCCTCTTCCAGTCTAACGGAACGGTGCAGATAGGAGGAGATCTTGCAATCTACCTGTGGCTTAATGACACGTATAACGGTATGCCAGTACCTGGTGTTGAGACATCGATCACCTACACGTCGGACAAGTTCGGGAACGGATGGGTTCAGGAGGTCGAAGGCACGCCCGGTCTCTATGTACTGACAGTCCATTGTCCTGATGCGGGCATATTCACGATAACCTTCTCAGTCAACGCTGCAGGATACGAGACACATACATCTAACTTCAAGGTGATTGTGCAGTCTCCTGGCGGTTTCACCATCATCCAACTGGCGGTCATGGGGCTTGGCAGCGGCGGCACGGTGCTTGCTCTCATGCTTGGTTGGGTATTCGTCAGGCGTGCCCGGATACCGTTCGTAATAAAGAAGATTGACGAATCGTTGAAGCTCATAAACAAGGGTGACCATGAGGGAGCCACACCTGTCGCCTTGAAAACCAGAGAAGAGTGTATTGTTGGGATTACACAGGAAAGAATCGCAGCTTTCTCTAGGAGGAAACCCGTCGTCGGCGAGCCTGAAGCGGCGCCAGCAGAGAAAGCAGTCGAGGTGGCGGTAATCGCGGCGCCCGCCGCTGAGGTTGAGGCTGCTCTGAAGAAGGAATTAAAGGCTGTTGAACCAGGTAAACCCGAAGAAGAGATTGAAGAAGTCGAGATGGAAACACTCGACGAAGAGCTAGGGCGACTCGAAAAAATCGACACAGGGCAAGAGGTTCCAGAAGGAGCCAAGCAAGCGCGAGACGTGATTGAAGAGTATAAGAAGCGGAAGAAGAAGCGGTAATAGTAGCGCCACGGGGTATCTCGGCTAAGAGGAGAAATCCTCCTTTCATCCTATCTTTCTCTTTTTGGGTATTCCCAGCATCTCACGTCCTGTGACTCTTGGTATGCCTTTTGAATCCCATCCTCTCAACTCATAGTACTCCTTGACCGCTTCCACGAATTTCTCCTTGTCTACCGTTATCCCCTTGCTCCCTCCCTCTGGAAGAGGTTTCTCAAAGAATCTCCTTGGTAAGTTGTCATCTTTGGAGGTTATTCCTTCCCTTACGTTGAATAGCCTTGTCAGGGTCACAATCTTGTTTCCGAGTTCCTTGAGTTCCTTTTCACTGAAGTCCATTCCGGTCAGTGCCTTCAGAACCCTAGGTAACTTTTCCCAGGGGAGTATGTCTCGTATGAATCTGCAGATGATAAGGCTATCAAATATCGCATAGCGGTTCTCAAGGTCAACAACCCACTGCGCCTTCCCGTCATAAGCAAACCGATCAATAACCCCCCGTATCTCTGGGATCTGGATTGTAGACCGCAGGTGGCACGCTCCTCTTGACGAGACAGCGTAGCTCAACCCCATTCCCACCAATCCTCGTGGGTCGTAGCCCGGTAGTTCGAGGCCTTTAACCGTAATATCGAGTTCAGGTAAAAGTAGTTTCCTAGATGCTCGTTTCGCTCCATCAGCGAGGACATCCCCGACCCCCTCACGCTTCGTAATCATCTTCAGCAGCCTGATCACCTTCTCAGGATCGCCATACTCCACGTCTAACCCTGAGCGCAGCTTCCCTCTTTTCTCCGCCTCTATCGCGAAGCCAACAACGTTACCGGCAGTGATGGTATCTAACCCCGCCCTATCGCAGTAATCGTTGATGGCCATGATGGACTCTATGTCTCCAACGTCGCATAGTCCCCCAAACGCGAAGACGGTTTCGTACTCAGGTCCCTCAACTCGAAGCCCTTTGTATACTCCCTGTCGAGCCTCGCAGAGTTTTCCGCAGGCTACCGGACAATTCCAGCAAGCCTTTGGACTCACAAGGACTCTCTCCCTCATAGCTGTGGCGTTTATATTTTCCAGATGTCTTGAAACTCCCTCACTCCAGTACCTGACCGGGAATAGCCCACCTTCATTCACCGCGTCAAGGATCCCGAGCGTGCCGTACTCCCTAAAGGTTTTTGTCGTTCTGCTCTCCTTAATTGAGTTAAACGCTTCATCTGCAACCTCTTCAAAGAGTCCCTGGTCGTGAATGTCCGGCTGTTTATCTCCTTGAAAGGCTATGGCCTTCAAGTTCTTTGAGCCCATGACAGCCCCCGCACCAGTCCTCCCTGCGCTCCTCCAGTAGTCATTCTCAATAACGGCAAAACGAACGAGGTTCTCACCTGCTGGACCAATGCAAACGACACCCAAGTTCTTCTCTCCCTCGTCCTTTTTGATTGCGTCTTCTGTGGCAAAGGTATCCTGCCCCCACAGGCTATCAGCACCCCGGAACTCGACTCCTCTCTCACTGACAACCAAGTAGATCGGCTTGTCCGCCTTGCCAGTGATCACAAAAGCCTCATGACGGGTTCCTCTCATTCTGTAGCCGACGTGGCCACCCGAGTAGCTCTCACCGAACATACCGGTAAGGGGGGACTTGAAAAAAACACCGTAACCTTGTTCCTGTTGCTGGACCAACTGCAAATATCAACATATTACGAGGCGAGAGCGGCTCAACCTTCTCATCAACTTCATCAAGAAGAAACCACGCTCCTAGACCTTTCCCGCCAATAAACACATTCACGACATTTTCATCTATCTCTTCCCTAGAAAAGTTTCGTTCGCCTAGATCGATCCTCAAAACCCTCACTCAAGGTCACTCCCGGCTCATGCACCTTTTTCCATCACTACCACCTAAGTATTGGCAGCTTGCAACTTTTAAAGTTTAGATGCATTAAGAACATGTCTATGTCGATGCTCCACGGTCACGCGACCCTTCATTGCAGAATGTAGAGTCTTCCGACCTATTTGTTGCACAGATATCCAACAGGTGGCACCTACGGCGCCGGGAACATGACAATCGGTATTGTTGCTCCAGACGCTTGCCCCAAGAATATGACTCTGCTCTTCGGCGGCGCTCCTGTCAAAACTTGGAACTACTCAACTAGTGCCACCTACAAGTGAACACTACGATTGACGGAAACTTCACCCTGAAGTTGATCGGATATGATCAATTTGACCAGTACAACGAAACCTCGCGATATATGTACGTCGACAGCACTCCTCCGAACCAGCCTACACTCGTTTATCCCAATGATGGCGATGTCATCAACTTATACACTCCTACAATAGTCTAGAGTAAAGCGTCAGATGGCTTGGGAAGCGGGGTGAAAAGCTATGTTTACAATTGGATACTGATGCATCCTTCAGTTCCTCCAATTTGAGAAATACAACTGACACTGTAGCCACTAATTACACCGTGCCAATAACTGAAAGACTGTCTCCAAGGAATTGGTACTGGCGTGTATATGCTGTGGACAATCTTGGAAACGTCGGGCAATACTCTTCGGCGAGGTCGTTCCAAGTTTCTGTTCAGGCAGGGCTACCCATCGCCTTAATCGTAGGTTTTGCGGGTGTAGTTCCTGCAGTGGCAATACTATCCTCTATTGTTCTTCTTAGAAGGAGGAGGAAAACAGAGGTTGAAGCGTTTGAGAGGAAGAACTTGATAGCAGCGTACGTGTTTTCAAAGGATGGGCGTTGCATGTTCACCCACCAATTCAAGGAGGTCAAGATTGAGCCACAGTTACTCTCGGGTTTTCTCACGGCCATATCTAATATGATGAAGGAGGTCATTGATGAAACTGGGCGATCACTAAGGACCATTGAGCGACCTGACGCCAAAATACTTCTCGAATTCGGAGAGAACGTGAATGCAGCATTGGCTACGAGGAGTGCTTCGCGCGAATACAGGCGGAGACTTAAGGCATTCTTGACTGGATTCGAGCACGACTACGATGGCAAGATCTCTAAATGAGAGGGACAAGATGTTTTTGAGGATGCTCCAGAGATCGTGGAGGAGGTCTTCGCGCCAAGTGTAAAAGTAGCTACTTACCCAACGATCTTAGGCATAGAAGATCTTCTTGTCGACAAGGGAATCGGCGGCATAGCCATCTCTGTTGTAGGCAAAACTGGAAGTAGAAAATCTACCTTCTGCCTAAGACATGCTGCCTCGCTTCTGAAAAGACGATACCCTGTGATAATAGTTGACGGCTCGATGCCTCCAAAGGACATAAGGAAACAGCTCTCAACTAGTGGAGTTGATGTCGACAGACTAGAGGAAGAAGGCCTCCTAGTCTTATACGACGCTTACTCTGAAATATTTGGGATTGAAAGTAAAGAAAAGTATAAGTTGGGCAGCCCCGGAGAACTAAATACGATTAACTTCTCTCTCACAAGAACCCTTGGTATACTCAAGAATGCGACAATTTTCTTCGACTCCCTGACAGCTATGATTGAGTACAGCGAGTTGGAGCTGGCTGTCGACTTCCTCAGGACGATGAAGGTTAAGCTGCAATAAGGAGGGGACACAGCATTCTTCATTATTGATTCAAATGCCCATGATCAGCGTACACTGAACTACATTAATTATGTGATGGACGGGGAGATAGAGACGACCGCTCGGCGCATAAAGAAGGGAGAAACAGAAAGGCTGGTTTCCTTCAAGAGAATAAACGGCTTCCAGATCAAAACCGGTTTTCATCAAATCCAATAGCAGTCGTAGCCTTAGCTGCTGCTAATGGAGTTCTGCCAAGGACTCTTTCACGCGTATGCACGACTATTCCACCCGGTGAGATCTCGAACGGTCTCAAACCTAGTGTGTGGCTTACACCCCTCATTTTCCTGATCTCGATGGCTCTAATTCGTTCAGTTGACTGCTCAAGCAAGTAAAGGATTATGACGCCATCTGTCGTGAACTCCTCCACACCAAACCTGCCGAAAGCCTGTGATCCTCTGACTATTTCGGAAGATAGTAGCGATGTACAACCTAGCTTGTCCAGAACTCTTGATAACCCGAAAACCTCTTTTCTGACATCGAAGGGCTCCTTGAAATGCATTCCCAGAACAGTTATAGGATCTATTACCACTCGCGTGGCGTTGATCTCCTTGACCGCGTCTTCTATTTCAGCATAGAATTCTTCTGCAAGGAAACATGAAAGAGTGAAGGGTTTTACTTTCATGGGTATGTTTCTTGATATGTCGTTTGGTCTAGCAATGGAAGCGTCTACGATTCTTAGTTTATCTTCCAATATCAACTTGTTAAAATCCCATCCGAATGAGGTTTTCATGTTCCTCGCGATGTTGTGAGGAAGCTCCTCAAGTGTGACCAAGACGCCGTTTTCTCTATAAGTAGTGATGCCATAATACAGAAACTGGCATCCGAAAATGGTTTTTCCTGCGCCAGGCTCCCCGGCGACAAGGAACGAGGAGCTGCCAGTCAGACCGCCCCCAATCAATTCATCAAGTCCAGGAATACCGGTTTTCACACGAGGAGCATTCTCCAATTCTGGGACCACCATTTCCTTCAAAAACAAGTACGCATCTGGACTAATAAGATTTCTGCAGATCTCTTCCCATTCAGCGCGACAAGGTCAGAGTCTCGAAAGGCAGCCAATCCACTCGTATTTCTTCGGTGATTCACACTTTCGTTGTTAAGTGCTTTCCAATAAACAAAACATATATGAAAGGTCCAATGATACATATAGCAGCAGTGCTCCTCCCTCGCTGTGTATTTGACGCTGCGAGTAGGAGATGAGGTGGAGGTTAATCCATGGGAGACTTTGCTAAGTTCGGACTAGACCGCGTTGACATCATGTTGAGTGGCGGGGTTCCTCGGGGTTCCGTAATACTCGTTGAAGAGGTCTCCGAGGAGCTCAGTTCTTTTCCAAGCGGATATCTTTGTAGCAAGTTCCTCTACGAAGGTCTGAGAAATGGTGAGACTGGTGTTCTGATTCTTACTGAACATATCCCTAGTTGGTATCTTGCTGAGACGGCTTCTCTAGGGCTAGATCTTCGTCCTCATAAGTCAAGTGGCTTGTTGAAGATAATGGATGCCTTCACATCTCTCTCCAGTCCCATGGCTGCCGAAAAAGGGATGGAAGCAGATGTCATCGTGAAGAGCCCGAGCTACGCGTCAGAATTCACGTCAAAGCTACTTGAACTATACGGCAAACTAGGGAACAAGATTTCAAGGACCAGGACTGTCGTGGACTCTCTTTCTGTAAGCATATATATGATGGGGTTCAGCGAGGTCTGGAAGTTGATGCTTTCCCTCATATCTCAATCCAATGCAACGGGGCACACAGGCTTGTTAATAGTCTATCCACAAATGCATGAACCTCAGCAAGTCGCTGCGCTTGAGCGAATTGTTGATGGAATCATCGAGTTCAGAGGAGAACGGGTTAAATCTTCAATAGACTATACATTCCGAATCAAAAAGATGAGAGGAACAAACTACAATTCGGAAACCATCCGATACTTCAAAGTAGGAGAATCAGTAGGCTTCGAGTAAGGTAAAAGATGTAACCCCTATGTTTGGAACCTATCCGATTCGTCAAAAAAAGATTGGGGGTTTAAGAGAGAAACCCACTGAATTCTGCGACTGGTCCCAGCATCTATTTTTCTCTTTCGATTATGGTTGCGATTCCCTGGCCCATACCTACGCAAAGCGTTGCAAGCCCGTACTGGACATTTCTTCTCTCCATCTCGTTCAGCATTGTCGTGATCAGTCTTGCGCCCGAGCATCCGAGTGGGTGCCCTATTGCTATTGCTCCACCACAGGGGTTAATCCTCTTGTCCTGAATGAAGTCATCGAACTTTATCCCCCATTCTATTCCTGTGGCTATGCACACTGAAGCAAATGCCTCATTGATCTCGATCACACCCATGTCTTTAAGGGTGAGACCTGCACGTTTAAGCGCCTTGGCGGACACCGGCGCTGGTCCAGTGAGGGCAATGACTGGGTCTACTCCAATCACCGCCATGGATCTTATCTTGGCTCTTGCTTTCAGTCCCTGCTCGTCCGCTGCTTCACGGGAAGCCAGTAGAAGTGCAGCAGCTTGGTCATTTATGCTTGAGGAATTGCCAGCGGTCACTTTTCCAGCGGGCGGTTTGAACGCTGGGGGTAGCTTGGCGAGTTTTTCCAATGAGGTTTCCTCTGGAACCCTTCTTGGTCCCTCGTCTTTGATCACTGTCTTCTTGGTTCCGTCTGGTTGCTTGACATCTGGAACTGGTATTATCTCGTTCTTGAACTTCCCCGCATCTTGGGCTCCCACAGCCTTCTGGTGGCTCCATAGTGCGAATTTATCCATTTGCTCTCTTGGGATATTGTATTTCTCTCCCACAGCTTCCCCGGCCAGCCCCATGTTCGTGATTGGGTACTTCTTGTACAGCTTTGCTCCTGCCAAGGAGTTCACTACTCCGTCAGCGACGCCCATCGCATACTTTGACATGTTCTCAACTCCCCCACCAACAGCGAAGTCAGCGTTTCCAGTCATTATCTCGGTGGCTGCGAATTGAACCCCTGACATTCCTGATGCGCAGAACCTGTTTAGTGTAACCCCAGCCACACCAATTGGGTACCCAGCCTCTAAGAGAGCTACTCTTGCTAGGTTTCCAGCCTGATCCCCAAATTGGGTGTTACAACCGATTACAACGTCCTCTATTAAGTTGGAGTCTATCTTGGTTCTGTCTACGAGCGCTCTGAGACATTCCGCTAACATGTCGTCCGAACGGGCTTGGCTCAGTTGCCCATTCCTCTTTCCCGATGCCGTGCGAACAGCATCAATTATTACAACTTCACGGAGTTCAGTCATTTTACATCAAATCCTCCTGTCAATCTGCAATTTGCATTACGTCATGAACCTTTTTCTTGATCAGTGCTTGCACCTTTGCCTCCAGGTGGGTTAATGTTTCAAAGTGATCAGAAGCAGAGAATGGGTCTTATTTAAGCATTTACCACTTTAACAGTGTCCACATAGATGCAATTAATCTTAGACTTGTTTCCTTTCTCGGTTTCAAATCTCGACGCGATAATGTCCTAGACTAATCATCTGCCGACGTACTACACATCGCCAACAAAAAAAAGATACAGTTGGAACAGAAGAAAAGGTATTCTAACCGCTAGGTGAAGCATATCTTAGCGCTCGCCTTGGGTCACCCTTGGCCCTCTGAACCTGTGTATTACTTCGCTTGCTACCCTGAATGTTTCGCTTGCTTCTTCGATCGATGCAACGCCCAGCGCTACTGAGTGAATAAACTCGTGTGCGAATATGAAGTTCAACGCTTGCCTGGGCGGGATCACTCCCGCACCCAGAATCTTCATTGCAACAATGAACTTACCTGATCCAGAAACAAGTTGAAGAACCTTGTCAACAGATTCCAAGAAAACCCCTGCGGCATTCAGAGGAACCATTAGCGCTGTAGCGTTTAACTTTCTTTTAAGAAGTATAGGCAACGTTATCTCAGGCGTATGAGTTGCCAATCCAGGAATGATCCCGGCACTTCTTATCTCATCAACAAAAGCCTCCACTTCATTGAGTCTAAGCTCATCGACTATTGAACCATGAACAAAAATCATTTCGGCTTCAGCGTCGCACAAAAGCCTGAGGCTTTTCTTCGGGTTATCCGGCATAATTGAGCCAACCACAATAATTCTCGAGCGAGTCTCTTTTTCAGCCTCTTTCACGCACCTTAGTATCCTTTCAAGTCCAAGCGCTTCCACAGCTTGGACACCGAGCTTCGAAGCTGAATGCTTAATGAGTGCAGTCATGTTCCGAGGGTTATCCCACAGTGTTCTCCGATATTGGTATGCCCTCGCCCCAAACTGTCCTGCGCCAAGAAATGGAGATGTCCCGAGCATTACCGAAGGAATTTCCTTTCCTTCGAGGTTAACTATTGGAAACATTTGCACTGTTTCAAGAACCCCTCTCTTTCTTTAGTCTCTCGACCTCTTCTCGCGGTATCATTAAGTATCTCTGACCACCCCAACTGCACACTAACGTTGCTTGAAGCTTCCCCCGCCTAAACGATTTATAAAGCATACTTCTACGGACACCCAGTGTTTTTGCGACATCCGAGATCTTCACCCCCATGCTCATAACCCTTCTCATCATCTTTTGCTTCTCCATCTCCCTCTCCTCGAGCAACTTCGAGCGCGATTCCACACACTTCTTAACCTTCCAAGACCATTTGTCAATTCCAGCTTGCATCAAGACGTCCACTCCTCTTCGATTAACGTGCAAGGAATACGGTGATCCATCTTGGCGATAGGAGACACCTGAAGCGTTTGAGTTTGGGGCGAGAGACTCCACGAATTCATGAAAGAAATCGATTAGAAAAGGATACTTATTTTGGCTGAAGAGCCAAATCACTCTGATACCTCCAGAGCCAATCCACCCTCTCTCCATATCAGCTTTATTCGGATATAGATAGGTATGACATGATCCGTCTCCATCCAGGAGGCCAGCGCAGAATGCAGCACCATTCTCTCGACTGTGCAGATTATTGCCCCCTCCAAGAAACCTCCTTCTTGCACTCTCATCCTTCAGGAGAGCGTGCTTATCTGGGAAAAAATCGCAAAGGTTAGTGGAACTTACACTAACTGTAATACAGTCACCGTAGTCGTATATGCGGGGTATTAGAGAACAATGCTTCAGAAGTGTAGCGACCCTATCCACCATCTCCCTCTCGTTCCATTGAAATACGATTTTTACTCGTTGATGTGATCCACTCCTCCTCACCCCTCTGAAGCTCCCGTCAGTGAAATACAAGCCTAATAGGTAGCTTTGTTCTTCTCGAGATAAGGCATTGACATTCATTAAGGGGTTCATATTCACCCTCTCTCGCCACCTGTTTCCACCATCGACCCAATATTAGGTCTAAATATTACCATATATACGCACCAATTGAGTAAAAAATGCAATTAGAAAGCGACTTACATCAAACAATTGGAGAGAACCAACAAGGTGAAAAGTGCACAATGCAGGCACTGACACTAATGAAGGGTGAAGTTCCAATCATTACCGAGGGAATACGTCTGTCCTCAAGATCGATCACAGGAAACGGGCGCTCGTTGGTAGTTGGTTCCGAACTCATCGCTAGCTCACAACGCGGGCTGTTCTTGCCTGATAGATAGTGGGAAAAATAGCACCTGAGAGAATATCTTCCCATGACTCGGTTACGTTCTGACTCATCCTTGTGGGTCACCTTTGATCGGAGGTTCGCCCTTGACTTGGCTGGCTATCTCCCAAGCTTTCTTGACGCTTTCCTCATTTCCTTCAATTAGGAGTGTTATTGAACCTTCGGCTCCTCCTATTCCCCCAGCCGCCATGGGTGTGGCTTCCACATTTGATAGGATTCTGAAGGCCTCTATCTCCGTCACAACTTCCCCGGGGAGCAAGTATACCTTGTTAGGAGGTACCCCCATTTGTTTCCATATCTTCACTTTTCCCTCTTCCAACTTCTTCTTGACATCAGGGATTAGGCCGGGAATCATCTTCTCGAGGCCGACTGGTACAACGAGTTTTACTCCTCTGTTGTTAATAGCGTTCCAAATCGCCCCCATGGTTCCCCCACTCGGATCCAGAGTTATTACACCTGCGTTGCGTTGGAAGTCTAAGGCGTTTGCGCCCTTGATGATGACATCTTTTGAACTCAACTCATCACATATCTTACGAAGATCAGAAGGTTTCACCAATGAAATTTCACCACGCCTAACTAAGAGCGGGTAGAGTCTCTTGGAAGGAGACGTTATTCCCAAACCCTGCGGAGTTATTATGCCAGCACTGAAATGGTTCCTATCAATCTTCCTCCCTGTTATTTCCTCAGCTACAAATGAGTTGGTGGTTCCAACCCCGATGATTATTGAGCCTTGCTTCAAGGCTCTATTCACAACATCCATTTTGGCGACAGCTTTGCCGATGAGTCTCTTAGATTCAGACGAGGTAAGTGTCAGGACTGCTCTAATCACTTTACCTTCAGCCAAGAAATCGCCACACCCTTCGCTTCTAGGAATGCATGTGTCGAACCAAAAAGAATCAACTAAGAACTCGGGGCTAAATCTGCGTTAGAGTCACTAAAACTTCCGGCTCCAGCTTTACCAATGCAGCTCTACGAGTGAACGCAGGTCCGGGGTTCACTGCGACGGTGGAATTGATCTTATCCACCCCGATGGATTCGTGGATATGCCCACATGCTGCCAAGATAGGCTTTTCCCTCAAAATGAACTTCTTGACACTTTTGCTTCCCACGTTCAATCCATTTCTTGTCTTGTCAAGGGAAGTTGAATTTGGCGGGTCATGCGACACTAGGATCAACTTGTCTCTCTCCTTAATGGAGCTGAGAGCACGATCGAGTGTAGCCTCGATTTCCTCGTCAGATATCGAAGAAGGAGAAAAGAACGGTGCCGGCGTAGCGCATGAAACACCCACGAAGGTGTAACCGTGAATTGAATGCGTTCCTCCATGGAGACAGATAGCCCTAGATCCCGGCACGCCACTAATGATCTCCGGGGGATCAAAGTTTCCAGAAACATAGAGGACGTTTGGCGTGGCATCCAGCAGAGTGTTAAGGAGAAACTCTGCATCTTCCTCCGTCCCGGCATGAGTGATGTCACCGCAGACTACGATGACTTCGATTCCCCGATCCTCAACGAGTCTGACTACGCCGCGGGCTGCTTCGACCTCTCCATGGAAGTCGGCTACAACAATCAGATCCATCTTGGGTCTCACCACTCATAAGATACGAATTAGTTCCTTTTTAGTTCCCATGAGGAAGCTTGAGGTGAAGAATCGGCTATTTTAAGCTTCTCTACTAATTCCAGATTGCGCTAGTTCTCGGTGAAGTGAGGATCTGTTACACAGGGATCGGTCACACAGTACACATTACACGGTACACGGTTTTCATATTGACCTTCGAGAACTGATCATAGCGAGTAGCAATGCATAGGACTGTTATTGCCTTCCACTAATCGTTATTAACTTGCTTTCAACTTCAGCGGCAGATTCGGTATCCCCACTATCCTTGTATAGCTTGACTGCCATACCGAGAGCTTCACTTGCTTCCTTCTCAAGACCAAGCTCATAGAGACTCAGTCCATACCAATGCCACGACTTCCCCAGTCTCGGACTTATCTCAATGGCTTTCTTAAAAGCGTCTATGGCGCCACGAAAATCTTTGGCGTTGTATTTCAGGCGCCCCATATCGATCCAAGTGTTCAAGTCATTCGGATCAAGTCTGACGGCAATCCTAAGTGTCCTGAGCCCCCTCTTAACATCCCCCTTGACCATGAAGGCTGAGCCAAGGTTCTTCCAAGCCTTTGCGTACTTTGGATCAAGTTCTAGAGCTTTCATGTAACACTTGATCTCTTCGTCAATGTCCCCCCTGATACCATATTCAACGCCTCTCCTGAACCACAACTCAGCCGACATACTCAACCCCCTCTCACATAGACAACGGACTCAAAAAACTACCAATAAGCGTTGAATTCTCTCCCAGATAGCTACGGTCAGCGTAGTCTGAAATAATATGGAAAATAGCTTAGATATATAGTATGTTCTCTTTATGAAGTCACTATAGCTTCAATATAATATTTTCTGTTCATCGAATGTATCATCGCAAATTGCACCAGAAAACCGCACTTAGAGAAGACTTCCAGTATTCTATAAGTTCAAATAGTATTTAGGAAATATTGGAAAGCATGTGAACAGAGACCTATTAGAACCTGTGTCTCACAATCAGCGTTTCTGGTTGCAAAATCTCACCGCTCAAAACACTCTGCGAGGCTGAAGCAAACTTGACCGGTCAGAACCCGTTGTTAGCTTCGATGACAGAAGTCGAAGTGGAAATACTTCAATTGTGGAAAGAATACGACCCATCATCAGCCTACGCAGCAGGCTTCGAGGAGTATGCTGGCAGAATCTTTAATCCAAATGACAGCAACATCAGGTCCCTCAAAGCTAAGATACAGGGAATACTCAAGAGAGCAAAAGAGGCCAACCAGAGGAAGTTGTTGTTATGCATCGACACAGCACTCGATTTTCTAGAACCATACAAGATGATATCTGTAGCGAGGGACACCTTTTTCGCGCATATTGTCAAGGACCAAGGCGTCAACATCCAACACATGTTGCTATTAGCAGACAGCGCCAAGAGCAGCATATCGACAAGCTTGGAAAAGCTTGCACATAAGACCTGGCCCGCCGAGGTCAAGGTAGTCACATGCCAGAGTTGCGATGAACTCAAAGGACTCCTGGAAACGATAAACGGGCAGACAGAAGATCAAACCCTCAATAACAAACTCAAGCAACTAATCGAAATCGTAGGGGACTACCGAAGAACCTTCCAAGTTGAGGGAGTAATCGAAGGAGATTTCACGGAAGTCTTCCCGATACTAGAGAAAAGCGGAGGAGACATAGGTCACAAGGGAATCTATCCAAAGATACTCAAAAATATGTACGACTACTACGAAACGCCTGCACAAGTCGAACTGAAAGGCTTAAGACAACTGAAGAAAGAACTGCCACTCTTTAGAAGAGTAGTAGAGGAATTGGCGAATACCTATCGCTGTAAACCAACTTACGAAGACGTTTCAGGAACCATTGTCAAGAGAAGTGAGATCCCCAAAGCAAAGATAATCGAATACGTTTCGAACACAAGGAAAAAGCTCCTTCCAGTACTAGGCACATATCTAGTAAGAATAACACCGAAGTACGATACTAGGATCATCGAAACACCACGGTACCTAGTCAACTTCATACCCACCGCTGCGACCACAGCCTTCAACCTGCTGACTGACAAACCATTTTCGATTTTCTTCGTCACGACAGATGAAAAGAGATCTCCGCCATCCGGTTCGGCGGACATGATTCAAACGATAGTGCATGAGGAGACCGGCCACTGTGTGCACTTCCAGAACTCATCCACAGCTTTCGGGGCGAAGCCATCAATAGTCGAACTACTAGACTCATCTTTGGCATCTGCGGTTAGCGACGCAATATCCTTCCACAGGGAGTACGAGTTCCTTAGCCTCCTCAAACAACTTGCAAGTAAAGACAGGAACTCGCTTTCAAAGGAGGAAGAAGAGTTCCTCGATGCCATAAGGGGAGAAAGAGACCTAAATGAGGCTTTACTTGAGAATGAGCTCGTCCTAATGCAATGGAGACTATTCAGGTTCCTACGGGCAATATTCGACGCACGAGTCAACATGGGAAAGCAGACCGTGACAGAATTCGTCAAGTGGGCAGGTACACTCACTGGGCTCAAAGAAAAAGCAATATTCAACCAGACATTCTTCTTCCTAAGTCAGATTGGATATGCACCAGTATATTTCATCGTAGGAGATGCCCTCAGACAAATACAGGAGAAAGCCGTGAAAAGAGGAGTAGCACTAGTTGACTTCAACACTTACGCCAGCTCAATAGGCTACGGCGCGAGAACAGTCTTCGAAAAGAAACTAATCGACTACATAAAGATGAAGGCAAAGCCGAAAGCAACTGGGAGGAAGGTAAGAGAAAGAAGCCAAAAACGCTGACGTCATCATACAAAGTGACTAGAGAACAAGCTTGGACAACAAATCAGGCAAACTCCTTATTACGTTTGTGCCAGCAGGTAGACTCTTCACCTTTTTCCTTTCTTTCGTTCGAAGTAAGAATGGAATCAACCCAGCCTTTTCAGCTCCAACATAATCAGTGTAGTACTCATCCCCAACGAAGACAGTTGCGCTGGGAGGGACGTTAAGTTCACGAATGGCGTGGAGGAAAACCTCGGGATCAGGCTTTCTTCTTCCTAGGGAGTCTGCCGCGACAAGGACATCAAAGATATCTCCTACACCCAGTTTTGGAATAATCTTCTCAAGATCCGACTCATATCCGTTGGTCACTATTCCAATCTTAACACCTTGGTTTGTAAGTTTCTGGAGAACATCGATGGCGCCAGGGAGAGGTTGTACTTCCATATAGTCAAACCAATTCCTGTCTATATTCTTGGCGAGTTCAGAGTCGCCATTGTAGACATTAAGATGGTGCAGTATCCCCAGATTCCATCGGGTGTAGTAGTCTATGTCCTTGGGAACATCATCCCTAAGCTGTTTCGTCAGCTCCAACTCAGCCTCAACAATAGCCTTCTCGACGGCGCGAAGGGATCTATTAATCCTCTTAAGCTGAAGTATCTTGCGGAACGTCTCAGAGAATTTCGAGACAATCAACGTACCGCCTAAGTCAAATAGAACCGCCTTAACTTTCATGACTCCAGCACCCGTCTGCAAAGTGTCCGAGACTGTCGTGGTGGATCATAGATTCACGTCCTCTGATCCCAAGACACATGGAATGGACAATTCTAAAGAGAGAAGAGAAAGCATTAATTAATAGTTGATGTCGAATCATTACAATTCATTACCTTGATCGAACAAAGCATAACCCAACACATATATGCATACTTGCATTTAAGAATAGAGAACTAGAAACAGCCTGATAAGGGATCAACGGGGTAAGGCGCTATGAGCATATCACAAGTAAGACTATTATTGCTCCTGATAGGACTGACGTTTATCGCTCTGGCTTTGAGCCTCAACTTAGGTCAAGCTGTCTTGAATTTTCTCGCCTACGCTCAGAGCGTATCAACGTACCCTGGCTTCGCTTTCTTCCCTTCGTGATAACAGCTGCGCTAGCGACTGTGTGCTGGTGATACATCGCGATGTCTGGAAAATCCAAGAAACGAAAGGAGAAAAAAGAGGAGGAAGTTGCTCCTTCACCCACAAAGACAACAGAGAGGCGCATTCCACTCCTCAGAATATTGAGGTTCTCACTCCAAGTCATCTTCTTTATCCTCCTGAACGCTGGACTATTTCAGCTCACTTCCTTGGCGTTCCCAATATCTGTCATTCCCGTGCTCTCAAGCTCAGCAGCCCCAGGTGTAACCGCAATAAGCGCATTCGACGCACTTCAGCATGGCCTTTCAGTCGTGATCCCGATCCTGATTTTCATTGGGCTCGGCGTCTTCATAATGTCTGCCCTGATAGTCGGCAAAGCCTTCTGCGCATATGTATGCCCCTTCGGCTTCGCACAGGACCTAGTAGCCTACCTACGGCGCCCACTGAAGGCCAGAGATGTTAGACTGTCGCCAAAGAATGAAAGGAGTGCTTCTGGGATCAAATATTACATCCTAGCGATCGTCCTAATCGTTGCTGGCGTGACGGGCATTGCAACCGTACTTGGAAATAGAGGCTACGCTGTTCAGGCGCTTGGAATATTCAGCGACATTCCCTTCGCAGTTGTGTCCCCGGCCGACACACTCCTCGCAACAATCCCCGAGATGATCATCCTTGGAAAAACAGTGATAGCCGAATGGAGCATCCTACTGTGGGCAAGAATAATAGTCCTCCTAGTCTGCTTGTTCTTCGCCTTCTACATTCCCAGAGCCTTCTGCAGATACCTGTGCCCAGTCGCGGCCATCATGTCGCCACTCAACAGGTATAGCATAATCGGACTGGAAAGGAACGTCATAAAGTGTACAGGCGAGAAATGCAAGCTATGCGAGAAAGTGTGTCCAACGGACGTCCCAATCTTCACTGGACTGGAGAAGAAGTTCAGTAAGCACTCGCAATGCATATTGTGTCTCGCATGTAAAGACGTTTGCAAAGAAAAAGCAATCGAGTTCACTTTAAGCTAAGAGAACCCGAAACGAGAAACGAAAAATCAGAATAACAGGCACAGGAAAATTCTTGGGCTTATTCTTACCTACCTTTTTTGTCCTTGTCTTTCCCCTGCTCTTCCTGAAGCCTTCTCACCATCGAGGGCTTGACCATAAACTCCCCCTCTTCCTTGGAGGGAGCCGGGTGCACTTCTCTTGCCGGCGTCTCCTTCTTCACTGTTTTCATTTCCTTTGGTTTAGGTTGGGCTTCTCCAAGCGATCCAAGTTTCGACTCCAAGAAATCCACGAAGCTTCTTAGTAACTCTGTCGACGCCTGAATATTCTTCAGATACAAACCCTCCTTCTCCTCAGATCTCTGCGAGAGCGCATTAAGAACCCACTTCAACACGTCGCTCAGAGATTGCAACTTGGAGTTGAGGTCGCCAACAGATTTCGTTAACCGCTCCAAACCGTCCTTGACCTCCGTCAACGACGACTGGAGTGAGGCATAGAAGTCATCTGACTCTCCCTTAGCAGGCTTGGTTTCACCATGTTCCGCGATAGCTTGCTCTCCTTTGGGAGACGCCATAAAAAGTGTCCTCCAGAGAATGAAATCCGACCGACATAGAGGATAATAGTCCTAAGAGGCTTTTATAAGTATAAGTAGCTTGATGGATAATTCGAAATCGGATGGAAACTGCGACCATCGTCTCCCTGCGCCATAAAGGACAAATGTCTGAGGCAAGGTTTATCTGAGAAAACTTTCCTCTAGATAGCAACGCTAATACAGAAGGAAATGAGGGAACCATGGCAATGAATAACAAGATTAGCAAGGCAACACCACTATTGCTCATTCTACTAATGTGTCTACCATTGACTTTTGCACCAACCAACGCAATGAGTTACAGCGCACCGGGCATCTATAATAGTAACACACCAGACCCCACACCATGGATACAGGACTCAAGCAAATACGCATCCTACAACGGTCACTTCTCAACCCGTGAATCCAGCTCGTGGCACTACGTTGGAAACAATACCAGCGCGATCTTGGTAGCAAACTTGACTGTGAAGTCTGCCGGCACGGGGTACTCGAATCTATCACTTGGCATCTATGAATTCTTCACCGCCAAGCTAGTCCCAGGGGTTTCGGGCCTCTGGTACAAGATCAGTACCTCAACCGGATACGTTGCGGACTCCAGTGGACACAGTTCAGATCTAAACTGGTACCCATGTTTCTTCTACCTGCCGAGCGCAACTGACCTCATGATCGATGACAAGGTGAAGATCTCCACCCCATTTTATTACGAACCCATAGACTTCAGAGTCAACAAGACAGAAACAATTCTCGGCATACAGACAATACAGCTCGTAAATGAAACAGATCTCAACCTGTACAACAGCGTCACTGAGTCATTCCACTGTTCCATTGCCCTGTGGTTCAGCAATGATACCAACGGACTGCTGATGCGTGTGAAGGGTTGGGAATACGACTACTTTGGTGATGTTAGCGGGTGGCGACAACACAGCCTTGACGTGAGCATGCAAGTCTTCAAGACAAACATATTGACTCTCACACTACCTCCAATCCCTTCGACGCAAGCAGTTCCGTGGATGAGGCCAGGAAGATACATACAGTACAACCTACAAGGATACGGATGGATCGATCCTAAGGTTACCAATCAAACTGGTTCACCCCCGTGGGACACATGGGAACTGCCGGGCGACGCGAAGTTCAGAGCCACAGTCTCATCCAACGTGACGATTAAGGTTGAGAGAGCCACAACAGGGTACATAGACCCGTGGCGTGAGACGAGATGGGTTTGGGTCGTTCACGTGATGCTAAACAATACCCAACTGCTGCTGCCTGACTTTAGTCGCGGTATAGATTACGTGAACACAACATTCAACCTCAACATGCCATTGACTGTAGTCAACGAGCTGCTTAGTGACTTGTCACAATTCAATAGGACAGGGCTGGTTCTTGAAACCTATTTCCTTGTTGACAACGGAACAGGCGTCGTATTCACACCCGGCATGCATATGGAGCCACCCGAGCCTTTTAACGCCACAAAATATGGTCTCGGCGAATGGTTTAGCCGCGGATACGCATTCTTGATTCTCCAATATGTTGCCCAGAGCTTCCTGAACGAAACCTGGTCACAAAGCGCTAACTTTGAATTGCATGATCCTTCAACACCCGACACATACTATAGAGTTAACGAGAATGTAACACAGAGATTAGACTTCTCCCTTAACGCGTCGGCTAGAGTTGTGGGAACAGAATACCTAACGTTCCCAGAAGGAGGCGGCGGAAACTGCTGGAAACTCGTCAATAGCGTTAACGCATCATTCTCAGCAATCCAAAACTACAACGGAACACCGACCCAACCAGTAGCAAACGCGACCATCAAGGGCGCCACCAGCGGCTACATTGACATCGAGAGATTCTCGGGCTTCCCGCTTAAATTCCAACAACACCTTTCAGTGAATAGCACTGGCACAGCTTTCATCCCCTCGACTGGGTGGACACTCAACTGGACTGGCAGTCTTTGTCTGGATTTGAGTTTACTTGTTCCTCGCTCAAACATAATGTGGGTTAGCTACCCAACTGTAAAGCTGATCCTTGGAGCCGGCAACAACGCTACAATGCCACCGGGATACTTTAGGCAGTATGGTTTTCACGTGACCATGAACAATGCGACGAACGTCGAAATTACAGGATCGGCAAGCCCACCGCCTGACACTGCAGACCCACCAAGCGGGATGGCGGCATTCATCTACCTTAGCATTATTGGAGAATTTATACCGGGAACAAGCGTTGTCACATTATATGTCTTTGTCAACAGATCCCTCGTTCTTAGCCTAGGCATAGACGAGTACAGCTTGAAACTCTACACCTGGAACTCGACGGCAGCGAAATGGGATGAGCTCATGGACCCGCAAGGACATCCAGCGAGCCACTATGTGTACATAAATGCCACGCACGGCTGCATAATGGGATACCTCTACCACTTGAGTTACTTCGCGGTACTAGGAACGCCGCCATCAGGGGTAGGCGGATTATCGACAACGTTAATTCTGATAGCGGCTGTGGCAGTGATAGTGGTTGTAGTAGCAGCAGTGGTGCTAATTAGGAGAAGGAGACACCAAGAATAGTATGGATGGAACTCAAGTTCCGTCCCCAAACCTTTTTTGCGGAGGCTACTGCCATTCTAGGAGAAAGGCATTTAGCTCTCTCCAGACTCTAATATCTAAACTCAAGTCACTGCGCACGTGTCTGAAGTTAACAATCGCATCACGTAAACTTCTAAAAAGATTGGTGATGTATCTTCCTTTGGATGTAAGGCTTAATTAGCAAAAGCTGAAAATAGAAGGTTGATACCCAGGTTACCGCGCCCAAATTACAGGATCAAGATATCTTAGTTAAACCAGATCGGTAGCCACATCGCAGCTGGGAACCTGTGCGTGTATCAGGGAAAGAAAAGAGGTGTTCCTATCCCTTGACGGTGAATGTAGAAGACTTGTTCAGAGTAGGCGTCAAACCTGAAGAATATCTCAAGAAAACGTTGGAGAGCCCTAGGGCAGCAGACTGGAGATCCGTGATAGAACGCCACAGAGTTGATAGCAAGATCGTTGAGGGACTGTCAAAGATCAAGAAAAGGTTCACATTGATATGTTTCTCAGCTTACTGGTGCAAAGACTGCTTAAGATATGTTCCTCCGTTGATAGAATCGGTACGAAAGGCTGAAAACAACAACCTCAGGCTTGCAATGGTTGACTATGATGCGCACAAGAGCCTCGCGGAGCAAGCTGACACCAAATCCATCCCGCAGCTAATAGTATTCAACGACAAAGGGAGCGAAGTGAGAAGAATCATAGAGATCCCTTCACCCAAATACACATCAATCGAAGAGGAACTACTGACAATACTACTCAACAAGAAATAGGAATCGCATTTCTGGGTCGCATTCATCGCTAAGCTTTGAGGGTGCAAAGGTGCCTGAAAACATAATAACCTCGCTTGAAGAGTGCGATAGAAACCTCGACATACCGTTAAAGAACGGTGCTATGTACGCAGACCTAAAACTCTATGTCGAACATGGATCACAAATCGCCCTGAGAGCCACATCCTCTGACGCTCAAGTTTTTGAGAGAATAGTTGGAGTAGCCAGGGTGATATATGGCAAAGCTTGGGGTATTCACGTCATAGAAAACCCCACGAAGTCCTCCCTTAAAGACGCTTGTTCGCGGGCATTGAAGTTAGCAAGAGTAGCTGACTCTACATCCATACTGGAAAAACCGATCACTCTTGCAGAAGCTAAACAAGTCACACGCGAAGTTGTGCGTGACTGCAAAGTAGACCCGCTAACCGTCGAAGTTGAACAGAAGATCACTTTCACGAAAGACATAGCAAGGAGGGCAGAAAGTGCCCTAAAAGACTCGTACGGCTGGTGCGAGGTAGTATATGGAGACACCCGAAGCGACTTCTCACTAATCAACAGCGAAAAAACCTATATTCACGAAATTACGCCCACAATAGACCTGCTTGTGTTCCTGGCGGCAAGAAGCGGTGCGGTCATTGAAAGCGCTGGTAGATTTCTTGGCTATTCCAGAGGATACGAGGCTATCGAGCAAATCGAAAGAGATAAACTAGTTAGAGAAATAGCTGAACGTGCATTGAAACTCGTCTCAGGAAGAAGCCTGTCAACAAGCCTCCAAGGTAACAAACTCACGGTTGTAATGGACTCGGAGTGCTCAGGAGCCCTAATACATGAAGCCGTCGGTCATCCCGCTGAAGCTGACTTTATGCTTGAAGCAGGATCCCCGTTTGAAAACAAGCTGGGCAAGCAAGTTGCGGTCAAAGAACTAACAGTCTACGACGACGCCACGATCCCAGGACAGTATGGAACATACTCATTCGACGATGAAGCAGTAGAATCAAGAAAAATCTGCCTGATCGATGACGGAGTGTTGAAGTTCTTGCTACACACGCGAGAGACCGCTGCCGAGATGAACACCCAACCTACGGGGAGCGCCCATGGCCTCGCTCACGTTCCCCGCTGCCTCATGAGCAACATCTACGCGGAACCACGCGACTGGAAACAAGAGGAACTGATCGAGGAAACAAGAAATGGGCTGTACATTCAAGGCATAATCAAAGCCCAGAGTAATCCAGTCGAAGGGCTATTCATGATTCAACCAGAATCAGCGACAGTTATCCGAAATGGCGAACTTCAGGAAACGATTAGGGGAGTTAGGATAGCTGGAAAAGCCGGAGAAGCGCTAAGAGCCATAGACGGGATAGGCAACAGATTGACAATGCGTGCAACAGTAGAAAAAGAGTTCAACATTTCAGATGGAAGTCCGCCCCTGAGAGTAGCTTCTTTGACGATTCAATGAGAACTTCTCGATTGGATTGATATGCTTCCGGACTTTTGAAGACAAACTATCGAGGTCATAACAAGAATTCAGTCCAAAAGACGCACAGATAGTTATTTCCTAGGACTTCCCAAAAAAAGGGAATGAATTAAGGAACTAAGCTCATCAAATTTTCCTCCCATAGTTTATTGGTTCAGGTTGGCTTCTTCTTCTTCACCACGATGAAGACCACTATTAACGCCGCCGCAACTATCACCACAACTATGAACAAGACTTCTAATGGAAACACTGTCGTTGGTCCAGCCAGAGCGCTCGGCGGAATAGTCAAACCTGAAAACGCTGTAGTATTATAGTGGTTCACTATGAAGGTCACGACTGTATGAGCAGCGGTTGCAGGAACATTAACCCTGAATTGTATCATCGTTGTTGGCATCAAATCTCCGAACTCAATTTGATAAGTTGCATTCCTAAGCGTAGTTCCCACTTCCGCATAGGCTGGCCACAACTGTTGGACGTAGTCGTAGTCAAAAGTATTGGATCCAAGGTATCGAATCCTATCGTAGAGCAACTCATAGTTTGCCAATATCCGTGACGACGTCCCGTTCGTTATGGATACACTAATCATTGTCCATGTGTTGACCTTGCCAGTTAACGCCAATGCAATGATCCTGTATGTGCTTCCTCCGGTGCCAGTAAGAACTATAGATGTGCTTCCCGTGCCTGAAGAAGAGTCCAGTGAAATGTACTTGATTTCAGTAGCGCTCAACGGAGGAACTGTCGGGTCGACCCCTGAAAGATCCATCTTAAGCGACGCTGTCAGACCTGTGTAGTATGTCCATCTGTGGGCGTTGTCTGTCCCAGTATTCGTTGTATCATAGCCATTCGTGACGTCTATTATGAGATAGTATGTGCCTGCATGCGATGAGACAAACGTACATTGCTGGAGACTCTTGTTCCCATTGAAATACAACTGCGTTGCAGGTCCTGGATCAACGTAGTACTGGCCGTTCGCTACACCTTGCCATGCACCGTTGTTTTGTCTGTTACCAATGCCGCGATTCGGATCGCTCCCATCGGCTGAGAATGAGTTCAAGAAACGGTTATAGTCGTCGTACAACGCGATCTGGTACGTTATGCTTGCGTTAAGTTGTGATAGCAGCGTTACGTTGAAGGCGTAGTATTGGAGTGCGTTCGTAATGTTTATTGCAAATGCTTTCGTCGTGTGCACATTCACATTAAACGGAGATCCGAATGAATAGTTGCTTATCGGGTAAGTGTTTATCTCTATTGTCGCATGAGAATTCGATGTAGCATCGAAAGCCAGCATGTAGTCACCTCTACCCATGTATAAGAAGTATTGGAGGTTAGTCTCCGCAAGTCCGTTTCGGATCCAACTGTTAGGATGACCAAGCGCCCTCCTGATTGTCGAGTAGACTGTTCCATCAGATCCAAACTTGTATATCACAGAGTAAATTGTCCCGGAGTAACCAGTGCGATTCAATCTCACCATGCTGTCAGCTGTAAGGCTAAACTTGTACAGCATTCTGTGTCTACTGTTGCCCGACGGATTAGCCAGTTCGACATAGAATGGTTCATTGAAGGGTGCTGTTGGAACAGTCGTAGATTCGACACCCATTGAATACATGAGTCTTGACGGCCAGTTACCAACCAGCACAATATAGACTTTCCCATTGATCGGTGCTCTTGAAACAAGGGGCTCCACCGGGGTAGTCGATGTGGTCAAAGTGTCAAACATAGCCGTTCCGTCCTTCCGTGTCCCAACATCGAAATACATGCAAGTAAAACTTGATGTAGCAGGACTGACGAGTTCCTCATTTGCAGAGAACACAAAGGCATATTCGCTACCCGCAGAAACATCGTAGCTCAAAGCCACTATCTGTGAAGGTTGGTAATCTCTCTTAACCGACCAGTCGATAGAAAGGTTCGAAGGAATCTTGATCTCTCCCGTGGCGAACTGTCCCATCGCTACGTTGGTTGTGGGAACCTCAATCGGGGTAATCTTGACGTAGGAGCTAGTCGCTGACGAAATGTATATTGTGTAGTAACCTTGCTTGTTGGCTAGGAACGGGAAAGCGAAGTAACCCGCACCCGAGTACAGCGAGCTAACGAAATTGCTGTCTGGATCCCAAAGCTCGCCACTTATCGCACCTCCCGTGACGAGTCCTGTGAAAGCTAAGAGCTTATTCTGCTGACCTGCCGAGACTCCAAAAGCTGCAGCAACGACATTTAGCGCATCGACTTGACATTCGCTCGTCTGACCGAGTGTTAACGTTATGTTATCCTTTGCTGACAACGTTATAGTCGGTGATACCACGTTATTCGTCGTGTTGTGTGTCATGAGGAAGGTGGGAACTAAGAAATCAGAGCTTAGCGGACCAGTTGAGTAGAGAATAGGATCAAACGTGCTCGAAGGCAGACCAAAATACGGGCCAATACCAGTGTAGGACGCCGAATCAAACGAATTGTCCGTGTAGATCGAGTAAAGCTCAAATGAGTTGCTGTAATCGATCCTTTGAGTCGCCGGGAACATATATGTGCCATTTACCACGGCGAATGCGCGCCCATCGGCTCCAGCTGTCATAGTTAACGACTTTTCTATCATGCCTCCTACGATTGTGGTCGCCGAAGCTTGAGTCAGTATGCTTGCTGAAAGCATCAACGAAACGATAGCAATCGAGACCGCTAGCTTTCGTAGATCCGATTGATTCAAAATTTTGTCCCTCTCATTCTTCCAGATACTCTTGTACTGGGTACTTGGGATGTTCCTGTTAATAGGCATTCCGTTTTGGTAAGTGCATCGACGTATTCTCTTCCTGGTGGCATTACCTGAGTTCGCCGCCTTCCGTCACGAAACATAGCATTCCAAGCGTACGTGCTGATGTCCACTCGAATGTTATTCGCTTCGGCAGAATGCCAGAAACGACTTCTAGGAGCTGTGTGCAGAAAAACTAAACCCACTATTCTACTACGAATTTTCCTTCATGCACAATAAAAGCGTACTCCCTGGTGGAGAATCTCGTTCCTACCATCTTCTTGATCTGGAAGATTGATCGCCAGTCCCTATAGTACTGTTCTTTTCTCAACTCGATGACCCCGTCAACCACATGCTCGAGACCCGCAACTAGACGACTGGAATGGGCCTTCTTGTGGATTGTCATGAGAACAATTCCGCCGCTCCTCTTCTGAGAAATCACCTGGTTGCGGACAAACGCGAATACACTTCTAGCGTCCCCAGAGCTCAGTATGATGGTTGATAAACTATCGATTACGCCCCTAGATCTGGCAGAAGGCTGTATCCTTTCCGAGAACTTCTTCACACTGTTGTGAGTTTCCCTGATGTCCCCAATATTGTGAATCACAGCAAAAGCCTTCTCGGACGACGGCTCCTCTGTTCCAAAAGCATTTATGAAGCAGAGCTTCCCACTACTCTCAAACCCAGCGGCATCGATTCCTTGAACTGACAATAGATCTCTGACGGCAGCCAAATTGTAGTCGGTGTTCAAGACAAATACATACTCCTCATTCGTCAGACCGCCTGCAATGAATAGGGAAGCCAACACATCTGAGCTCAGCCCCGTCTCTTCCTCAAGGAGCAGCACATGCCCGCGAGGTACGCCTCCTCCTATGGCGTCGTCCAGGACCGGTAGACCAAACTTGGAACTCAACTCAGAAACCTCCTCTCTTACCGACCACACCTTTTCTACTGTATGAACTTACTACCAACCAGTATATATACAGTGGAGATCTACTTCCCCCTTGTTGTTGGTAGCAGCGTTCTCCCCAGGTACCATATCCGGGAGACTTCAATATCACGCTGCACTGACTAATAAGTGGTGCGTGCTATTTATTTCCTCTGTTTTCTACCATAGCCTATACTAAATCAATATGAACGTGCCAGAACTTCGAGAACTGCCACCACGATGCGGTGAAATGGCAGATCTTGTTAAGGAAATACAAAGGATTCTTGAGAGGGTATTCAGTTGGATTGCGACCGCTGCGGAAAATGCTGCGCCCGAACCTCAATGCAACTGTCACATCAAGACATCAAACGCCTAGAACGTATTGGCTACAGGAGTAAGAACTTCGCTACAACAAGAAAGGGAATCCGTACACTGAAAAACGTGGATGGTGTCTGCTTTTTCTTTAACACCAAATGCAGCGGCTGCAAGGTATATGAAAATAGACCTGAAGGGTGCAGATACTATCCAATAGCATATTGCCTGGAGGAAGGAAAACCAATTATCGATGAAGAGGTATGCAGTAAAGCGTACACAGTCACGAAAGAAGAGATGAATAGAATAGCTCCAAAACTGACGGAATTGGTCAGAAGAATCATGGAAGATTCTCACACCGAAACTAGAAAAGCAGGTAAGCAGAAATAGAAGGACCGAGGAAAGTCAGGAAGACGAATTTAGAAACACAGCTGCTGAATGGGAGGCGTGATTTGGTTGTCTGAGAACGCTGCCCTGAAATACCATATGGAAGGATACAACTGCGCCGAATCCGTGCTGCTTGTATTTCTCGATAATTGGGGCAAGTACTTCAAATTAGGGGTGACGTCTTCAGCTGCGACAGCATTCGGAGGGGGAATGGGTAGAATGGGACACATCTGTGGCGCTCTTTCCGGTGGCTTAATTGTAATCGGATTGGCTGTGGGAAGAACTGAAGCAAAAGACGATGAAGGAAAGCAGAAGGCCTACAGTGCCGCCAGAGAGCTTTTCAAGCGTTTCGAGGAAAGATGGGGGGCATTGACATGCAGGGAAATCACCCAATGTGATTTATCTACCCAAGAAGGATTCAACAAGTACCGCGAGCTGAAACTTCAAGAAACCAAGTGCGGCCCAATAGTAAAAGAAACTACGAGAATCTTGAAGAGGATAATCAAGCGAATCAGGAAGGATCCTTAGAAAAGATTCGATCCTCGAGATAGCCTATCTTTCCGTCCTGTATTGTCATTACTACTTTGATGTCCTTGATTCGGCTGGGGTTTTCATATGGGTTTTCAGATAGGACGACCATGTCCGCGAGTTTTCCTTCCTCGATTGAGCCCTTTGTCTTCTCTTCGAATGAGGCGTAGGCAGCGTTCTTCGTGTAGCATTTGATCGCTTCATGAACTGATATTCTCTGAGACTCCATCGGTGCATTCACAGCCCAGTGAATCCCGTAAAGAGGAGAGAATGGCATGCAATCTGAGCCAAAAGCGATCACAGCGCCTTCATTAAGAATCTTTCTGTAAGGATTGTTTTTCTCAACCCAGTGTCTCCCTAGCCTCTTCTCATACATGTCGCCTGGTAGTCCCCATTCTCCTATGAAGTTCGGTTGCATTGAGGGCACGACGCCAAGTTCAACGACTCCACGTATCTCCTCGTCTGTCACCAATTCCATGTGTTCCACTCTATGCCGATGATCCTTTCTTGGGACCGCCTTGAGAGCGCCTTCTATGGCTTTCAAGGCTAACTCGATTGCTCTGTCCCCGATGGCGTGGATCGCAACCTGAACTCCTCCTTTATGGGCTTTCGCGACGATCTCTTCAAGTTTACCTTTTCCATGGATCAACATGCCTTTATTGCCTGGTTCGTCAACAAACTCACTGCTCAACGCCGCCGTCCTCGATCCGATCGACCCATCGGAAAAGAGTTTAACCGCACCAAGCCTCAGCTTGTCGTTACCGAACCCAGTCGAGAGTCCAAGCTTTAGAACGTAATTGAGAAACTCTTCGGTAAAATTGAGGTAGACCCTTATCTTCAGTTTACCATCCTTCAAGGCGGAAAGATACACGGCGATACTATTTGCGTCAACAGTATCATGCACCGAAGTCACCCCGAGTTTGTGGGCATACTCAGTGACTTTCTCCAATGCATTTCTCAGCGATTCAGGATCACTTGGTGATAGAGATTTGATGTAATCTGCAGCCTCCTCCTTCAATACACCCGTGGGCTCACCACGGTCGTCAACCTCTACTCCACGCTTACCCTTCGATATCTTGATCAGCTTCAGTAACAATGTGTTAACTGAGATCATATGTCCATCTACTCTTACAAGTGCGACCATGTGATTTGTTGTGATCTTGTCCAAGTCCTTTCTATTGATGTAGCGCTTTTCCGGCCACTTACTCTCATCCCAGTTAAACCCAATTACAGATCCACCCTTGGGTGTCCTCGACGCGCGTTCACTGACTCTTTCGAGAGCTTCGATTAGTGACTTGGCTTCTCTCAGGTTGACCATGTCAAGCATTAAACCTGCTTGGATGAAATGAGTGTGAGCATCATTAAACCCGGGTAGAAGCACTCTACCATTCAAGTCTATCACGCGTGTTGACTCGCCAACAAAGTTCTTAGCTTCTTCACTTGAGCCAACAAACACAATCATGTTCCCGGAGACGGCGACAGCCTCAGCCTGTTTGTCTTCTTCATCAAAAGTCATTACTTTCCCGTTGATGAGAACTAAGTCAACTTCCTGCGCCTTCAATTGCCCAGTAGCCTCCTTTTTCAACTCAGATATCTACACTCCTCTCTCCTAGCCCCCCAAATGCTATTGTCTCTTTATTCAGTTGCCAAGTCAATTAGAGGAGCGACGAACTTCCTGAGCCTCTTGACTGAATCCAACCGTTCTTTTTCCCCCAGCTTGGCCTTACTGATGGTGTTTTCAAGGATTTCGATTGCTTCATCCATGGCTCTCCTGTCAACAGGGTATGGGACACCATCCTTTCCTCCAAAGGCGAAACTGAATCTTACGGGGTCTCTCCAGCTCGGTGTCTCTCCGTAAAGCAACTCGGAAATCAGAGCTAGTCCACGGATCGTTGCTGGTCCGACGCCTCTGACCCCAATGAGTTCCTCATAGTTCTGCGGATGTATGTCGTAGACTTCTTTCAAAGCATCCCAATTCATCCTTGAAGGCAGAAGCCTATAGTGAGTCGCAGATCCCGCAACCGCCATGTTCTCACCTGCTATCCATTGTTCCAGAGTTGCTCGAGAATCACGGTAGGATCTGATTTCAGAATACGCTCTCATGATCTTGTTTACTCCCTCACTTGCGATGCCAGTGCAAGTATCTCTGCAACCTTCGCTTGTTCTGGCTGTCATATCCAGAACGTTGTTGCCATGATCTCTTGAACAGATTATTCCTGTGTGAGGTTCATTTACGTAACTCTTGACATTGGTTGATAGCCAATGATACCTTCTGACCAGTCTTATCTCGGGATTCATTCCCTGCTGTACGACGGCCCATTTGCCGTCTTCTGCCACGAAAAACGTGTGATGGTAGAGATGATAGCCATCTTGGATGGCCGCGTTGTCAACCTTGGCAGTCATCTTGCTTGCGTACTTTAGTCTGGAGATGTCGTCTCGGGAGAAGTCAAAAACCTTAGGCGATAGCTGATCAAGTTCGCGCTGAGTCTCAGTAGATTTCCTGCCCTTGCCGCCGCAGACAGCCAACCCGTGTCTCTCTGAATCAATTGTTGTCTTGAGCACTCCACAGGTTACGGTGGTTGTTCCACTTGAGTCCCAATCATATCCAAGAACACAGGAAAAAGCTTGGAACCATAACGGGTCTGACAATCTAAAGAGCAACTTTTCAGC
>Ga0315309_1000097_pt1 | contig 50479 bp, 48 predicted proteins | sample TDP4_MG_FD_203080 | JGI IMG/M metagenome (GOLD analysis project Ga0315309, IMG submission 203080) | Freshwater sediment microbial communities from Lake Towuti, South Sulawesi, Indonesia - TDP4 | ecosystem: Environmental > Aquatic > Freshwater > Lake > Sediment | place: Indonesia: South Sulawesi... | reverse complement strand
TGGTCCTGGTGACTCGTAGGCCGTAGCGTTCCTGTACTTTACCTTATTTCTCTTCTCTTTGTTTGGTTAGGGCTCGTTAGTATGAGTGCAGAAAAAAATTTTTGTGGTGAAAGTTGGGTTTTTCTGTTTGTGTTTTGAGCGCTGTTTGCGGTTCCGTATGGGGTTTTGGGCGCTGTTTGGCTCTGTTTTAGCGTGACGTTCAATGTTGCTAAGCGTGACGTTTAATGTTGGTTAGCGTGACGTTTGCGTATGTTGGTTGAGGGTTAGGGTGAGGTGGGCTTCGAGGTTTGCTGAGTCGTTGCGGGTGACGTGTATGATTTGTTGGTAATTGCTTTCCTTGAGGAGTTTGGCAAGTGTGGTTTGTATGGGTTTCTTTCGGCTGCAGAGCAGTGTTTCGCCTTTTGGGTTTGTCCAGATTGTGAGTCCTCGGCTTTTCCCTTTTTGTATAGCGTGTAATTGTGGTTTGCCTCTGCTTGAGTAGAGCACGACGATTGTGTTGCCCTGTGTGTCTGTTCCTTCAATCTGGTCGAATAGGGTGTGAATCGCTTTTGTTGTGTCCGTCGTTCTTGAGAGTAGTTCTTCAAATAAGTGGGGGATGACTTCGGAGTCTATGAGTTCGATTTCTTGAGACTCTAACTTGTGCGATTTGGCGAGTTGGTTTTTCAGTTCTTTGTAGTTCTGGATTTTGCCGTTGTGGGCTGAGAGTATGTTGAGGTCAGGCATGCATTGTGGTTTGTAGGGTTGTGTGCATTCAGGGTGGCTGATTGTGTCTGTGAACTCTGGGCTGGCGCGGCGCACGTGACCGAGAATGAGAGTGGATTGTGCTGTTAGGTCTGGCAGTTGACGCTGCAGGTTGTTAACAGGTGAGCCCTGGGTTTTTCCCACTTTGGCAAGTGTGAATTCATGTTTGTGGTTTAGGTAGGCTATGCCTGCGCCGTGTCCGCCCACGGGCGTTGGCTCGTTGGTTTCCTGTTCGGTTTCAAGAAGGCGTAAGACTTGTATGGCTTGTGTGATTGGAACGAGTTGATGTCCTATGTAGGCGAATATGCCGCACATGATGCGTAACGTTGCTTGGCGGGTCTTTTAACTCTGTGGTTGAAAGGCTGTGTGGAAGAAGAAGGCAGCAGACCCTAAGGCCATCTTCTACCTTGTGGTTTTCTAGTTTTGAAAATGATGGTGTAGGTGAGAGAACGACATGTAGCCCACGACTCTTCCACCCAATTCGGCAACGTACACGCTTTTGGGGTATTCTTAGGTTCTGTACATTTCATGTTTCAAATCTTGCCGGGTAAACTTGACGCCGACTAAGGCGCCCAGATAATCGTGCATCTCAAACGTCAACTCATTAATCGCATCCAAATCCTTGACCAAGGCCCTACGGATACTCAACTGTCTGGAGACCTCAATTTCGAGTTGGTAGTCTTGGTTCAACAATATTTTGGCTGTTTAAGGTGGCGGTAAGCTTATTTTATTTGAAGTTGACGTAGTCGTCTGCTGCGAGAGTATGCGAAAGTCAAGGTGGTCTGCGGGTAGATTTAGGTCCTTCTTCCGTGTTGGACGAGATGTTTGGTATTTGGCGTTGGCTATGTCCGTGTTGACCTTTGCTGGGGGACTAGTTTCTGCCTTTGTGTCCGTTTTGTTGCGGAATCTAGGCGCGTCTTTTTTAACTGTAGGTTTTGTTGCTTCTGGATATAATCTTGCGTTGGCTGCAGTGAGCTTTTCGGGCGGCTCTCTAAGCAGATGCTTTGGGGGTAAAATCGTATTTGTAGTGAGCCTTTTGTTCAGCCTATTCTCTATGGTTCTGTATGGGCTTGCTTCGCTTTTCATAAGTTGGGCATTTGTTGCCTTAGGTTTGTTGTTCGGGCGTTTAGCATGGGGATTACGAGACACATCCTCTTTTTCTATAGTGTCAAGTTCAGTTGAGGAAACACGAAGAGCCACAGCCTTCGGCTTGTTGTCCACGCTCTACTATTTCGGAGCTATTGCTGGCCCAATTGTGGGTGGTGTTTTAGCATACTACCTTGGAACCAGTCTTCTCTTTCTCTTGTCAATTCCAGTAACCGCGACCGCTATAGTTGTTGTTTTGCTGAAGATTGAAAAAGGAGAAATCAAGACTAAACGTGTTTTTCCATCGTGGAGTGAGGTGAGAGAGGCAATAACCTTTGAAAAGAGTGTCTTACTATTGCTAGTCCTCGCCCTCATTGGACAATTTTTCTCTGAATTGGGAAACCCCTACTTTTTCATTTTCATGAAGGAGGAGCTTCAATCACCCGACTACCTTTTACCCTTGCCCCAAACAGCTCTTTCAGTAGGTTCTCTTATAGTGGGTCTGCCAGCGGGACGACTTTCAGACATCTTCAAGAAAAGAAAGCCTTTCATCGTTTTAGGTTCGTTGATGGCTAACGCAGGGGTTGCCCTCACCGCCTTTGCCATATCACCCTACATGCTCCTAGGCACTTTCTTACTGTTCGGCTTGTCAAACGTGATTTCTTGGACTTGTCTACAAGCCTACTTCTCCGATGTCGGAGGAACTCTAAGTCAACTGATAATTGGTACGTATTTGGCTTTTCTTTGGATAGGAGGCATCTTCTCCCCTCCCATCTCAGGCTGGGTTGCCGAAAACTTCAGTCTAAGAACATCATTTCTCGTTGAACTGGCAGGCGGAATCGCTGTCACAACCTTCTTAGCCATACTATTCAAAGAGAAACCACAAAAATAACATAGGCGAAGGAAGAAACCACTGCCCAAATTGAACATGATGAAATAGTTGCGGAGGCACATAAAACATGGCTCAAGTAAGAATTTTGATTCATGAATTTGGATGCTTCTATGGCTTCAAAAATGGTTTTCCTGTGCTCATTCGTGGGCACCCCCTACAGATGGCAGGCAGCGATTTTGATCGCTTGCTGGAGGAATCTTTTGGCTCCGCCTGGTTGATTTTTGGCTCCTCTAATACAGTGTTGATTGAGAGCAAAAAGAGGATAATTGTTGACCCTGGCGCCCGAGAACTAGGCTCATGGGGAGTACTTGAATCAAGGCTGAAAGAGTTTGGGTTGACACCACGAGACATTGATATAGTCATTAACACCCATCTTCACGGAGACCATGTCGGAAGCAACTTCATTTTTCGAGGAAAAAAGCTGATAATCCATGAAAAAGAAGTCTCGCCCAAAGCAAAACATAGCTGGCCGGAATTCACAGAAGCCTGCGTAAGAACATTAGATTTGGAGAAGATTTCCAGTGACACTAGAATAACCAACGATGTCAACATCATAACAACTCCAGGGCACACTGCAGGAAGCATAAGTGTCATGGTGGATACCGCAGAAGGATTAGCCGCCATAGTGGGTGACGCAATTAACTCGAAGGCTGAGTATCTCGAACTCAGAGTTCCAGAATGGATTGAGGACAAAAAGACCTATCTTAAGAGCATTGACAAGCTAACAGGGCTAAATCCCAAGATAGTCGTTCCAGGGCACGATTCACCCTTTAACCTCTAACCCCTACGAAATCATTTAAGAGATTGCTTCCGCGTTAACTAAGCCAGTAGAGTGCGACTCGCTAATTGTCAAAAGAAGAGCAAATCTGCAATGTTTACGATGTACTTGTTAAACCAATACGTGAGGCTTTAATCAAGCTTGGTTTCTCTGAGCCGACTGCGCCTCAAGTACAGGCTATTCCATCAATTTTGAAGGGTGAAAACGTTCTCTTGATTGCGCCTACGGGCAGCGGCAAAACAGAGGCAGTTCTCCTGCCCATAATCTCCAATTTCCTGCAACAAGAGGACAAACATGGGATATCAATCGTTTACGTGACTCCGTTGAGAGCCTTGAACCGTGATATGGTCAAACGGCTCTCATACTGGGCAGCCACGCTGGGCATAACTATCGAAGTACGCCACGGTGACACTGAGATCAAAATTCGAAGACGGCAAGCCCTCAAACCGCCAAATATGCTAGTAACCACGCCTGAAACATTGCAAGCTATTCTTCCTGGAACTCGAATGCAGCAGCACCTAGGCCGTGTTCGCTCCGTGATAATCGACGAGGTTCATGAACTAGCTGAAGACAAGCGCGGGGTCCAGTTGACAGTAGCATTAGAGCGACTCCTCGAACTCACCAAAAACGAGTTTCAGCGCATCGGCTTATCAGCAACCGTGGGCAACCCAGAAAAAGTAGCTCAGTTCATCGCCGGCGCCACACGAACTGTCAAAGTGATCGAAGTTGCCCTACCTAAAGGCTACCGATACAGAGTCGAGTACCCGCTTCCCGTAGACGCTGACTACGACTTAGCTCACAAACTGCGTACAGCACCAGAGGCAGCGGCTCGCATAAGACGCATACTCGACTTAGTTAAACAGCACACGTCCACCCTCATCTTCGTGAACAGCCGAGCAAACGCTGAAGTCTTGGGACACAAGTTCACCCAACTCGACCGCAGCGACATCGCCGTTCATCACGGCTCACTCTCAAAGGAAATCCGCGCTTCAATAGAAGACGAATTCAAGGCAAAAGCATTGAGAGCCATCATCTGCACCAGCACACTTGAATTAGGAATCGACATCGGACACGTAGACTTAGTCATTCAATATCTGTCGCCCCGCCAAGTCAGTAGTCTCATCCAACGCGTGGGACGCAGCGGGCACAAACTGGATCTCGTGTCCAAAGGCGTCATCATAACAGCGTTTCCAGACGACACGTTAGAAGCTGTCACAGCGGTAAAGAGAGCCTACAAGGGACAGCTTGAACCCCTAATCATCCACGAAGGCGCCTTGGACGTCCTCGCCCATCAAATCGTAGGCGTCGTGATGGACAAGAGGCAAGCCGCAGTTGACGAAGTATTCAGCATTGTACGACGAGCCTATCCATATCGAAGCCTAACTCGCGAGAAGTTTTTAGAAGTCGCCCAGTACCTACATAGGCTTAGAGAAGTCTGGCTAGAGGATAGCATGTTGAAGCGCAGCCGAAGAACACGCGAATACTACCACCAAAACCTATCGATGATACCAGACGAACGACGCTACCCCATCGTAGACGTGCTCTCGGACCGCACCATAGGCACAGTCGGCGACGAATTCATGGCGTTGAGAGCACGCTTAGGTTTGAACATAATCATACGCGGCAAAGTGTGGCGCATAGTCCAGATAGAGGACGAAACCGGCACAGTATACGTGGTGCCTGCTGAAGATCCGTTCGCGGCCCTGCCTGGATGGGACGGCGAAATCCTGCCCGTGCCATTCAGCTTGGCACAGGAAGCAGGAAAACTGAGAGAAGAGATAACACGAGAACTTAGAAAAGGAGACAAACCTGAAGAAGTTGCGCAAAAACTAGCCAAAGAACTCTCAACAGACAAATCGACCATACTTAAACCAGCCGAAGAAATACAAGACCAGCTGAAGGAAGGCGCTCCAGTCCCAACTCATAACCACATCCTCATAGAAGCCTTCGACAAGTGGATCGTGATTCACGCCTGCTACGGCGAGATTGTCAACCGAACCCTAGGCGCCATATTCGACGCAGTTCTATCGGATCAGGAACTGATAACAGGCTGGTGGAACGACGGCTACCGCATCCTAATCGAAGCATCACGCAAAATCGAACTCAAAGAACTCGATAGGCTACCCTCTCTTCTGTTTGAACTAACACCTGATGAAGTGGACAAAGCCTTCAACGAGTACCTCAAAGCACGATTCCCATTCACATACAAAATGAAATTCGTAGCCGAACGCTTCGGAGCCCTACCACGAGGCAAAACAATGGGACCAGAACGCCTATCAGAGCTTCCAACCCGATTCGCAAAGACACCGATCTACGAAGAAACCCTCAGAGAAGCCATGCAAGAAAAAGTCGACATACCCACAGTCAAGAACATAATGCAAGACGTCAAAGAAGGAAAAACCAATGTCTCAACACTGCTCCGCCTTCAAAAACCCACACCCCTAGGCTACCGCATACTAGCAAAGTACGCTGAAATCCCCGAACTCATGGCTCCAGAGCGCGTCTTACTCAGCAACATAGAACGCATGAAACAAGCAATCCAAGCTCGACGCCCATCACTCCTCTGCCTCAACTGCAGACACCACACAGAAGAACAACGCCTACGCGAAATAGCAGACCAACTTACCTGCAAGAAATGCGGCTCTGGACTGCTAGCAGACCTTCACCCAATTCAAGACCCAAAAATGCTCATAGACATCCTCAAACGAAGACTGAAAGGCAAAGAACTAACGCCAGACGAACTGGAGCAATTAACTCATGCCCGACGAACAGCTGACCTAGTGCTAAGCCATGGCAAAAAAGCCTTAATAGCCTTCCAAGTCAAAGGCATCGGACCAGAAACCGCCTTCCGCATCCTCAGCAAAATGCACCCAAACGAGGACGACTTTTATATGGACCTTCTAAAGGCAAAGATACAATTCTTACGCACAAGACCCTACTGGGAAGACAAACAACAAAGCCCCAAGCGTTAACAGGAGAAACGAGAACGCTTGACACAGAAAGGCAGAGGATTACTAGCACTCCTAGGCGCTGCACACAGCCTCAACCACTCGCTATTCCTCATCACACCACCATTACTCCTAATCATAATGCAAGACCTAAACACATCAAAATTCATTCTAGGCACAATGGGCACAATCGCATCACTCATCTACGGAATAGGCGCCTTAGTCGGAGGACCACTCGCAGACCGAATATGCGAAACCAAAATAATCGCTCTTGCATTAGCTCTAGCAGGAGCATCCACATTTGTCCTCATCTTTGCCAAGGACATAATCATCTACAGCCTAGCACTGTTTCTCATGGCAGCATGGGCAAGCCTCTACCACCCCGTAGCTAACTCGTTGATTTCCAAGGAGTTTCACGGAAATATGGGTGAAGCCATGGGCATCCACGGAGCCGGAGGCACAGTGGGCGTCGTGTTCACGCCAATTATCGCGTTCGCCATAGGCATAGCCGTAGACTGGCGCATTTCCTTCATTGTGTTCGGCGTATTCTGCATCCTGATCGGAGTAATCATGTCAAGAAACCGCACCCAAACCATACGAAACACATCGAAACTGGGAATTCTAGAAGTTTTCAAAATTAAAGGACTACTAATCATACTCGCGTTCAACATCTTCATAGGGCTCTACATGAAAGGCATCGAACTGTTCCTCCCAACTTATCTTGCGCTACGACCTTTTCAACCCCTAGGCGAAGAAACCGCCAAGCTCTGGGCAGCCACAGCCGCAACCCTTGTCCTAGCCAACGGAGTGCTCGGTCAATGGCTTGGCGGAAGAGCATCCGACCACATTGGCTCCAAAAAAGTCCTCGCAACAGTCTCAGCGGGCATAGTAGCCGCTCTCATATTTCTGCTATTCACCCCGACAGCCTTCGCGTTCCTAGGCGTTGCAGCCTTCATCATCCTCTACGGACTATCATTCTACGGACACCAGCCTGCACTCAATTCGCTGACAGGCGTAATGACCCCGCTAGAACGACGAGGAGCAGTCTACGGCATATTCTTCTTCACCAGCTTCGGCTTAGGCTCACTCTCCCAAATCATAACAGGCTATCTAATGGACAGCTACCCGTCCAACCCTGAATACTCTTTCTACTTCCTCACTTTAGTCGCAGCAGTAGCACTCATCCTCTCAACTCTTATCCCAGACAAACGACAAAACCAAACAAAATAGGAAACTGAGGACTGAGAAGGTTAAAGAACTGCGCAGGGTCTGTGGAGTTTCAAGGAGCTATTTCCATACTTCTAAATGAAAACGGCTTGGGCATCTTCGCTTTCAACGAGACCAAGAAAGTCTCCATTTCCTTTACTTTGTGCGCCCATTGACCACGCAAATCAGAAACAAAGTCAGTATATTCGGTGAAATCACGGTGGACTGAAACCATCATACAGTTCTTTCCATGCAAGCCCTCGCCACCAGCAGCGAATATAATCTTACTGTTATTACCAACCCACTTATGTGCACGTTCACCAACAGCTGAGTCTAGGTCGCCAGTTTTCGGGTCGAACCTGTCAACGTTGAAGAACGTGAAAGCCACTATCTCAAAGCCTAGTTTAGTCATGTTTGGAATAGCGGTGTAGTCCAGTATGTAGCCGTCTCTCTCCAAGCGTCTCCGCATTCGAGTCAGAGTAGGCTGTGACACGCCAAGTATCTTAGCAAGATCACGGTCACTTCTCTTGGAATTCTTCACCAATTCCTGCAAAAGCTGCATAATTCTATCCTGAGACATGGTGTGAATTAATAATTCACCAGAAATTTAAGGGTTTTCGTCAACAATCCCCATGCTCGATCTGCATGATGTCAACGTTTATTATCTTAGCTAAGACTCTTTCTGAAGAGTGTCAACTAAATGAGTACCAGCAATAACGAAGATATCCGAAGACGAGACCGCCACGACATCGTCGTTGAAATTCTAAGAACAGCAGTTGAAGGCAAAATCAAAACCCACATAATGTACAAGGCGAAACTAAGCTACGCCCAACTCAACGAATACCTTCCACTACTCATCGAAAAAGGCTTCCTAGAGAACACATCAGTCAGGTACAAAAAAGTCATGAAAAAAGTGTACAAAACCACAGCGAAAGGAATAAAGTTCCTTGAGAACTTCGATTCCATAAAAAAACTCTGGTCGTATCCAACCAACTCATCACTTTGAACCAGATTCCTCAAAGAGAGGTTGCCCAGCAAGATCATAAATGGGCATCTGAAAACCACTTGAAGAGCAAATCAGACTTTTGAGCCAGCAATCAGCCTGGCATATTGGCACATTCACCGGTAATTCACATTGCCCAATGTGACAATAACATTTAAAGCTGACAAATGCCCAATGCGTTGAAACAAGATAAAGGAAGCCGGAGTCAAATCAATGAACAAATCAGCACTGGTTGCCATCACGATCTTTACAGTTCTGTTGCCAGTTGTGCGAGTCTACGGCGACGGAATAACCGTCAACGTCAAGATTGAGGACAGTTTGTTTGTAGCGTATGAATTCGCGAATCTTAATCAAACAGTCTACGAACAAGCGCTTATAGAATTCACCCCTGAAAGAATCCCTGAAACAATTGTTGAAAACTTTGAAAAGGGGAACCAGACACTTCGCTGGGGACCAAGTCCCTCACCCATAGAGTTTGACAACAACACTCACACTATACGCAACTCGTTTTTCCTAAGCGGATCATCCATAATGGGCTTTACCCTCAACAAAACGACCCTCAGAAGAATTCATGAAATCAAGACTAACTGGAGAAAAATCAAAGTCAATCTCACTAGCAGTTACTCCGTTGACTTCACTCAACGCTTGGCCACGCCCGTCTCCGAATGGCAGAGACTTAACGTCACCACCTTCTTCCACGAAAACAAGGAGACAGGCGCTCCAGACATCCTCTTCTACATCGTCCTACCTGCATCAGCAACGGCAGTTCAAGCTGAGGGAGACACCATTTTCTATGAAGGACAACCATACCTCGAAGACCAATTATTGGGCAGTCCTTTTCTAATCCTCGTTGCTGTAATCGTAGCGCTAATCATCGCTTTCGTCTACAGAAAAGCCCGCTAGACATGGCTATTGAGCCTTCTCATTCTTCTCGCCCTCAACAGCCAACAGAAGGTCAACAAGAGCTTTTTCATCAACCTCAGCTCGGGTTCTCCAGTCCAAGTATAATTGCTGGTTCTCATCCTGAGACAAATAGCCCGAACGAGTGTACCGATCAATGTTGATGTCAACTCGCCAACCAGGAAGTTTGTCACGCAACAAGTCTTCCACATCATCTCGGGAAGCCTTGCCCTTCTTAGAGATGATGAAAGTTATCGCAATCGCCAAGCCAGCTATGTCATCGATTCGCCAACCACTCATTTTCGTCTCTTTCGGAGTCAAACCGCCTCGTAATGTTACGAAGAAACGTGCTCGGTCTAACTGATCCAGCGTTGGCTTTTCAGCCCGTTTTTCGCCTTCGAAAACTGTTTTGATCTGTAGGTCAAGTTTTTCAAGGTACGCATCCAGAAGCCCTAGCACCTTTGGATAGTCCGAGCCCAGTCTCTTCCGCAACTCCCAGCCTTTGACGCCTGGTCGCCTATGCCTCTTGTAAAAAAGCAGATGCGTCGCTCGCTTAAGCTTGCGTTGATATAGGGCTTTCTTAGTCACGCGTGTCTGCTGTCTTTCCAACGTTTCCACTCCTCATAGTTTACCTCAACTGGAACTGAAACCACCTGTTTCTTTCCAAGAAGTGAACGGGGTTTGCTGAAGGGTATGATGAAAATCTCCTCCTCCAGTCTGTGAATTTCAAAGGTAGCGTAGCCGTAAGTAACCAGAAAACTGGTCATGTAAGCCCTTTTAGATGTTTCTTCGTATGTTTCGGCGCCAACAAAGTCCCAATAAGCAACCTTCGTGCCTTCGCCCACCTTTTGCTTAAGCTCATGCCAAAAGGCTTCCAGTTCCTCTGTAAAAGCCTGCTCAGCCATTATTCTTTGGGCGATGAGGTCGCTGCGAGTGGCCGAGCCTAACTCAGTCTTCAATCCACTTATCTTTGTCCACCGTTCATCTAACGGAAGGAGACTCCGCCAGTATTTGATAGCTTCAATGAGGCTATAAGGCAAAATCTGCTCCAACTCAATGATTGGATGCCAGACATTTAAGAAAAGCCTAGCTAGAGCCTCTCGGCTCGTTTTGCGCAGTTTTTCCTCGATAAGAAAAGGGTCAGTGTAAAGCGATGTTGACCTGTGTTTCACCCAGTCGCTCTGAAGTTTGATGACTGAGGCTAAGCGATTGACTGCCTCAGAGTCCAAGCTATATTCGTCAATTGATTCCCATTCCGGAAAATACTCCCGAACAACAACAAGCAGATCGTTGACATCGACAGTAAACGGGTCTAATCCTCTTTCTTCTACCGACTTACACAAGCCTATTAAGCGCTGAAGGTGCTCTTGACCCAGCTTCTTCATTTGACTCTTTGAAGGCACGCAGATTTCCCTTTGCATCATGAAACAAAAAGCAGGCATAAAAACATGATGGACCCTAGCATAATTGGTGCCAAGAAGGGATGGCAACCCGAGAGATATTATCTGAGCCTTCCTTTAGAGAAATTTTATATCTAAAACGAAAGCCACTAAGATAGCTTTAATGTGCGGAGCAGAGATATTTAGGAGCGAAAAACGATTCAATGGTTAGAATCAACCAGACTCGATTCATGTTTTCAAGGGAGAAACTCATTAGAATCCGAACTGTAGCAATTCGCAGAGGGGTCTGGTACAAAGCACTCGACAGAGCTGAGCGGGGGCTGGTTGAGTTAACCATAAGAATCGTGAGAAGAATTGGAAGCCTTCTTCTTAAGAGAGTGCTAACCTCAGTTTTTAAAAAACTACAAACAGCCATGGAGAATAAGATAGCCCACCTATCAAGGAAAGTGGGAGAACCGCTTGCTGAAAAGCTCAGTTTGATTGCCCAATCATGGGGCAATGCCTCCGCCTTCTTGTGGAAGACCGAGCGCAACTTCATTCAGTTTCTGGCAATAATGTACCTCGGTAGCCCTAGAGGTCCCTAGTGTAAGGAGAAATCGCGTGGACGCCACGTCAACAATAACAACAGCAATTGTGCTTATACTATTCTTATGGGTAACTTACAATTTGCCGTCAGTTGTTGTAGGCTTGAAAGAGTTGGGCGCAATCAAGAGGAGACGTAAGAGAAAATCAGATCACATTGATGCACCCAACCCTGCAGACAACTTCCAGCCCAAAGTTTCAATAATAATACCGCTGAAAAACGAGGGCAACGTCATAGAACGCCTCCTCAAAACACTTACAAACCTAAGCTACAAAAACAAAGAAATCATCCTAATGGAAGACGGTTCGACTGACAAGTCACCTCAAATATGTAGTCAGTGGGAAGAGAAACATCCTACCCTCATCAAATATTATCACAATGACAAAAGCAGTGGAAAACCAGCCGCAATAAACTCAGCCGCCAGAAAAGCCACGGGAGAAATCATTGCACTTTACGACGCGGACACCGTTGTTGAAACCGACATCTTAGAGAAAATAGTTCCCTACTTTAAGGACCCAAATGTAGTTGGCGTTCAAGGAGAACTTAAAACATTGAATCCGGATGAAAGCGTCATATCAAGGCTGGCTGTCATAAACGACTTTATAGTCAACGTTCAGCAGCTTGGAAGAGACAGGCTACACCTCTTTGTGCCACTGCTGGGAACAAACCAGTATATTAGAAGAAGTATCCTAGAGCAAATAGGATACTGGGACTCCGACGCCTTATCAGAGGACACGGAAATCTCGCTCAGGCTCGCCAGAAGAGGATACAAAGTAAAATACGTCGCAGTGAATGCGATGGTTGAGGCTCCTGCAAAACTGAAGGTTTTCATTGGGCAGCGGATGAAATGGTTGCGAGGATACACTCAAGCTGCCATGAAACATATAGGCTTCGTAAAAGATCCAAACTGGAGAACTTTGGATGCCCAGATAATGTTGCTTTTCCCCCTGATGCTCATACTTGGTCTGGTAGGGTATGTTATGGCACTGTATGGAGCGCTTAACTCAGGGATGGCTCCGTCTTACGTGCCATCTATAGTGCAGATTCTAGGCTTGGTTATGCTAGCGGTGAATCTGTTGACCTCAGCTACGCTTGTGGTGGAAAACCCTAGAAACGTCATCTACATTCCGCTACTTTATGTAGACTGGATTCTACTGGCTTCAGTTTCATTTTATGTCCATTTGCGAGCGCTTCTTGGAAGACCGCAAAGCTGGGCCAGAACACCAAAAAGTGGGCATGTCACTGTGAGGGTTAGTGCAGAGGCCTCGCAAAAGGGATAAACAAATAAGAGTTCAAAGAGTTTCTTGAAAGCTTTGAGTCTGATTGCTTCCATTGCCAAGTCTGGTAGACTGCAGTACTTGTGGGTTTTTCTGGCAGCCGTGGCGCTTAGGGCAATACCTGAGCTATTAGTTCCCCTGTATCCGGTTGGCTACGAAACAATCACGTGGTACGCTCCTATCATGATGACTTTCAAGAATCAATCTTTTGCGGACGTTTTCCAGAGCACGTTTACGGCTGGTCCACTATTCTATGCGTTAATGTGGCTGGTAACAATGGCGACAGCTGCGCATCCTTTTGCCATATTGAAGGTTACTGCTCCGTTACTTTACGGTGGTTTAGCTATGTCCTTTCTTCTCTTTTCGAATCGACACTTGAAGCTTGATGGAAAAATGGCCCTTGCGGCTACACTGCTGATGATTTTTCAGGTCGCTGCGCTAAGGGAATCTTGGGATCGATTTCGAACAGTCTTGGCACTTGTTTTTCTCTTCATGACGCTTGCCTCTTTGAGAGGCAATCGTAGAAGCAAATGGGTGTTTGTGGCGATCCTCGCTGTTTTGACAGCTCTTTCACGTGAATACATTTCAGTAGTCTTGCTTGTGGCTGTTCTGGGTTTTGCCGTTCTGGAGAGAAGGGATATTTTATCTTCAATTGGCTCTGTGATTCCAGCCCTCACCTTGACCGCTGCAATGATCTCCGGAGCCGGTCTCTGGTGGAACTACACCGGGGGAGGCGCACCTTCATTCTATTCGGAGACTTACTTAGGCGTAGTGCTGGATGTGTTCCTCTTATTTGCTGTCTGCTTTCTTCCGATCTTGTATTTTGTGCTTAAAGGCTTTAGAAGAGACAGCTTGCTTGATCCGGTTCTTGCGTTGCTTCTTCTGGGTTCTTTTGGTGCGGTCGTTTTTCCTTGGTTTGCGATTCCAGGTTATCAGAGGTGGCTGATCTTGTTGGTTTATCCCTTCTCCATTTATGCTGTTTTCGGGTTTGAGCGTTTACGGCTTTTTAGTGTGCGCAAAGTCAAGGCTTTAATAGCAATCCTTTTGATCTTCATGCTTTTAGGAGTGGGCTATGCAAGTGGCGTGCTTTCTTACGTTGTGTTGCCCAGTAGCTGGGTTCCGCCCAGTTTAGTGAAATCTTCTGTGGAGTGGAATCAGGTGGATGATGTTAAAGAAGCCCTTCGGTGGCTTGACGGAAATGCTCCTGTGGACTCTGCTCTTCTCACTGAGGAAAGGTTCTATGGATGGATCTTGTTTTATCTGGAGCGCGCAAGCAATGACATTGAGATTGTGCCATATGGGGGTGGCGCACAACCAACATCCGCACTGGAACAGGCGCTAAATGACGATTTCAGCTGGATCTACCTGATATGGTACACAAATTCAAGTTTTGACAAGTTCAGCTTAGTTTATTCGCAAGACAGCATTTCGGTTTTTAGATATGAGCTGGCATCTAGTGGCTAAAGCTTTTAAGTCGTTGCGTTGAACTATCGAGAGTTTCGATGGTGATCGAGTGGTCGTGCAGTTGACCCCTATTCTAAGGAATGCAGAAGAGAGACCTGAGACGATCATTAGGCCTGAGTTGTCTTTGATTTTGCCGACCTACAACGAAGAAGATAACATAGAGACAGTGATGCAGAGAGTGGACAAGGTTGCCAAACAGACAGGTTTAAACTATGAGTTGATTGTTGTAAACGACGGGAGTAATGACCGGACAGGAACCAAAATAGGAAGCTTTGCGAAAAACAACGGTCATGTAAAAGTAGTCGGTTACGAAAACAATGTGGGCAAGGGGCACGCTCTGAAAACTGGGTTTTCGCATGCTATTGGAAACATAGTTGTACTAATGGACACCGATACCGACATTGATCCTCATCACATTGCAGAGTATGTTAAAGCGCTCAAGAACGCAGACATCGTTATATCATCAAAGTGGCATCCCGATTCCATTGTGGAAACCCCGTTGATTAGACGGATTTTGAGCCATGGATTCAATGTCCTCGTGAAATTGCTGGTTGGACTCAGACTTAGTGACACGCAAACAGGCCTCAAAGCAATCCGGAGAAACGCGTTTGCAAACTTGTTCCCGAAGTTGACTGTTAAGCGCTATGCCTTTGATGTGGAACTCTTAGCATTAGCCAACTTACTCGACTTGAGGATTGCGGAGTTGCCCATCAAACTTCGGCTTAACAGCCTATTTAGCTTCAGAGAGGTGTGGAAGATGCTCTGGGATCTGTTTGGAATCACCTACAGGTTAAGGGTAACAAGATGGTATCAACGTGCCATGTTCACACGTGACGATACGATAGTGAAAAGATAGTGAATCCCTCAGTTTCGATAATAATCCCTTGTAAGGAAATAGACAATTACCTAAAAGAATGTGTTAGTCAGTGCAAGCGACTTGATTTTGACAACTATGAAATCATCGTGCTCCCCGACAGTGAAATGGATAAAATGGATGGGATCAAGACCATTTCCACGGGTCCAGTGACTCCTAGCGCAAAAAGAAACATTGGAATCGCCAACTCTGAAGGCGAGCTCTGCGCTTTTATAGATTCAGATGCTTACCCACGGGAAGACTGGTTGCGCAACGCCGTTAAGTATTTTAAAGATCCGCAAGTTGCTGGTGTGGGAGGACCGGGACTGACTCCAAAAGGGGAAAGCTTCATGCAGAAGGCCAGCGGGCATGTCCTCTCGTCGTTTATGGTGGGTGACCTATCGAGTCGTTATAAGGCTAAATGGAGTTTCGAGTCAGATGATATACATTCCTGCAATTTTATAGTCTGGAAAGCTGTTCTAGAAGAAGCTGGCGGCTGGAACGAGAGGTACTGGCCCGGCGAAGATACGTTGATTTGTTTGGCTATCCGAAAGCTCGGCAAGAAGCTGATTGAAGCATCGGACGTAATCGTGTACCATCATCGCCGCCCCCTTTTGCTTGCTCACCTGAAGCAGGTCTCAAGGTTTGGTTTGCACAGAGGATTTTTTGCGAAAAGGTTTCCTGAAAACTCTTTGAGGGTAACTTACATTTTGCCCTCACTGCTTCTGCTGTCTTTTCTCGCATTCGTGTTTGCGTCTCTTTTCAATTCCTTTTTTTGGAATCTTTTGCTTTTGGCAACTGTCACTTATTTGGGTGCGGGTCTTATCGCCTCTGCACTGGAGGTCAGAGAGCCAAAGTTGCTTTTCTCGGTTTGGTTGGGAATCGTAGCGACTCACGCCGTCTACGGCATGTCCTTTTTGGTGGGTCTCATGAAACGTGACTTAATGAAATGAAGATCAGTATTTCTTATCCGCCAATAAGCTCTGGAAAAGGTGTGCCGCTGCTTAGTCAGAATAGACAGTTTCAGTATTTTCATGAGCCCACGTATATTTATCCGATGGTTCCCGCATCCGCGGCTACTTTGGTGAAGAATGCTGGTCACGTTGTAGTGTGGGATGACGGTATCGCGGAGGCCAAGTCTTATGCCCAGTGGCTGAATGATTTGAAGAGAGCTTGTCCTGACTTGGTGATGATTGAATCGAAGACACCTGTGGTTAGGAGACATTGGCGGATTGTGGATGACATCAAAGAGGTAGTTCCTGATGCTAAGGTTGCTTTAGTTGGAGATCACGTTACAGCATTGCCTCGTGAATCTTTAGAGAATAGCAAGGCGGATTACGTCTTGACCGGAGGAGACTACGATCTTCTGCTCCTTAACTTAGTTAAGCATTTAGAAGGAAGGACTGAGCTTGAGCCGGGTATATGGTTTAGAGAGAATGGATCGATCAAGAGTAGTGGAAGTTTTCGGTTAGACTATGACTTGGATTCTTTGCCGTTTGTTGATAGGGATTTGACGAAGTGGTGGCTTTACAGCGAGAAGAACGGGAATTTCAAGGAAACGCCTGGAACTTACACGATGATTGGCAGGGATTGTTGGTGGAGAAAGGACGGCGGATGCACGTTTTGTTCTTGGCCCACTTTGTATCCAAGCTACAGGGCAAGGAATCCCGAGCTTTTGGCGGATGAAATTGGAATGTTGATTGAGAGGTACGGCGTTAAGGAAGTCTTTGATGATACCGGTACGTTTCCAGCTGGGAATTGGCTTAGGAAATTCGCTAACATAATGATTGAGAGAGGATACAATGAGGAAATATGGTTCAGCTGTAATATGCGATTTGGAGCCCTGACACGTGAAGATTATAGGTTGATGCGAAAGGCTGGTTTCCGCATGCTTCTTTTCGGCGTAGAGTCAGCCAGTCAGAAGACGCTTGACAGGTTGAATAAGGGCATAGCAGTTGAGAACATTATTGAAGGATGTAGAGCAGCGAGAGAGGAAGGGTTAGAACCACACATAACCATTATGGTTGGTTATCCTTGGGAAAGCCGCGAGGACGCGTTGGCAACATTAAAGCTTGCGAAGCTATTGATGACGAAGGGTTGGGCTCTTACCCTTCAATCTACAGTCGTCATGCCTTACCCTGGAACTAAGCTGTACGAAGAGGCTTTGGAGAATAGATGGTTTAGGATCGACTCAAACGATTACGAGTGTTTTGACATGACGCAGCCCGTTCTGAAAACAGTTGACATGGAACCTGAGGAGGTTTTGAGAGTCTGTGACGAGATTTACCGAGTGTTTTTGTCGCCGAAGTATATGCTAAGGCAGTTGATCAGGATCAAGTCTTGGAGAGACGTGAAGTATTCTGTCAGAGGCGCTGTTAAAGTCTTAGGACACGTAAAGGACTTTGCCAGAAGCAAGTAAGAATTTGCCTTCAATAAGTATTGTTATACCGACGTATAACTCGAAGCGAACGTTGGTGCAGTGCCTGGAGAGCATTGCGAAACAAGACTACCCTCGGAAGAATATTGAGATAATAATAGTGGATGGGGGCTCGAGGGACAACACGATTGAAATAGCAAAGAGATTCCATGCGGATAGGATACTGCATAATCCGTTGAGAACAGGCGAGGCTGGGAAATCTGTGGGTGTGGAAGCAGCTAGTAACGAGATTATACTACTTCAGGATTCTGACAATGTCTTGAACAGGAGAGATTGGCTTAGAAGGATGGTCGAACCGTTTGAGAATGCAAGTGTCGTTGGTGCTGAGCCTCTGTATTACGTCTGTAGAAAGGAAGATTCCTTGATAACAAGGTATTGTGCTTTGCTCGGAATGAATGATCCTATTTGTCTGTATTTAGGGAACTATGATAGATACAGTCATGTGACCGGAAAATGGACTGAGTTGCTGGTTAAAGAGAGGGATTATGGCAATTACTTGTTGTTAGAAGTGGACGAAAAGAATATTCCAACCATTGGAGCAAACGGTTTTCTCGTCAGAACGGAGACGTTGAACAAAGTGAATTACAGGCCTTACATGTTCGATATAGATATTATTCATCAAATGACAAAAATGGGGCAAAATAGCTTTGCTAAGGTTAAGATAGGGATTGTTCATCTTTTTGCAGACAGTGTTACGACATTTATGAAGAAGACGTATCGACGGATAAGAGACTATCTTTTTTATGAAAAGCATGGTATGAGGAATTATCCGTGGAGACGCTTGAGCCTTCTACGAATATTGAAATTCGAATGGTATACATTGATTTTCATTCCTATTGTGAAAGACTCTATGAAGGGTTATAAGAAAGCGCCGGATAGAGCATGGCTTTTTCACCCAATAGCATGTTGGCTAACGCTTTTCACATACGGTGTTGCTTTTATTGTTGCCACTCGCTGAAGGCAGGATGCGAAATAGGGAAAGCATGAGCCGTAAGCCCCTTGGCATTTTGATGATAACTCCCTTTTTCAGCCCTAACATTGGAGGGGTTGAGACTCATCTTGACGATTTATGCGAGTACCTGCGGAAGAGAGGTCACCAAGTATTCGTGGTCACTTATCGGCCTTTAACGACGAGAACTAAGGCTCCGAGATTCGAGCGAAAACGGAATCTCGAAATCCATAGGATAAACTGGTTTGGCTACAACCTGTTTCACAGGCTAGAGCTGTATCCTTTGTTAGAATTTGTTTATTTGACACCAATGTTGCTATTGTATTCTCTGTCATTTCTTGCTAAACGCAGAAATGAAGTGGATGTCATTCACGCACACGGGATTAACGCTGCGTTTGTGACTAAAGCGTTAGCAGGGTTGTTCAGGAAAAAAGCCGTTGTTAGCATTCATGCAATATACGATCTGCCCAAAAGACCCATGCTGGCGAGGTTGATGAAGCTTACTTTGTTTTCCTTCGATGTTGTTTTGACTTTAGCGATAAGATCCAAAATGGAGTTGATAGGAATCGGGATAGATCGTCAGAAAATAAGCGTTTTTACGTACTGGGTTGATCAAGGTATTTTTAAACCATTGGACAAAATGGAGTGTAAGGAGAAACTGGGTGTAGAAGAGAGATTTGTGGTATTGTTCGTTGGGCGACTTTTGGAAATTAAAGGCGTTGAAGTCCTTATTCAAGCGGCGAAGAGACTCTACAACACGAGGGATATTCTTTTCATATTCGTTGGCGATGGTCCTTTAGAAGGTGAAGTTAAGATGGCGTCAAATGATAACGAGAATATAATTTACGCGGGAAGAGTTGGAAACAAGGAACTGAGCATATACTATAACTGCGCTGATGTAGTTGTTGTGCCTTCGTTGTATGAAGAGGGGTTCGGCAGGGTCATCTTAGAGGCTTTATCCTGCGGCACTCCTGTAATAGCTTCGAATAAAGGAGGCATTCCTGAAGCTTTAGATGATTCTGTTGGAATCCTCCTAGAGCCTAAGGCCGATGAGATTTCACATACAATAGAAAGTCTGTACAAGCACACAGAAAAACTTGAGAACTTGAGGAGAAACTGCAGGGTCTATGCTGAAAAAAGATTCGGAGAACTCAACGCCAAAGCGATAGAAGAGGCCTACTGGCGATGATGAATTCAAGGAAGCTGTGGTAGTGCAAAACAAAATCGTATTTCATGTCCTTGCCAATGCAGCTCTCGGTGCTGGCTTGAGTGGAGGCGACCGGATTTTCATAGAGTGTACTAGAAGGTGGGCTGACGCGGGACATAAGGTGCGTGTTTATTTGTGGGAAGAAGGTTATGAGATGTGCACACGAAATAAGCTGGAGAATGTCAGCTACGTCATATGGTCTGCAGGGACTTACAAGAACTTTGGTTTTATGATCCTCTATATTATGAGAACGATAAAAGGAATCATTGAAAGTTTGAGGATGCGCGTCTCGGGGGCTTCAGAGGACACTGTGATTTATTCTTCGTCCGATTTTTGGCCTGACTCCCTTCCGGCTTGGGTCTTGAAGATGAGATTTAAGAGAGCTAAATGGGTTGCAGGCTTTTACCTATTTGTTTCTAGTCCATTCAGCAAAGATTCTCCATACAAGGGGAAAACACTCTTGCGGGGTCTTTTCTATTACGTCTCTCAGATACCAGTTTATTCTTTGGTGAGGAAATGTGCAGATATGGTTTTTGTGACTAACGAGTTAGATAGGCGTAGATTCATTGATAATAAGAGACTTACACCTGATAGGGTCATAGCTGTCCGAGGCGGCGTTGACATTGAGACTCCGGGTTTGATTCCTGAGCCTGAAAGGAAGCAATTTGACGCGGTTTTTGTCGGCAGATTCCACCCACAAAAGGGCGTTTTGGAACTCCTAGACATATGGAGATATGTTTGCGCAACAAAGAAAGATGCTAGGCTGGCTATGATAGGTGTAGGCGAGCTTGAGAGTGAAGTTAGGGCTAAGATAGGAAAAGATGGTTTAGAGAATAACGTTGTTCTCTTCGGTTTCAAAGATGGTGTTGAAAAGCTAAGGATTTTCAAGAATAGCAAGGTTGTGGTACATCCAGCGACGTATGACAGCGGCGGAATGGCCGCCTGCGAGGCCATGGCATGTTCGTTGCCCGGGGTCAGTTTTGATCTTCCAGCGCTCAGGACTTACTATCCTCAAGGAATGCTTAAGACACCTTGTTACGATTTGAAGAAGTTTGCTGAAAACATACTTAGCCTGATAAGTGATGAGGGGCTTTATATGAAGACTGCAGGTGATGCGCTAAGTTGGGCTAAGGAATGGAACTGGGATAAAAGAGCTGAGGAATTGCTAATGATGATAACAAGAGTAGTTAGGTCTAAGGACGCAAAGGGGCTTGTTTCGAAGGATTATGAGACTTGAGCTTACCTAAGGTTTCTGTAGTAATCCCCACGTATAATAGGAGAGAAGATGTTCTTGAGTGTTTGCAGTCACTGCAAAGATTGTATTACTCCAATTATGAAATAATAGTGGTTGATAATGGCTCAACAGACGGAACCAGCAGTGCAATCGAAAAGCTCTTTCCAGAAGTGACGCTTGTCAAAAGCAAAAGAAACTTGGGCGTTACTGGAGGAAGAAACTTAGGCGCCAGACATTCAAGTGGCAGATATGTCTTCTTCTTGGACCACGACACAACGGTTGACAGAAATGCCCTTAACGAAATCGTGGCGGTTATGCAGAGTGACCACAGGATTGGCATTGCTGGACCCGCGGTGTACTACTATGACGATCCTAAGAGAATCTGGGCTCTTGGCACCTCCATCAATATGCTCACAGGCAAAGTGACTTTCAATCAAAATGGGGAGGTCAATTGCGGGCGATTTGCAAAAAGCATAGAAGTTGAGGTGTTGCCAACAGCTTTCCTAGTGAGGAAAGAAGTTATGAACGAGGTAGGACTTTTCGACGACATTTTCTTTGCAGTTTATGAGGACACGGATTTCTGTTTTAGAGTCAAAGAAGCAGGGTACAAGGTTTTGTGTGTTCCAACTTCCGGAGTGTGGCATAAGGTGCCTCTAGACGAGTACAAGTCGATTGCAGGGGTTTTACGTAGAGCTTACCTCGTCTCTCGAAATAGAATAATATTCATGAAAAAGCACTCCGACGGCTTCCTAGCTTTTGTAGTGCTCTTTTTGCCAGTTTATCTGATGTATTACTCTGTTCAAGCCGTTTGCCTTAGCAGAATAGGCTGGTTAAAGAGCTTCTTGAAAGGGTCTGTTAACGGAATAGCACTGGCACTAAAACTACACTAGAGGCTTCCATCATGCTCAAGGTCAGGACAATGGTTACAATGTATGCCTTAAAAAGATCTTTGTTTACAAGGCAAATGCTTGACATAGTTCTCATATTGGCCATTGGAACACTTTCTCTCACATGGTTCAGAGGCGATTTTCTGATTAGTGGGGGCGATTTCGATTTTACACTAAACCGCATCGGCGGTTTCATTCGGATCCTCTATCTTTGGGATGACAATATATCTTTCGGTACACTAAATTCAAGAATCATCGCCGCTATGCCCTATCAGCTCTTTCTTGCTCTTTCAGAGACTGCTGGCTTATCTCTTGAAGTAACAGAAAAAATTCTGTTTTATGTTTGCTTTACGTCAGCCGGTCTCGCAGCATATTATCTGACTTCGACGCTAGTGAAAAAGCAAAGAATAACAAGTCTGTTCTCTGCATTTTTTTATATGATGAATATGTACAGCTTAGTTTTCATCTGGAATTTTACATATGGGATCTCTTACGCGTTACTGTATTCATTCCTTCCCTTGGTGCTGACACTCTATATTAAGGGGTTGGATGAACGTAGGAGCGATAAATATGCAATCTCAATGTGCATCGTTTGGATGGCTACCAGCTCTGCCGCCTATGTCAGTCCACCTTTCATAATACTCTACTGGGCAGCATTGATTTCTTATGGCCTCTTTTACATGATAATACATCGGAAGGAGGAAACAAATGTGAGGCACGCCCTGCGTTTCACCGGCACGCTCATTCTGGCATGGACTCTCCTAAGCATGTACTGGGTTATCCCCATGGGTTTTTCGACAGCAGAGGAATTCTCTAAAGCGAGTTTACAACGAGTAGGGCTTTCGGATCTAAATATCTTTAAGCTCAACAGCGCTCCGCTTTACGAAGCTCTAAGGTTATCTGGTTATTGGGCTTTGTTTAAGGGTTATAAAGGGGATCCATACTATCCGTGGGCTGCACCCTATGCGTCAACTCCGTTTATACTAATTAGCCTTTTGATACCATTCCTTGCATTTCTTCCTTTGATCTCTCGATCACATAAGAAGTATACACTTTACTTCAGCTCTCTTGCTCTTATCGGGTTGTTTCTAGTCAAAGGATCGAATCCTCCTTTGGAAGACATCAATTTACAGTTATTCTCCCTTCCTGGACTAATGCGCATTTTCAGAGAGCCAGTCATTAAATTCGGCGTTGTTGTTGTTTCGGCTTATGCCTTCTTAATTGGAATAGGAGTAAATGACCTGTATCATTACTTGAAGAAGTTAAGGATTAATAGCAAGGCAATTATCTCCAAAATTTCCTTGCTTACAATCGTGTTTGTGCTTCTGGGGGTCTACGCTTGGCCCTTTTGGACGGGTGATGTAATAAATGGAGGTGGCAAAATTTCTGCATCTAGCCGCATAAAAGTGCCATCTGACTATTATTATGCAGGCGACTACTTGGGCATGCAAGATGAGACGTTTAGAATAATCCCCCTACCATTCCCACTGTTATATACTGTCGAATACGCTTGGGATCATGGCTATTCAGGAGCTGATCCTAGTCACTGGTTGTTTCCAAAACCAACTGTGTCCATCTCTACGGAAGATGCAAGCTATGAAACTTCAGCCTATTTGGTAAAACTTTTCCATGAAAACCCTGCTTTTGACGTCGGAAAAGCCTTTGCATTGCTCAATATTAAATATGTTCTATTACATAGAGACACAAATTGGAATTACATCGAAGGTCTTAACTGGTGGATATCAGCATCGCCCAAAAAATATCAGTCTATCTTGAGTTCACAGAAAAACCTCTTCCTTGAGAAATCTTTTGGCGAGCTTGACTTCTACAGGAATAAGCGCTGGAGGCCGATGCATATCTATCCTGCTTCAACTGCCCTATTAGTCGATGGTGGACTGGATGAAATGATTCAAGTCATTGAAAGAGACAACTTCGTGCTAGGCGAGTCCGCTTTGTACCTATCAGACCAGCTTGAGACTCAGCAAATCCTGGCTCTTACAGCTGTCAATTCATTTCATACTAACTCATCAGATAACAACCTATCAGTTCGCTACGAAAAAATCAACCCAACCAACTACGTTGTTCATGTCAAAGCCTCCAGATCCTTCTTCCTTGTTTTCAGTGAATCTTACCACAAAGACTGGGTCGCGTACGTTGACGGACAACAGATACCAAACGAATACCATTATATGGCCAACGGCTTCGCCAATTCATGGTACATAAACAAAACAGGGTCCTTCACAGTCACCCTTGAATTCTGGCCTCAAAGGCTCTTCTACATAGGCGCTACAGTATCGATAACAATTCTCATTCTGTGCACAATATACATCAGCAAAGACAAAGTAAGAACCATATACAAGCAGTACGTCAAGAAAAACATACCCCAGGATCTCTAAAGACAATCCGATGTCACCCCAACAACCCCAGAAGACTTAAAAGTCTAACAAAAAGAAGACCCTTCATCAGTGTGATTTCTCAATGAAGGGCATCATTCTCCACGGCGGATCTGGGACGAGGCTCAGACCATTAACACACACAGGTCCAAAACAGCTCATCCCCGTGGCAAACAAACCCATCTCACAATACGTCCTAGAAGACCTAGTAGAAGCAGGGATAAACGAAATAACCATAGTGTTAGGCAACACCTATCCAGAAAAAGTAAAAGAGCGCTATGGCAACGGAAGATCCTTCAATACAAAAATAAGCTACGTCTACCAAAGTGAACCAAAAGGCATAGCCCACGCCATTGGATTATGCGAACGACAAATCAAGAATCAGCCTTTCACTGTCTACTTAGGCGACAATCTCATAAAAGGCGGCATAAAAGACTTCACCCAAACCTTCAAAACTTCAGAGCACGACGCCATGATACTCCTAAGCGAAGTCAAGAATCCTCAACGATTCGGAGTGGCAAAATTCGACAAGAACGGAAAACTCTCAACCCTCATTGAGAAACCAAAACAGCCACCAAGTAACTACGCCCTAACAGGCATCTACTTCTTCAGACCAATAATCTTTGACATAATACGAAAACTAAAACCGTCTTGGCGAGGAGAACTGGAAATAACAGAAGCCCTCCAACTCCTCCTCGACAACGGCTATAACGTTGGCTACCAATTCGTTAAAGGCTGGTGGAAGGACACAGGCGCACCGGAAGACATACTCGAAGCCAACAGACTAATTCTAGATGAAATAAAAAGAGAAATAAAAGGAAAAATCCAAAACCACACATCGATACAGGGTAGAGTGGCAATAGGAGAAAACACTGCCATAAAGCACGGAGCGGTCATCCGCGGACCAACAATAATAGGGAAAAACTCAATTATAGAAAACGACGTGTACATAGGGCCTTACACAAGCATCGGTGACAACACCACAATCAACAGAGGAGAGATCGAAAACTCCATCATCATGGACAGCTGCCACATCAGCATCGACGACCGAATAACAGACAGCCTAATAGGGCCAAACTCCACCATAACATCGGACAAAAACTCCAAGCCCAAAGCAAGAAGATTCCTCATAGGTGAACAATCCAGAATAACCCTCTAAAGGGGAAAACCTCATGCAAAAACTAATCCAAGGCATGGAAATACGAAGACTCGAAAAACACGCCGACGAAAGAGGCTTCCTATGCGAGATTTTCAGAAAAGACTGGGATCTCTATGAGGAATTCGCTATGGCTTACTTCTCAGCAACATATCCAGGCGTCGTAAGAGCATGGCATCGCCACCCCAATACAAAACAGATAGACAACATGTGCATAATCCAAGGAATGGCGAAAATCGTAATATACGACGATAGAGAAAACTCGCCAACAAAAGGAACAATCAACGAATTTATAATAGGCGAAGACAATATGACCCTAATAAGAATACCAGGCGAATGCTGGCACGGATTCAAAGCTCTTGGAACCAAACCAGTTATACTGCTCAACTTCCCCAATAAACTATACAACTACGAAAGACCAGACGAAGAACGCCTTTCGCCTGACACAGACAGAATCCCCTACGACTGGAAACCAGCTCCGTGGCTGAAACACGGATGATTCATACGTCAAAACTCCTTGTGACAGGCGGACTCGGCTTCATTGGAAGCAACTTCATACGATACATGCTCACTAAACACCATGACATAAAAATAACCAACATAGACAGACTGTCCACAGGCTCCAACCCCGCAAACCTGAAAGACATTGAAGCAGACAACAGATATGAGTTCGTAAAAGGAGACATCACGGACCCAAAACTTGTCGAAAAACTCGCTAAAGAAACAGAAGCAATAATCAACATTGCGGCGGAAACCCACGTCGACAGGAGCATATCAGAGCCTTGGCCTTTCATCAAGAGCAACACTATAGGAGCGATTACTCTATTCGAAGCTGCCAAGAAACAAGGAAAGCGCATTTTACAGGTATCAACAGATGAAATCTACGGTGACGTACCTAAAGGCTCATTTAAAGAAAACGACAAACCCAAACCGTCTTCACCTTACTCAGCAAGCAAGGCCGCGGCTGACATGTTTGCACTTGCCTACCACAGAACCTACGGATTGGACATACTCATAGCAAGATGCACCAACAATTATGGGCCATATCAGTTTCCAGAGAAACTCATTCCGAAAACCATCATCAAAGCTCTTCTCACCCTCCCTATTCCCGTCTATGGCAAGGGTCGAAACATAAGAGACTGGATCTACGTCCAAGACTTCTGCGAAGCACTAGACCTGCTCCTAAGAAAAGGAGAAAGTGGAGAAATCTATAACGTCTCAGCTGGCAATGAACTTTCAAATATCGACATCGTACAAAAAATACTGACCATTATGGGCAAACTTGAAGCCAAAATAACTTTTGTCGAAGATAGACCGGGCCACGACCTTCGATACAGCTTAGATTCATCTAAAATCAGAAATGAGATAGGTTGGAGACCAAAGCACAGCTTGCTAGAAGCTCTACAAACCACAGTCAAGTGGTACATCGACAACGGTTGGTGGTGGAAGCCTCTAGCAACGGAACAAGTCCTACATCCGACTCCTTGGAAGCTGAAGTGATAACCATTGAAACTCTTGATAACAGGCGCAAGCGGGCTTCTAGGACATAAAATAGTCCTATTAGCCATAAAGAAAGGCCACGAAGTCCATTCGACGTATAGAGAACACCCTATAAAATTCGGAAACCCCGTCAAACTCGATTTAACCAACCAAAACCAGATTTCCAAGACCATTCTGGCTCTTGAACCTCAAGCGATAATTCACACAGCTGCTTACACAGACGTTGATGGTTGCGAAACCAATCAAGACGTAGCTTGGAAAGTAAACGCAGAAGCAACCAAATACTTAGCAATCGCATCTGCTAACGCAAACTCTCACTTAACGTATGTGTCTACTGACTATGTATTCGACGGAGGGAAGGGACTCTACTCAGAAGAAGACCAACCTAACCCGCTAAGCTACTATGGCTGCACAAAATTAAAGGGCGAAGAATTCGCCAGAAAACATGCAAAAAGCCTATGCATAGTAAGAACAAGCGTTATCTACGGATGGAGCCAAACTCCAAAACTCAACTTCGCCACATGGATAATAAAAAACCTAAACCAAGGAAGAGAGGTTAAAGTTCTCACAGATCAACATGTCTCACCCACATTAAATTCAAACCTAGCAGACATGCTCCTAGAAATCGCCGAAAAAGAAACTATGGGGACTCTTCACACGGCAGGAGCCTCAAGAGTGAGCAGATACGAATTCGCGCTGAAACTGGCTGAAGTTTTCGACCTAAATAAACATGCGATTAAACCGGCTGAAATAGACGACATGCAGTGGAAGGCTAAAAGACCCAAAGACTCGTCGCTTAATGTAAGCAAGGCTAAGGCTTTGCTGAATGCTACGCCGTTAAAACTCAACCAAGCCCTAAATATGATGAGAAAGGAAACAACCCATAATTATTGACTCTGTTTAGGCTACCTATGCTCTTTTCCCTGAAACCAAGATATCGTCCTCTTAAGACCTTTTACCAGGCTTACTTTTGGCCTCCATCCGAGAAGTCTTTCTATTTTGCTTGTGTCTGGGCATCGCCTCTTCGGATCGTCTTTAGGTAATGAATGAAAAGTCAGTGTAGATTTGCTTTTGGTTAATTCTTTGATTTTCCTTGCAAGGTGCAGTATGGTTATTTCTTGCGGGTTTCCAACGTTTACAACTTCGCCTTTAGCCTTCTCACTTGCTGTCAGCCACATTAGACCAGTAATGGTGTCAGTTATGTAGCAGAATGACCGCGTTTGGCTGCCATCCCCGTAGACGGTTATCGGCTTGTTTGTCAAGGCCTGTGTAATAAAGCGTGAAACAGCTCTGCCGTATAATTGGTCTTCCCTTAAACGAGGGCCAAACGAATTGAAAATTCTTGCGATTTTCACGCTTAATCCATATTGTTTGTAATAAGCCACGAGCAGGGCTTCTGCGAATCTCTTTCCTTCATCATAACACGACCTTGGACCAATCGGATTAACATTTCCCCAATAAGATTCAGGTGTTGGCACAACCTTAGAGTCGCCATAAATCTCTGAGGTCGAAGCAAAAAGTATTGTTGCATCTTTTTTTCTCGCCAGCTCAGCCATGTTAATGCTGCCCAGCGAGTTAGCTCGCAAGGTGTCTATTGGATGTGTTTGATACTCTTCTGGAGAAGCATGACTCGCCATATGCAGAATGTAATCAAAATCCTCTTTTGTCTTGAAAGTGCAAACATCAGCGTTTACGAACTTGAATCGCGGCTTGTTCTTTAGATGATTTGTGTTGTGCAGGGTTCCAGTTGATAAATTGTCCAGACACATAACTTGGGCATCAGAAATAGTCAGAAGGTCGCAGAGCCAGCTTCCAATGAACCCTGCACCGCCTGTTACAAGGACGCTTTTTCCCTCAAAACACCCTTTCCTCAAGTCACGTTGTATTCTGTCAATGTCTTCAAGGATTATTGGGTCAATCAGTCCAGGTTCTCCTGCAAGAGTGTTGATGAGATAGGTACAAGGCTTCCCAATAAGTTTCTGGCGTTCCAATGTCTAACCTGACGTCGCCTTGGTTCAGCCTAACAGCGTAAACGTTCATCCCCCAGTCTATGAGTTTTTGAATAGCATCCGTAAGTTGAATCTCTTCTCCTTTTCCAGGCTGGGTTTCCTGTAACGCCTTAAAAATCACCGGATCAAAAACGTATAATGGCATAATAGCTAGATTAGTTTTAGGCTTCTCAGGCTTCTCAACCGCCTCCTTCACCTTGTACAACCCTTTGCGCGTCTCTGTCCCATCAGCAATCCCATACTGACTGGGGTTCTCTATCTCCTGAACGATAAAAACTGCATCTGCATCAAGCCTTTCATATGTGCTTATCAACCTTGAGATGTGTTCTGTGTTCTTTGAGATAATGAATGTATCACCAGCGTGAACCAAGCAACTTTCATTCTGCACAAATGGCCGAGCCATTAAAACGGCGTTGCCGAAGCCTCGAGGCTCAGGCTGGTTGACCCAAATAACAGTTGAGGTCTTGAGTTTGCAGTAAAAATCATCTAAATCCGTGGCTTGGTATTTTTTTCCCATGCCGTGAAGCATGTGAATAGAGTTGTGGTCTGGTGTAAAATGATCTTCTATGCTGCGTTTTCCTTTGCCTACAACGAAGCAGAACTCTCGAAGCCCGAAATCGTGCAGTTGCTCAAAAACCATTTGAAGCATAGGCTTCACGGCTACGCCATTTATTGCCTTCGAGAAAATCGGAAGCATTTCCTTTGGTTGTTCCTTAGTCGCTGGGAATAGACGAGTTCCTAAGCCTGCGGCTGGAATCACAACCTTTCGAATCATCATATTACCCCACATTCAATTTCTTGCGCAAACAATATATAATTAATGCAAAAATGGAATTTAGCTCAGGATTCGCCAGTGGAGGGTTCGAAATTTGATGAAACCGCGTATATCTGTTATAGGAATCGGCTACGTCGGCTTGTGCACGGCGGTTGGGTTTGCCAGCAAAGGATATGAAGTCATTGCATCAACTCATGATGCCGAAAAAGCAGCAAGAATAAGCAAAGGCTTTCCTCCATTCTATGAGCCTGACCTTCACGACATGTTGGAAAAAACGATTCGCAATGGTTACCTTAAATGCCTTCTCAATCGTACTGATGAAGCTGTTCACGACACTGACATAACCTTTGACTCCGTGGGGACACCGAGCAAACCAGATGGCAGCATAGATCTTCAGCACATCGAAAATTCGGCTCGAGAAATAGGAGAAGCAATAGGCAGAAAATCGACATATCACGTTGTAGTGGTCAAAAGCACAGTAGTACCCGGAACTACGCAAAACATTGTCAAACCTATTCTTGAGAAATGCTCAGGAAAAAAATGTGGATCTGAGCTGGGCTTGTGCATGAATCCTGAGTTTTTGCGAGAAGGTTCTGCTCTTGAAGACACTCTCAACCCGGATCGCATAGTGATTGGAGAGCACGACAAAGCATCAGGCGCGACTCTTGAAGACCTGTACAGAAACTTCTATGGCAAGAAGATGCCTCCAACTATGAGGACCACCCTTTCAACAGCAGAACTTATTAAATACGCTAACAACGCTTTTCTCGCCACTAAAATCAGCTTTATCAACACCATAGCAAACTTATGTGAAAGAATTCCTGGCGCGGACATAACCGTAGTAGCCAAAGGAATAGGACTTGACAAAAGAATTGGACCACTGTTCCTCAATGCTGGGTTGGGTTACGGCGGTTCTTGTTTTCCCAAAGACGTCAAAGCCCTGATTGCACACGCAAGAAACATGGGTTGTCACCCAGAGCTCCTAGAAGCCGTCGAAAAGACCAATGATGCCCAACCGTATAAAGCCGTCAAGCTCTGCAAAGACACCATAGGCGACGTAAAAGGGAAGAAAATTGCAATCTTGGGCTTGTCTTTTAAGCCGAACACGGATGACATGAGAGAGGCTCGATCCATACCCATAATAAATCAACTCCTAAAAGAAGGCGCGAACATTACTGTCTACGATCCCGCAGCGATTCCTGTTGCTAAGGTAATTTTTCAAGACAGTATTCAATATGCATTTTCAACCTTGGAGTGCCTAAAAGATGCGGATTGCTGCATCATAATAACAGAGTGGGACGAGTTCAGGAATCTCAAGCCAGAAGACTTCACACAAAACATGCGCCAATCTGTCGTCGTTGATGGAAGAAGGATTTACAACCCAGAAGAGTTTGGCAAGAAACTCAGACTATCTGCTATAGGACTGAACCAAGATGCTCAAATCAAGTAAGCTAACGACCCTTGAAGCAAGAACAACAAACGCGTCGCCTTGTTATTGAAAGCTTTTGTGTTATAACAACATCTGATCATCTAAGGATTTTGTGCATAGATTATTCAATGACTGAAGCTCGCCTATCGTTGGTCCGCAATAAACTGACGTTTTTCCATTGATCATAAATGATTTCCAAGTTGCCCGCCACACTCGCATGGAGGGAGTAAACAATGTAACATAAATATGTACACCTGCCGCATTGGCTGTATTCTCTTCGAAGATTTCCAAACTTTCTACTGCCCCACAACTCTGGCAATTCGTGTATAGAGGCTACTGGTTGGCGCAGATGGCAACCTGCCACCCTGCCATGATGATCAACAATGAAAAAACCTCGGAGAGCCTCACATGTCCAGGGTCGCTGTCCGCTCAAAGAGAACTGTTTCAAAGTGTGTAGCACTTTGTTTGTTATGAAGACTCCTTGCTTCTCTCTTTTTAAATCAATAAGCTCATCGCAGACCTTTGCCAAAGCGGTTCTGTCGGTCAGCTCAAACTCGTCGCTTCTTTTTCCTATGCCAAACAGTCGATTGTCCATTGGATAATCGTAAGAGTAAAGACAATACAGAACCGGCAACCCTCGGTTGACGAAGTATTTAGTGAAGTCGACAATCTCATGATAGTTGATCTCAGAGATTGTAGGCGAGATTACTACAGGGATTCCTTCTCTCTGCAGGGTTTCGATGGCTGTCATAGCTTTATCCCATGCGCCGTGCACTCCCTTGATGTAGTCAAGCTTCTTCTTATCTAACGTGTCGAGTGATATTGCCACAAAATCGACATTGCGCAAGGCATCGATTCTCTCCGAAGCTAAGCTTCCGTTGTCGTAGATGGTGGCTATGAAAAACTTCGAAGCGTAGTCGATGATTTCACCGATGTCATCTCGCAACAACGGGTTTCCACCAGAGAACACGACCTCTATGACGCCAAGCTTCCGAAACACATCCAGTCCCTTCTTAACTTCGTCGGTGGATATTTCATCAGTGTTCGGTTCTTCACGCCAGATGGTGCAGCTTCTGCAACGATAATTGCAGCGGCGCGTTAGCAGCCACTGTGCATGATAGGGCCTGTTTGGAGTCAAGGAACGCTTCAGCAGCCCCAGCACTTTTTGCGATGAGAGCCTCATTGAAATGAATCCCAACATCCAGGAAGCGTTGACGTATCGAAGATTCATGGAGTCGCTGAACCTTTTAACTCTATCTTTTTTCCGACTCTATGCCAACAGTTCTGAGACAATTAGATGATCGACTTCTTTCATCAAGCATTCTATCACACCAACCACACAAAATCACACAGAATCACAAAAAACAACAAAAAACAACCAATTTGACGAACCAAAAAAACCAAGACAAATAGACTGAACACAACCCCTAACCATACAACCCACAATCGACAAATCTTATATGCAATCGTAGACAAAAACAGCTTCCCTCAACTTGGGAAGGAGAATGGAGAAAAAATGATAGATTTCAGCTTCACAGAAGAGCAACAACTGTTCCGCAAAGCCGTACACGAATGGTGCGAAAAAAGACTCAACCTCGAAGACGTCAGAAAAATGGACAAAACAGGCCAGATGCCACCTGGCTTGGTCAAAGAAATGGCTGACCTAGGTTTACTCATCATGACCGCGCCCGAAGAACACGGAGGCACAGGCGCCGACTGGATCACAGCCTGCATTGCAGCAGAGGAACTGGGCTACGCAGACATAAGTTGCGCAGTACCCGTATTCTGGCTCGTACAATCAAGCTGGGGATATGTGGTCGACAAATTCGCCTCCGAAGAAGTCCGAAACGCGGTGATTAGACCGGCAATCAAGGGCGACGCTTTCATAGGAATAGCTACAACTGAATCAGGCGGAGGCTCAGACGTAGCTGGCTTCAAATCTACAGCAAAGAAAGAAGGCGACAACTGGCTAGTCAACGGCGAGAAAATGTACATCAGCGGCACGGAAGAAGTCCAGAAACTCGGCGGAGGCTACTGGATAACCGCAAGAACTTCCCCAGCACCGTCAGGAGCGCCGCACAAAGGCTTGACAGGGTTCTACATTCCAATCAAAGCGCCCGGAGTGGAAGTCACCAAGCGCTTCGACGACGTGGGCAGAATGGGCATATCAACAGGCGGATTCAGCATGAAGAACGTGAAGATACCCGACAGCTACCGCCTGAGCAAAGAGGGCGAAGGATTCTACCCAACCATGGAAGGATTCGACCTCGCGCGACTTCTGATAGGCGCGGTATGCCTCGGTGTGACTCAAAGATGCCTTGAAATCGGCATGGACTACATTAAGCAGCGCAAAGCCTTCGGAAGCCCCATAGGCAAATTCGAAGGCATACAATTCGAGTTAGCAGACGATTGGACTGAACTCGAAGCCAGCAGAGCACTACTCTACCGCACAGCATGGATGGTCAACGAGCGATACAAAGGCAAGTTATCACCGCTTGAAGTAGTCAAATACATCTCAGCCTGCAAGTTGAAGATACCACCGTTTGCAATGCACGCAGCGGAACACGCAATGGTTTGGATGGGAGCTTACGGCTACTCACAAGAATGCCCCTTAGACATGGCTTGGCGCGGAATAATGTCCTATGTCATCGGCGCCGAAGGAGCCCTAAACATTCAACGCATCGTCATTGGCAGAGAACTGCTTGGAAAGGAATTCATACCTTACAAGTAGCATTTTCCACACCTTTCTTTTTCTTATCCTTGTCCCAGCTTAAACACTAGCCTTAAGTGGTAAAGCCCATTCACTTCTGAAGAGAAAACGCCTTGGCTTGAGGAGCAGCTAATTTGCTGGTTGACACGGTTCTCTATAACGCTAAGATTTCGACGAATAAAGGCTTGTTCGAAGCGGGCATAGCCATAGATGAAGATAGAATAGTCAAACTGGCCAAGAGGACAAACTTACCGAAGGGTTCTAAGCAATTCAATTTGAGGGGAAATCTGGCGTTGCCCGGGTTCATCGATTCTCACGTGCATCTTAGAGATCAGCAGTTGGCTTATCGAGAGGACTTCGAAAGCGGGACAAGTGCGGCTGCTCTGGGCGGCATCACCACTGTTGTTGACATGCCTAACAACAGCCCGGTAACAATGAGCGTAACGACCTTGACGGAAAGAATGCAGCTTGCTGAATCTCATATCTTTGTCAACGTGGGTTTCAACTCGGCGTTTCCAGCACAACTGTACGAGATTCATAGAATCATGGAAACTGGCGCTGTGGGCTTCAAACTATACCTTAACCAACAAATAGGCGGAATTCACATAAATGACGATAATGTACTGCTGAAGGCATTTGGTGAAGTGCGCAGAGCCAAAGCTCCAATCGCAGTGCACGCTGAGGACAAATCAGTCATTGAACGAACCCAAAGGAAACTCGTGGAGCAAGGACGAGACGATGTGAGCGCGTTTCTTCAAGCACATTCGCCTAAAGCAGAAGAAAGGGCGACAAAAAGAGCATTGGAACTATCTACAAAATCTGGCGCTCACTTACATATTTGCCATGTAAGCTCAGAGCTTGCGATGAGAGCAATACTGAAAGCCAAAAAACTTGGATGCAATGTGACATGCGAAGTTACGCCACACCACATTCTCTTGACATCCAAGGATTTGAGGAAATACGGAAAACCGGCGATTGAGATACCCCCTTTGAGGAAACGCGGTGACGTAGCTTATCTTTGGCGGCAATTACAGCAGGGCTCGGTGGATACGATAGCCTCGGATCACGCGCCGCATTCATTAAGTGAAAAGCAAACAGAATCCATTTGGGATGTGAAGTCAGGTATCGTAGGCTTGGAAACCATGTTACCGTTGTTGCTTGCACAAGTAAACAAAGGGCTTCTAACTATACAGCAGCTTGTCCGCTTGGCATCAAGGAAGCCCGCTGAAATATACCACATAGAAGATCGAGGAAACCTAGCCCAAGGCTCATTTGCAGATATCACTGTCGTCGACTTAAAAAGGGAATGCCAAATAGACGCCTCAAAGTTCCATTCTAAAGCCAAGTTTTCACCCTTCGACGGTTTGAAGGTTAAAGGCATGCCGGTCAAGACACTTGCCAATGGACAGCTTATAATGGATGAAGGCGAGATCGTGGCAAGACTCGGAATAGGCAGAATTATTCGATCACGAGTAGACTGAGAAAGCAACACGATTTGGACTATACGTGCATTAGTCTTTTTCTAATGGTATTTCTGGTATATGCGGCGAAGTGGTCGTTTTCAATTCTAATGTAGATTCTCTCGCCCAATTTGATTTGAAGCCTCTCCCTGACAACCTTCGGAACATAGATTCTGCCTCTCTCGTCTAACCTAACTCTGTAAAGATTTTCCAGTGCTTCCATCATATCTGCCAATCATTTTTTCCCGCTGGCCGGGTTTGTTGCCAAATAAGTTTATCTGGCGGGTCTCTGATAACCATTGTGTCCATTTAAATGGAGGTTTGATGTATGCCTGAAGTAAGAGTGATAATTCCAGAAGATCTGGACAGAGCCCTCGACGCGTTAATAAAAGCAGGATTCGCGGGAAACAAGGCAGAATTAGCGAGAACGGCGATCACACATTTTCTATCGACAATTCCAACACAACTACCTAAAGGCTACGACCTTGAAACAGCATTCTCCCCAGATGGCCGCATCTTTCAACTTGAATATGCTATAGAATCCATGCAGAGAGGCGGGACCATAGTCGGCGTCTGCTGTTATGAGGGAATTGCGTTGGCTAAGGAGCTACCAAAAGATGACAGTTTTATGGTGTTTCCAAATCCCTTTGTTCGAACTTTCAGAATAGGACAGAACATTGGCTTAGTCTACTGCGGCATCCTTACAGACGGTTATTTCCTGGTAGAAGAAGCTCGAAAAGTCGTGGAATCTACTGGGAAAGGTAGCGTAGACATCGAGGAGTTGGTCAAAGGGCTTGCATTGTCCATGCAGCCCTACACTCAACGAAAGAATGTACGCCCGCTAGCAGCCGCTTTGATTATTGGAGGTTTAGACTTGGAAAACAGGCCGAGACTATTTCTGCTAAACAGTTCTGGATTAGCCGTAGAGTACAAGGCATGCCATGTGGGGATCGGTAGCGAGGCAACAAAAGAAATCCTGAAGGCAGAGTACAAACCCGAGATGAAGTTGGAGGACGCGGTTGCACTAGCCGCCAAAGCCGCCCTAAGAGAAGAGAAACCACCGAGTAATGTTCTCCTTGCTGTGGTTGAGGCAAGAACAAAGAAATTCAAAGAAATATCCATGGAAGAAAAAGAGCGAATATGGAAGAAAACATTCTCCTAATCCCTATTTCTTTCTATAAATACAGTTTCGGAAGGTCCGAAAACGTAGTTACGCCATAGTCAGAAAGAATTTGCTCCCTAGGTAGCCGCAAGGTAAAAGAGAAAACAGCCCGTATCTATTATCACCAATAAGAATCTCAAGTTGAGATCAAGTGAAGTTCATAACTGATGGCATGTTGGGTAAATTGACGCGTTGGCTTCGCATGTTAGGGCATGATGTTGAATACACGGGCTCTACGGATGACAAGGAACTGATACAGAAGGCCAGAAAGGAAAGCCGAATTCTGTTGACACGTGATCTTGAGCTTTACAAGCAGGCAATAGCGAAAGGCGCCGAAGCATTTCTGATAGAAAGCCCAAACCAGACCGCGAACCTTGCCAGCTTGGCGAAGAGATTCGGGTTCAAACTTGAAGTGAATGTAAGGGTTTCCCGCTGTCCCAAATGCAATGGCGAAATCACTGTTGTCTCGAAGTCCAGCGTCGCAAAGGAAATTCCGTCTTCGACGTGTTCCAACTATGACGAGTTTTGGCAGTGTCAGAGCTGCGGGCAAATCTATTGGCGTGGCGCTCACTGGAAGAAGATAGACAGGACCTTGGATGAAGCCAAAAGGAAATTGGCAACATGAATTTTCGTGTTACAGCCTTCGTCTAAGGTACAAGTAGAGCATCACCGATACGAGTGCAGGAATATAGAAGATGCAAATCTCAAATACAACATCGAAAAGTCGAATGACAAAATGCTGGATGATGAACACGAAGACCGCAGCAAGAGCGACGATCACCGCAGCTACGCGCCAAGTCTTAAGCTCATCTTCCCGCTGCATCTAATCCCTGCTCAGAAAAAGAGGAAGTGCGTTAAGGTTGCTACTGCAACAGCCACTTGAGTGGAATATCTTGGTGGGTTCCATCGGGCAGTGTTCGGCGAATGGTCATTGGGAGAATGCCCATCTCTAACTCTTTTATTGCTATGTCAATTGGGTTGGCTAGACTCTGGGAAGGCTCGACAAGGACGGGAGCGCCCATGGCAATCTGAAGGGCTCTGGCTCCCACTATGCGAGCTCTCTCAAAGCGTGTTAGCTTAGGCGGACCAACCCATATTTTCTTTTCATCGGAGTTGATACTAGAACTCTCCAGCACCTTCAGCGCCCATGCCCATGCCACCTGGGGGGCCTTTAGGCGGCATTGCTGGGGCCTTCATTTTTCCAGAAGCGATTACGTCGTCGATTTTCAGTATCATCGTGGCAGCCTCGGTTGCTGACTTGACTATTTGCTTCTTGACGGCGAGGGGTTCAAAGACGCCTACTTTTTCCATGTTCTTTGGCTTTCCTTCCAAGACATCAACTCCAGCCCAGAGTTCACCTTTCTCGTGGCGAGCTCGTAGCTCGGATATTATGTCGATTGGGTCTAGTCCAGCGTTTTCTGAGAGCGTCAATGGGATGGATTCTAATGCTTCGGCGTAAGACGTAACAGCTAGTTGCTCTCGTCCTGGAAGGGTCTGTGCATATTCTCGCAATGCTCGCGCAACCTCAAGTTCTGGTGAGCCTCCTCCTGCTACGACTTTGGGCTCTCTGACAACGTCTCTGCCAACGCATAAGGCGTCGTGTATGGATCTCTCAGCTTCAGCAACGATTCTTTCGGTTCCTCCTCTTATGAGGACTGCAACTGACTTCGGATTCTTGCAGCCTTCAATGAAGGTCATTTTGTCGTCGCCGATCTTCCGTTCTTCCACTAGTTCAGCGTAGCCTAGGTCTTTTTCGGATACGTCGTCTAGGTTGGTGATTATTTTTCCACCTGTTGCCTTCGCAAGCTTTTCCATGTCGGATTTCTTGACTCGCCTTGCAGCCAACATCTGCTTTCTAGCGAGGAAATGCTGGGCGAGGTCGTCGATGCCTTTTTGAGCGATGATTACGCTTGCACCTGTCTTCGCGACTTTTTCAACCATATCTTTCAGCATGGCTTCTTCTTGTTGCAGGAATGCTTCCATTTGGTCTGGGCTTTCTATGTTGATTTTGGCGTCGAATTCGGTTTTCTCGATTTCCAAGGGCGTGTCCAGCAGTGCGATTTTGGCTTTCTCAACGCGTTTTGGCATGCCTGGGTGAACTACTTCTTTGTCTATGACTATGCCGTTGATGAGCTTAGTCTCGGTCAATGACTCGCCTGGTTTTTTCTCTACCATGATGTCATCGATGTCAACTTTGTACTCTTTGTCGGCTTTTTCTGCGACATGCAGAACTGCTTGCGAGGCGATGTCAGCCAGTTGCTCTTTGTGGTCGGCTACAAGCTTGCTTGCCATAGAGGTCACTGCTACTCTTTTCAGCCACTGTCGGTCGCTGGATCTGACTGGTATTGCGATTTTTTCTAGAACTTCAAGGGCTTTTTCTGCTGCTTTTCTGTAGCCGTCGATGATGACTGTGGGGTGAACGTTTTTGTCGATGAGGTCTTCAGCCTTGCCTAATAGCTCGCCTGCGATGACTACAGCACTTGTTGTGCCGTCTCCAACCTCGTCGTCTTGTGTCTTGGACACTTCCACCATCATTTTGGCAGCTGGGTGTTGAATGTCCATTTCGCTTAGAATGGTTCTTCCGTCACTGGTTATTGTGACGTCGCCGAAGCTGTCGACGAGCATTTTGTCCATGCCTTTTGGTCCTAGAGCGCTTTTCACTGACTCAGCCACGATTTTGGCGGCCATGATGTTTGCGTGCTGTGCTTCTCTGCCTCGAGAGCGAGATGCGCCTTCCCTTAGTATGAGAACGGGTGTGCCAGCTAATTCGGTTGACAATTTCTAATTTACTCCTCCCAAACGTTTCGAACACTAGAAAACACCGTTCAAATATAAGTTTTTCTTTAGAGTCATCAAGGAAAGGGGTTCGAACCATCACCAAGGCGGATTTTGCTGTTAAGAGTTCTCGATTAACCAGTGCCTAATAGGGCGACTATCATATCCTCTTGCAGAAATGTATACATTTTAAATACTCTCTCGCTCAAATAGGAGGGCATGTTCGTGTGGTGAGAAACATGCCAAACTGTCCAAAGTGTAACTCAAGAGTCACCGAAGCGATGAGCTTCTGTCCAAACTGTGGCGCGCCTCTGAAAGAAGCTCCTCCGCCAGCCCCGGTACCCGCACCAGCTCCGCCTGCACCGCCCGTTCGTCGAGAGAAGCAAGAAAAAGGAGAAAAAGGGGAAAAAGGCGAGAAACGGGAGAAGACCGAGAAGGGCGAGAAGCATGAAAAGCAAGGAGTTGGGCTTTTGGGTCCAATCATTGGCGGTATAGTTCTCATAATGTTGGGTGTGATGGCCTTTCTGTCTCTTCAACCTGGTATCAATCAGCAGATACTTGGGGCGTATTTCCTTGTCATCATAGGCGTAGTGATAGTCGTGGCAGCTGTTTATGGAGCCACGATTGCAGCAAGAAGACATCCACCGGCTTAGATTAGCCAGCCCCACAGTAATCGATATAGTCTGTGTTCTGCGAGTGTCAGGAAGGTTCGTCTTCCGAAAATGCGGAAGTAGTTTTTGCCCATTGATTCTATCATGTCCCCGATGTCGTATCTTGGAAACATGCATGAAGAGATTATGAGTCTGCCCCACTCGCCTTTTTTCAGTTCGTGAAGCATTTTTGTTCCTTTGCCTGTCTCGACTTCAAAGAAGAATTTATCATAGTTGGGCGAAATGTAGGGTAAGTCGTCAAGTTGCTGGGCAAAGACGCCTTCGGTTGCGCTGTAGATTTCCACGATGGGCGCTTCGCCGAAATACTTTCGTAGCATGGGTGCATGGCGGAACTGGATTTTTCTCACGCTTGTGCAAAATAGCGCGCGGAAGTTCCATAGTTCGCGTGGCTTTTTTCCATGCTTTCGTTTCACATATTTTGCCCAAGCAAGAATCACTGGTGTAACGCCCATGGTTGCCACAATGTTTTCGTTCAAAGCCTTCTGATAGACGAGTTCGAATCTTCGCTTCCAGTCAGATTTGGTTATGCCAGGGCCAAGAGCATCAATGTCCTCTTGCTTAGGTGCGAGGCTGGCTTGATTGAGCATGGGGTTGAGTCTAGCGTATGTTCCCGAACTGTAGCCGTACGTCAGAGTCTGTCCTGAAGAGTCCAAGGTGGCGACGACTGATGGGAAGTTCAGGTTCAGAATCTTGCCCGTTAGCATTTCTGTGTCGTTTTTCTTGATTACGTGGTTGACGAAGGCTCTGGCTCCGCATGAGAATATCAGTTCGAGGTGGGTTTTCGTTGCTGGCAGTATTTTTGCTCTCCCAGTAGAGCCGCGGGTCATGACCCATGTTAACGGTGGTTCTGGCAGGATGATGCGGTAATCGCGGGTCTTTACGATTTCAAGGTACGGTGTGAGCCTCCTGTAATCGAGTGCTGGAAACCGTTTTCTGAAGTCTTCTGGGCATTGGACTTTATCCGCGCCTAGGTCCTGTCCATACTGTGTTTTCTCGTATTGCTTGAGCAGGTCAAAGAGTGTGTTTTGTTGGGATTCAGCTGGGTTTCTTAGGGATTCGTACCATGGGTTGACTATGCCTTTGAGAAATTCCATGACTGTTTTTTCCTCAGGGGCTGGAACGGGACAAGTATGGTTTGTTGTGTGGTCTTATAAGTTTCTTGTTTTGGTGTGGAAAGATTTATGAACGGTTGAATGAATGGTTAGAGTCTAATTCAGGGGAATTTGGTCTATGGTTAGGATCATTGTTTGCGTTAAGCAGGCTTTGGATGTGTCTCAGATTAAGGTGGACGCGGCTAGTCGGCGTTTGATTACTGTTGATGCGTCTAGGAAGATCAGTGATTTTGATAAGAATGCGTTGGAGGAAGCCGTTCGGCTGAAGGAGAAGCTTGGGGGCGAGGTTCTTACGTTGACGGTTGGTCCTGAGGACGCGAAGACTACTGTTCGTGAGGCGTTGGCTATGGGTGCTGACAAGGCTTTCGTTGTCAGTGATCCCGTGTTTGAGGGTGGGGACACTCTGGCGACTAGTTATGTGCTGGGTGAGGCTGTGAAGAAGCTGGGGGGTTTTGATCTTATTTTGTGTGGTGAGGCATCGGTTGATAGTTTTTCTGCGCAGGTTGGTCCTCGGTTGGCGGATAGGTTGGGGTTGCCGGTGGTTATGTATGTGAAGAAGTTGACGTTGGATGGTGACACGGTAACGGTTGAGAGGAATCTTGAGGATAGTTATGAAACGATTAGGGTTAAGATGCCGGTTTTGTTGACAGTGACGAAGGAGTTGAATGAGCCGCGTATTCCATCTTTGATGTCTATTATGAAGGCTTCGAAGAAGGAGGTTGTTTTGTGGAAGGCGGCTGACTTGGGAATTGTGGCAGAGAAGGTTGGCGAGTTGGGGTCGGCTATTAGGATTGTGTCTGTTTTGGCGCCTAGGGTGGAGCGCAAGAAGGTTGTGATTAAGGGTGAGACGCCGGTTGAGACTGCTGAGAAGTTGGCTAGGGCTTTGATTCAGGATGGTGTGGTTAAGCAGGTGAAGGTGTGATGAGCGAGCATCATGGTGTTTGGGTTTATTCGGAAAACGCTGACTTGATGTTGGAGTTGTTGGCTAAGGCAACTGAGTTAGCGAGTATGCTGAAGACTGAGACAGCAGCGTTTGTCATCGGTCATGAAGTCAGAGCTCAAGCGGAGCACCTCATGAGTTTCGGAGCTGACAAGGTTTTCGTGGTCGACCACACTGCGCTTAAGGTTTTCAATTCTGAGACGTATTTGAGTGCGTTGACTACGCTGGTGAAGGAGCGAAAGCCGGAGATTATTCTGTTCGGGTCCACGCGTAAGGGCAAGGAACTAGCTGCAAGGCTGGCAACAAGGTTCGCAGTGGGGTGCGTGCCGGATTGCACCAATTTGAGTTTGGATGAGGGAGGTCGGTTGGTAAGTGAGCGTGTGGTTTATGGTGGGAGTGCTTCGGCTACGCATGTGTTTCAGGTCAAGCCTCAGATCGCGTGTGTGCCGTTGCGCACGTTTGAAAGGGCTAAGCAGACGGAGAAGAAGGCTGAGATTGTCGATGTGAGCGTGGGGCAGTTTGATGTGCCTAGGACAGAGACTGTTGAGGTGAAGCCTTTGGAGGCTGGCGGTGGCAAGCTTGAGGAAGCTAAGGTTGTGGTTGTGGGTGGGCGTGGCGTCGAGAAGAAGGAGGATTTCAAGATTCTTGAAAGTCTCTGTTATGCTCTTGGTGGTCAGGTGGGTTACACGCGACCGTTGGTTGAGGATCGTAAATGGTTTAAGGGTGGTTGGATCGGGTTGTCGGGTATTAAGATCAAGCCTATGTTGTACATTGGCTGTGGTGTTTCCGGGGTTATTCAGCATGTTGCGGGGATTAGGGATTCGCAGGTTATTGTGGCTATTAACAAGGATGAGCAGGCGCCGATTTTTGAGATGGCTGATTACATTGTTGTGGGCGATTTGTACGAGATTGTTCCTGCCTTAGAGGCAGCGTTGAAGAAGATGTTGGCGCAGAGCTGATTCTCGGTTCTGCGGGAAAAGAGATTTCAAAAGAAGAAGGCGCCATTTCCCTTTAGCCTTCTTCTACCAGTGTTGTGGGCAGGTTGAAACAGTTGAACTTGAACATGCAAGCGCAGTCTGTTTGTTCGCGGCCTGGAATTTCAGATGTTATTAACTCTCGCTTAGAATCAGCAATAATACCGAGGCTGGTTTGGGTTTAGAAGTAGTTGTCGGTGCCGCGTGTAGTATGGACTACTACTTCTTTGCTGCCTCATGCGTATGTTGATGACCGATTGCGTTGCGGTGTACTTGTCGATTTGTTTGGGTTTGTTTGGAAGTTGTTAAATGCTCTTTTATTGTCAGTTGCTTTACGTTTGGGTTGAAGTTGAGCCCGGAGTGTGAATGCTGTGCAAAGGGATGTCGTTGAACGGTATGCGAAGAAGCAGATGGCTAAGCTTGGCTTGCACGGTTGGCCTCATGTCGAGCGAGTTCAACGCTTGTGTATTCGGCTTTCGAAAAGGTTGAAGGACGTTGATTCTGAGGTTGTTGAGATTTCGGCTCTCTTGCATGACGTTGGTAAGTACGTGGAGAAAGAGAACAATGCGCTCGATCATGGTTGTGTTAGCGCTGAGATGGCTGAGGAATTCCTACATTCAATTGAGTTCGATGTGGATAAGGTGAAGGCGGTTTGTCATGCTATACGGGTTCATACTCATGGCGAGGAACCCCGTTCACTGGAGGCGAAGATACTTCACGATGCTGATTTCTTGGACAAGATGGGTGCCGTAGGCGTTGCCACATTGTTCATTAAAGCATGTTTAGTGGGCACGACTATTGAGGAGGCTGTTGGGTTTTGGCGGAGTCCGTCTAAGGGTTCGTTTGTTGGGCTTCATGCTCTTTGGCTTCAGAAACCTCACTTCTATACGAAAGCAGCAGGTAGCTTGGCTAAGAGGAGAAACAAGATTGTTTATGCGTTCTTCAAGCAGTTGGAGAATGAAATCGAATTGGCAGATGTTTGAGTGAAAGCTTAACTATCTCTTTTTCTGTTAGTAGCCAGTTCACGGGTGTTCACGTTGAATGAGAGTCTTAGGGATTTGGTTGGTTACTGCGGCTTGTATTGTGGTGCTTGTGGAATCCGTCAGGGACGGATTAAGCATGCGGTTGAGGATTTGAGGAAGGTGATAGGTGCCTACGGCTTTGACAAGATTGCTCCTGAGTTGGCGAAGTGGGAGCCAGCTTTTCAACATTACAAGGAGTTTGAAGAGGTCATGGACGCTTGGGTCAAGCTTTTCGGGGAATGCCCTGGATGCGTAAAAGGCGGTGGAGACCCTAACTGTACTGTGCGCAATTGCTGCAAGGAGAAGGCGTTTGCCACGTGTGCTGAATGCAGTGAAATGGATACATGCGAGAAAGTGAAGCAGTATGGACCCCGAGCTTTGGAAGGCTTACGTAAGATTAAAGCGTTGGGCGTTGACAAGTGGGCTGAAGAATTACAGAAACGAGTGAATGCAGGATACAGCTACTTAGACGATAAAACTTAGTCCGCTGCGTAGCGTGCGCGCGCTTTCTAATGGAATTCTACAAGGAAGGAAAAGAGAATTTCTATGCACACGTGATCATACTGGTATTTGCCAAAGAGATGCAGAGTTCCAGTCCCAGAAGAGATGGAAGATTGAGGATGGTAGGACGTTTTGGCTTCTTAGCATTAGGTATCCGAAGAGTAGGGATGGGGCGAGTACGGTGAACGTGTTCGCAAAGGCGTCTAAGACAGCTCCGGATTGCAGAAAGAATTGACCGGGGAAATGCCAGAGAACCGTGAAAAGCAGCGATGTCATCACAAATCCCTTTACCTTGCCAATGTAGGCAGCCAGCCTAGTCTGGATGTAACCTCGCCACAATATCTCTTCACTGAAGCCGACTAATGCAAAGAGAACAAAGCCATAAGCCAGCTCGGGAGAAATACTTGCAAGTTTTCCACCCAAAGAGGGAGCAAGCAAACTCGTAAGCACTAGGTAGATTGCACTTGAGGCAAGTCCTAGAGCGAGCATTCTTCCAACGTTATTTCTGCTTATCCCAATGCTTCCAAGCTTTTGTCCAGTACTTTTCATAGCAATAATGATGACAATAAAACACATGCCATCCAAGAAAGCCCTCCACAAAATGTCAAATGGACCGATTACGAATGGTGAGCGTTCATCAAAAAGCTGAAATGCATGTGTTAGTGTTCGCCATCCAAAGACTACTAGGAACAGTGCTACAGTCACGATAGAAGCGAGAACAAACTCCCTTTTGGGGCCTGCAATCGTTATAGGTGCGGGACGCAGCTTTAGTGCTCTTGACAAGATGTAGATCAGAGGAAGCCCCACTATAACTGCGACAAGTGAAACCAGCATGATATCGAGAGCAGGAAGAACCAAATCAGTTTCGCCTCGAACTGACAGCCTCTTCCTGATATAAAGTTGGTTTAGCTTTAGCTTTTGTGCATAATCGAAGTTGGTTGGATAGAAATTTTGTGCTTTCCTAAGTCTATAAACTAATTAAAATAGCGTGAAGGAAGGAAATAGAAATTCTATCCAACCAACCAAAATTAGCTGGGTGCTTCAAGGATCTCCTTCGCCTTCTGTGCTCCAACGTTGAGGAAGCGTTCGAACTCCTTCCTAAACTTCAGCTTGTCCAAGATCTTGCCAATCACTGAGTAAGGGAGCTCGTAGTCGATGGTCATGGTCACCTTCGTGCCTCTATCTGTGGCTGCGAAGACAAAGGTAAATTCCTCCTTTTTCAAGGATCCGCCTTTATCATGATCAACAAACCTGCGATTCTTCTTGAACTCAACAATTTCATGTGGGTGAAGGTCCACCTTTCGCCCTGCCAGAACAGCGGACCAGCGGTATGTGGTGCCGACTCCTATGGGCCCTTTGGAGACATCCTCTACCCTTACTTGTGCATGTGCGAGTATTTTCTCTCTGTTCTTCGGGTCTGAAAGAAAAGCGAACACTTTCTCTATGGGAGCTTCTATCTCTATTGAGCTTTCAACTCTGCCCATCGCCGATCACAACTAAGCCCTTGGGAAAAGTTGATATATATAAATGTCGATGAGAACACGCGCTCGGTTTTGGCAAAATTGATTTGTTGATTATCTTTCTCCTTTGATCCAGCCTTTTATTCCGAGTTCCTTGACTGTTATGGTTATTGGTTCTGGTTCGTGGGTCTTGTATTTCCCGTCTTCGTCAAGCGCGCGCTCAGTTTATCTTTGAAGCTGGCATCCTTTTTCATCTTTATCTTCAGCATCTCTTGGGCTAAGAACTCGAAGTTGACATACAAATCTTGACCCCATACAGCATCTCTCCGACTCTGAATGATGTCCTTGAACTTCTCCCATGCCAGTATGGGTCCGACGCCGCCCGTGGCGTAGAGATTTTCAGCTGTAACAACCTTGCTTCTTATGAGAGCTCCCATATTCTCCCAGCCTAGCCATTCTGAAACCCACTTGCCGAACATCTCGGGGTTCGAGTACCCATGCTTCTCCCTGAAATCCTCATAGTCCTTCCACTCCATGTTCATCATCATGGCGTATCTCTGACAGCCCTGTTCCGAACCCAAGTCTGAAGTAATCAATCGGCACAACTCCATCTGCCTCGCCTTGACATTGTATCTCAGAGTTAGCATGTAGTAGATCGCGGCGACCAGTACACCTGCAGAGGCAGCAGCTATAGAAACAGTCTGTATGTCAACCATTCCTGTCACCTAGAGGAGATGATTAAATGAAGTGGACTTAAAAGCTCTGGCAAAGACCAACTGCAATGCGGGCAGACCAGCGCGCGCAGTTTCTCAAAGTCCCCAAATGAAGTAGCGCGCGCTTGTCATGAGCATTTGACGTTTAGGGCATTTGCTAGTCTTTTCAAATCCTCGTGGCTCATCCATTCTGTCTTGAGGTATTGGCATATTTGCTCATCATTCAACTTGAGTCTTCTTGCCTCTTCAACCGCATGTTGATAAGCTTCAATTTCCGTAGGTCTGTCAGCGTAGTCGTACTCGACATCGAAGAGCTTCTTTCCTTCCTGAAGTTGTTTCACGTGAACAAGCTCATGGATTAAGTCAAGGTAAATGTCAATCCTATCGCCATTGTTCAGGTATCGAGAGCTGATCACAAGGCTTCCGTCTTCGCTGTCAATCCACATGTAGCCCGGCAGCCAAGTGAACTTCACCTTAAGATTCCGAAGTACTGCTTCTGTTTGCTCGCCGAAGATCTTCCTTACAGCTTTGACTTTTTCTAGACCCTTGAAATATGCTGTGAATGAATGCTTCGTTCCGACGGGACGGAGTAGCCTATCAAAATGAGACGTTCTATCGAGTTGCAGGACTTGTGCAACGCGTGAAACAACGGTTAACAATAGTGGAAGCCAATGCATCGTCTGCAAACACCCTTCAGATGCCGTTGATTCTCAGTTATCTCAGTAATAGTGGTCTCTAAATTCGAGACGCTGCTCTATTCGCTCGCCTTCAACGCTTCCCGATGTTTTTTCTCAGTCTTGAAACGAAAGCTTCTTCATCTTCAGCCAATCTTTTTTTGACTTCTCTCCAAGCCGCTGGACAATTCTTGGATTCCACGCCTACAATGCTGTGAATGACCTTATCAATCTCACGTCTGTTCTCGCTTGTCACTTCTATTCCAGCTTTTTTGAAGACATCGGTAAGATACCTGAAATAACAGGTCACCAAGACGCACCTCATCACGCACATACACGCATGTATGATTTGTTCATTGTGGTTCAAATTTCCACAAATCAGTTTACAAGCGCAAGTCAGTCGCGCGGCGTGTTTCTAGGCGTCTTTCAGCAAGCTGTAAGCTTGTTGCTCGATTTTGGCTATTTTCAATAGACTGCCTGATACTCTCTGCTTGTTCTGCTTCAAAGCTGCCTCGCAAAGCTTCATGATTTCCTCTCCAGATTGCCTGAATAAGGATGCAGCGTCAATCCACTTGCTTACATTGTACTTGTTGCCCAAAGTATTGAGTACGTCTGCTTGCCAGAAACGCATTCCATGACTGTTTTCAAAAGTCGTTGGCAGCAAGGGCGGGGTCGTCGCGTAGGTAACCATATGCTCGAAGCATTTCCTGTTGTCCCACTCGAATATCTCATGGGCAAGTTTCAGCATTGCGGGAATTCCAAAGAGCTTGACCGGAGGCTTCAGGAAGCGCTGAGCCTTGAAAGAAAAGCCTGCTCTGGCAACTTCAAGCTCCGAAGGCATCTTCTCTGGAAGCATAAACGCCCTTATCGTGTTCCTCTTGCTCATCCCTGGCACATTGACGTCTAGAGACTTCTCAAACTCATCATAACCTATTCTCTGCACGTTCTCATGGCTACAATCATGCACAAAAACAACTCGCTCTTCATTATCGTATCCGACAACAAGAACATAATGAATGGGAACATGCACTTTCCTGTAAAGATCAGGATAATAATGCAGAAAATACATGTCGAGGGCTCCAGCCATAACGGGCTGCCCACTGTCAATGAATTCCTTCAACCTCTGAAAAGCATTCTTGAATGTCCTCCCTTCGGTCACTATCTCCTTGAAGCCAATTATTGCGGCGAGATCTTTCATCAAGTACTTGGGGTTAGCACCCCAATAGACCATGCACGGCGGATCTGCTCTTTTGAAGCGAAGATACGTGAAACCAGCCATGCCACCTATGACAGAGAGCAGGAAATCGGCGTAGTCTGCTCCCTTCCACGCCATCAGGTCTTCAAGCCCATTGACATAGCACGTAGATTCAGACACTCTATGCGGCAATAGGTGCAACTTCTTCATGCAATCCACCCAAAGCATTGGTTTAGCAGCACAGGCGATTTCTTCTCATTTGCCCAATGTCTCCAGAAAAGCTACACATCGTGCGGCACACCCACTCAAGTGGCAATATGGCACAGTAGGCTTATAGGTCTATGTTGGCCAGTGTATTTTGAAGCGTCCATGCTACTCGTAATGTACCTGTTGTATCGCTATGCGAGAAGCAGCAAGTCGTGGACCTACTTGTTCGACATAGGACTTTTCGTTGTCTTGGTTTCACTTATCTCCACGGTCTATCCTCTGACCCAGTTTGCCTTTTTTTGGCCGTTGAGCTTCCTCTCTTTTCCCTTTTATTTCTGGTACGGTGAACTTTCCGCGCCGGTTTGGCTTTCTTCGGAGTTGAGGCTTAATCATCCTCGGCTTTATTATCATTCAGTCCGATTCTTGACAACGGATTTGAACTTGACTCCAGATTGGGAGTTGAGTGGTGGCCAGATCATAGAACATAGTCTGTGGAGCAATTACAATGATGCATTAGCAATTGCATTCTCAGTTTTCCTGCTTGTCAATTTTCTGGGAGGGACACTAGGGTACCTAATTGGTAGGAAGCGTGACCTTACAATTATGAGTGAAGGGCGTTGGGCGATTGCCGGAGTCGCCTCCAGTGCAGTGGGTTTCGTTTTGCTCTTGGGAAGTGTTTTTCCTCTCTCGGGTCAGCCTACGCAAGAGATGCAGATCGCGGGGATCGCTTCTATTCCTTTTCTTGGGTTTGGATTCATGGTGTTGGGAGTACTGGCGTTCTCGATTCTGATTGATTATGTCGGACACGCACGTGTGACAACATTGATGGTTATGGCTGGGCTGATTCTCTTCTTTACGGGTCAAGCTGTGGATCACGTTTTGATGAGAATTGCGGGGCAAACAATCGTCGTGTTCGGTGGCGCCATTTACTTTCTTAAACTGCTCGTTGCGTATACAAGAGCGCATCCACAACCGGCGAGTCCTCAGGCGCCAACGGGAACATGATTAATTCACTAGGCTAAGCTCAGCTTCGCCCTACTTTGTCACTTGATGATTGTCTCTAGAAATGTTGCTAATCTTTCCTTCACCTGTGCTTCTCCTGCAACGCGCCAGTCTGATGAATCCACGTCGAGGATGAGACTCTGTACGCCCAGTTTCTTGTAGACAGCATCTTTGACTATGGTTTCGCCGACTGACATCATACGACAACCCCAATTCGTTGGCAGAATGACACCGTTAACGTGAAAATCTTTCACTAAGTTGAGAACGATGTTCAGTCGGCGCTGTATCGTTGAGTTAGCCATGTTAGGCAAGTACTTTCTAGCCAAGCTTTCATAAGGCCTCTCCGGGTCAAGAGTGCCAGTCCAAGTGTGAGAAAACACTTCAGCCACAACCACTGCGCCCAGAGTGTTCAGGTACTCGAAGATTCTCAAATTGTACCATAGTGGAAGATTGTCCCAGACCAGCCGAAAGCGTTCGTTCTCAACAACGCCGATGTCTTCTTTGACTCGTTGCTGCAACTCGTCCCGTAACTGCGTATAGAAATCCACGGCTACCTGCGAGCCGGGCATGCACAACATGAAGAACACTGCTGAAAACGCGTCGCGGGCATCCATCGGACAGGGAATATTCCTGCGAAGGTCTTGAATCTCGGTCCAAAGCTTGCTAGTCCAGTTAGAAAGCGCCAGAGTTTGGCTAAGCTTATACTTATCAAGCTTCGCGCCGGTCTGTTTCTCCAGGAAGTCGAAAAGATCGCTCAATTGTGATTCATAGTACTCGATGTGCGACTTATCTAT
>Ga0315309_1000095_pt1 | contig 50639 bp, 58 predicted proteins | sample TDP4_MG_FD_203080 | JGI IMG/M metagenome (GOLD analysis project Ga0315309, IMG submission 203080) | Freshwater sediment microbial communities from Lake Towuti, South Sulawesi, Indonesia - TDP4 | ecosystem: Environmental > Aquatic > Freshwater > Lake > Sediment | place: Indonesia: South Sulawesi... | reverse complement strand
CCTCTAAACTTTTGGGCAGAGTTTTAAGAATTATGCAGCTTACTGGTTACATTGGAGAGTTCGAGTTCGTTGATGACGGTCGCTCTGGAAAGTTTAGGGTTCAACTCTTGGGGCGGATAAACAAGTGTGGAGCCGTCAAACCACGCTTCTCCGTTAGAGTTGAAGAGTTTGAAGAATGGGAGAAAAAATTTCTTCCATCAAGGGATGTAGGAGTATTAGTAATTTCAACGCCAAAAGGAGTTTTATCCCACAGAGCAGCGCTGGAAAAACGCCTCGGAGGCAAACTGATAGCATTCGTTTATTAGAAGGTGCCTTGAATGCGAGCCATTGAAATCTCAAAAACAGCTCAAATCCCAGACGACGTGGAGGTATCCGCCGAAGGAAGGAAAGTCACAGTTAAAGGAGTAAAGGGAACCTTAACTCGCGACTTTTCTTACGCTCCTGTTTTGATAGAGAAGAATGGAAAAACCATTCGGATTTGGGCTGAATGGCCCCGCAAAAAGGAGGCAGCCCTTGTGGGAACCCTTTATTCACACATCCAAAACATGATTATTGGAGTTAGGAAGGGCTTTACATACAAGCTCAAAACAGTCTTTTCTCACTTCCCAGTCTCAGTTAAAATTAAGGACAAAACGATTTTGATTGAAAATTTCACAGGTGAACGAAATCCAAGAAGAGCCAGAATAGTGGGCAACGCTCAAGTTAAGATTCAAAGCGAAGACATAATCATTCAAGGCATAAACTTGGAGGATGTAAGCCAAACAGCAGCAAACATTGAACAAGCCACCAAAGTAAAAAGGAAAGACCCTCGCGTCTTCTTAGACGGCATATACGTGTATGAACGAAGTGAGGGAATGGAACAATGACAGAGCCAGTCGCAACCACCGTGGAAAAGGCACTAAAACTGAGAGAACGGGCGAAAAACAAGAAGCCCAATTTTGTCAGGCAGGAGAGCTGGCGATACAAACGTTTGAAAGAGAACTGGCGCAGACCACGAGGCTTAGACAATAAAATGCGAAGAAAAATCAAGGGGTGGCCACCAACCGTGAACGTTGGATACAGAGGACCAAAAGTTGCCAGAGGGCTCCACCCATCCGGCTACGAAGAGGTTTTGGTGCACACCACCGAGGAACTCAAAAAAATCAACCCGAAAACCCAGGCTATAAGGATTGCTCACGAGGTGGGTAAAAGGAACAGAGCCAAAATTCTCGTCGAAGCAAGAAAAAAGAAAATAGCTATTCTAAATCCTAGAGAGGCTAAGGAAGTAGCTGAAGAAGAAAGAGAATTGAAAGAGGAAAAAAAGGAAAAGGAAGTTGGAAAAGAAGAACCTGAAAAAGTAAAAGAAACGGAAAAACCAAAACAAAAACGAAAGAAGACCAAAAGAATAAAGGGAGAGAAAGAAGGCAGTGACAGGTCTTAAGAGTCAGCGTCGTCTAGCAGCCAAGATACTGAAAGTTGGACAAAATCGCGTGTGGATAGACCCAGAAAGAATAGATGACGCAGAGGCCGCAATAACGCGGGAAGAAATCAGAAAACTAATCCACGAAGGAGTGATAAAACCGCTGCCCGAAAAAGGTGTGAGCCACGCCAGAGCACGAATTCTGCACGAGAAGAAAAAGAAAAGAAGGCGAAGTGGACCCGGAAGCAGAGGAGGCTCGGCTCATGCAAAGATTTCTAAGAAAGAGGCTTGGATGAGCAAAGTTCGCGCTCAGAGAAAGAGGCTTCGTGAACTAAAAGCCAACAAAATTATTGCTGAGAGTGCCTATCGAAATCTCTACAGGATGGCGAGTAGTGGGAGATTTGGGTCGGTTGCCGACTTAGAGCGTTACCTGAAGACGCATGAGCTTTGGAGGAAGCGTTGATGGCAAAGGATTCCCGGTATTGCGTTCCGTTCAGAAGAAGAAGGGAGGGAAAAACAGATTACAAGACCAGAAAGGCATCGGTGCTTTCTGGAAAGCCCAGACTTGTAGCCCGTAACTCTCTCAAAAACGTAATCGCCCAAATAGTTGTAGCCAAACCCGATGGAGATGAAGTTCTGGTTTCAGCTCACAGTAGAGAACTGTCCAAAAGCTATGGATGGAAAGCCCCTGAGGGAAATCTTCCAGCGGCCTATTTAACCGGGCTTCTGTGCGGACTGAAAGCCAAAGCTAAAGGCGTAAAGGAAGCAATTTTGGACATAGGTTTACATTCGCCTTCAAAGGGTGCAAGAGTTTTCGCCGTGTTAAAGGGGGTTCTAGACGCGGGTGTGCACGTGCCACATAGCGAAGAGAAACTACCGGATGAAAAGAGAATAACGGGTGAACACATCGCTCATTATGCAGAAAGTTTAGCCTCAAACCCCGATGAATATCAATCAAAATTTTCAAAATACCTGGAACAGAAGCTTCCACCGGAAAAGCTTCCAGAACATTTCGCAAAGGTCAAAGCGGATATAATTGCCGCATTCAAGAGAAGAGGTAAAAAGACTTGACATCTAGAAAAGTAACAGAAGAAGGTTTAGAGCAGTGGGTTCCCAGAACCCGCCTTGGAAAGATGATTCAAGAGGGCAGAATCACATCTATTGAAGAGGTTTTTGTGGAAGGCTTACAAATAAGGGAACAACAAATTGTTGACGCGCTAATCCCAGACCTCCAAGAAGAAGTCATAAACATAAACCTAGTTCAAAAGCAAACAGATGCCGGCGAAAAATCAAGATTTAAGGCTATAGTTGCTGTTGGAAACAAGGACGGTTACATAGGCTTGGGGGCAGGGAAAGCAAGCCAGGTGCGAACAGCTATAGAAAAGGCTGCCGCTGACGCCCGCCTAAAAGTCGTTCCGGTGAGGCGGGGATGTGGAAGTTGGGAATGCGGTTGCGGAAAACCACACTCGATACCATTTCAAGTCGAGGGAAAATGCGGCGGCGTAAAATTAATCATCGTTCCTGGACCGCGAGGCTTAGGTGTCGTTGCAAGCGAGGTCGCAAAGGTAATTCTGGGGCTTGCAGGCATAAAGGACTGCTGGACAAGAAGTTATGGCTCAACAAGGACCATTCCCTCCTTTGCATATGCCGTTTTCGATGCGCTAAAGAAAACCTACAGCCTCATAACTCCAACGGATTGGGTGAAATAGGTGAGTGAAAAATCGGAAGAACGCAGATGCCTAGCAGTTGTAAGAGTTCGTGGAACTATCCGCGCCCCCCGGCATGTTAGAGAAACCCTACAAATGCTTCGCCTAACGAGAAACAATTATGCCGTGTTGCTTGATGATGACCCCTCACTTCTGGGAATGCTGAAAACGGCGCAGAACTTCATCACATGGGGTGAAGCCTCAAAAGAGATTGCGAATATGCTGATAATGAAGAGAGGAAGACTTGCTGGCAACAAGAAATTGACGGACGAATGCGCACAGAAAGTTGGCTACAAATCACTGGAAGAGCTTGCAGAAGCAGTTTTTAGTTGTCGCGTGGAATATCGGAAGCTGCCAAACATACAACCAGTTTTTAAGCTGCACCCGCCAACCAAGGGTTTTAAGGGAAAAATAAAAAAGGGCTACGGCATGGGCGGTGAACTAGGATACCGAGGGGAAAAAATCAACGAACTTCTGAAAAGAATGATTTAAACCCTTAATCTTCACGTTTCTGTTAAAAAATCAACGGTTAACCCTGTCTGCGGAGGCTCTGGACCGCTACTATCATAAAAGTTTAAATCTTCCTACGAGAGTGAATCCAGACACTATACAGACAACATTATAAGAACGGAGTCCTTGAAATACGATTAAAAAAGGCCGCTGAAGAAAAAGCCATGGACAAAGTGGCGGGTTAGAAAATGCCGCACAAACTTAGAAAAATTAGAAAGAGGCGAGGTTCAAGAACTCAAGGCTACGGCAGAGTAGGTCAACATAGAAAATCAGGGTCTAAGGGAATGCGAAAGGCTGGACGGCACAAGCACGGATGGTCGTACGTTATAAGATACGAACCGGACTATTTCAGCAAGAGAGGATTCACTTCGCCAAAAAGTCTCAGGCAAAAAACAAATGTTATAAATCTGGGAAAACTCGAAGAAATGGTTGGGAGATTTTCAACAGAAAAGAAAGGGGGCAGATTTTTCATAGACTTAGAAAGCCTCGGTTACACCAAACTGCTCGGCACTGGAAGAATCACAAAACCGCTAATGGTGAAAGTGGCAGCCTGCTCAAAGTCGGCGGCTGAAAAAATTAAAGAGGCTGGCGGACAAATATTATTAGAATCCCAAGAACATGGAGAGTAGCTGTTAAACCATGGCTGGCAGATTCCTAAACCTATTCAAACCCGCTGCAAGGATTATCCCGGAAATCAAGGCTCCAGAACGTCGAGTTCGATTTAATGAGAAACTCTTCTGGACGGCGCTTGCGCTAATCATATACTTGATAATGTGTGAGGTCCCGCTCTACGGCATTTCTAAAGAACCATTAGGGGAACTCGCTGCCCTCAGAATAATTTTTGCTTCTAGCCGTGGCAGTCTCATGGAGCTCGGAATAGGTCCAATAGTTACAGCCGGGTTAATACTACAGCTATTAGTTGGCTCAGCCATGATAGAGTGCGAGATGTCGCGCCCAGAGGACAGAAGCCTATTCACAACAGCCAGCAAAGTTTTTGCGATAGTCCTAACGGGAGTTCAAGGCTCAGCTTACATAATCGGAGGAATGTATGGCACCTTGCCAGGCACGACAGCTATAATAGTTTTTCTGCAGCTTTTAGCAGCCGGGATTATCGTTATGCTGTTAGACGAGCTTGTCCAAAAGGGCTGGGGATTTGGCAGCGGAATAAGCCTCTTCATCATGGCCGGCGTGGCGCAGCACATCTTCTGGCAAAGCTTTGCTACAGTACCAGCAGTAGGTGAACTAAGAAGCTACGGATTCTTCGTTGCTCTAGCTCAAGTTCTGTCAGGAGGTCAACCGATAGCATTACTTTGGCTGAGGGAAAACCCACAGAACCCCTCTCTGCTCGGTTTCATAGCCACCCTTGCCGCCTTTCTAATAATAATTTACATGGAAGGAGTAAGGGTGGAATTACCATTAACCTATGCTGGTTACAAAGGATTTCGCAGCCGATACCCTATAAAACTTCTGTACGTATCCAACTTGCCAGTGATCTTCGCATCCGCCCTTTTCGCCAACGTCTACTTCTTTTCGCAACTCTTCTGGAGCATGTACAACCAAAATAACACGAACTTTTGGCTTAACCTTATAGGACAGTATCAGCGGGTAACGCAAGGCAACCAAACAACTATTGAACCTTCAGGAGGTCTCGTGTATTATGTGACAGCCCCCCGCAGTTTTCTAAACGTCACGGAAGACCCCCTTAGAAGTTTCGGCTATCTAGGAATTCTGATTGCTTTTTGTGTTGTTTTCTCGCTTACATGGCTTGAGGTTGGAGGCTTGGGACCATCAACAGTGGCCAAGCAGCTTGTGGACGCGGGAATGCAAATTCCGGGGTATAGACGCTCGGGAAAGGCTGTTGAATCAATTCTCAAGCGCTATATTCCGGCAGTTACAATTCTCGGCGGGGTCATCGTAGGGCTAATCGCTGGCGTTTCGGACTTCTTCGGAGTTTTCGGCTCAGGTATGGGTATTCTCCTCTCTGTAGGAATAATCTACCAATATTATCAAATCTTAATGCAAGAAAGGGCTGCCGAAATTTATCCAGCGTTTAGGCGACTATTCGGAGGCTAAAAGCAAAAATAATTGTTAACAGGAGCACTAAAGAAGAGTTAGGGTTTCGAAGACCCATCATTGAAACACGGGCCGTAATAATGACGTGACGGTAAAAACAGTTATTAATAGTGAGGAAAATAGTAAGAAGAAGTCGCAAGGAGATGCTAAGAGCCTTAAAGGTCGTGTGAAAATGCTGCCAGAACAGATTCCACTATCCACCATTTTCATATTTCTGCTAGCCGCTGCAATCTCATTACTGACATCAGTGGTCAACAGCCTTTTCACAAACCCGGAGAAAGCGAAAGCTTGGAGAAAAGAAGTGGCAGAGTGGAACACAGAACTGCGTAAAGCCCAACGTAGTGGCGACAAGAAAACTGTGGAAAGGCTCATGAAGAAGCAGAAGCAAATTCTGCAGCTTCAGTCTAGAATGATGTGGCAGTCAATGAAAGTGATGCTGATATTTTTTGTCCCGCTACTTATTATCTGGCAGATCCTAGGCGCAGTCTATTATGCGAGAGACATAGCATATTTTCCAGGCGTAGGACCTAATCTCCCATTGCCAATCTTCAGCTCCTCCCTATTATGGTGGTACCTATTGTGCTCTTTCCTTTTCAGCACCATATTCTCACACGTCTTCGGGTTAGCTGAGGTGAGCTAACAATATGCCCAGACCACACCAACGCACGCGAAGTAGAAAACGTGTTTACAAAACCTTACCTGGCGGTGGTCAAAAAATCAATTACAAGCGAGAAGCTGGTAGCTCGCCCCATTGCTACCGTTGCGGTCAACCAATCGCCGGAATCCCGCACATTTCCGCTTCTTCGGAAGTGCGCAAACTTAACCGAAGCAAAAGAAGGATTTGGCGCCCTTACGGCGGAAATCTATGCCACAGCTGTCTGAAAAGCGCCTTAAAACAGGCTGCAAGAACCGGTTAAACCAAATTTTGAGGCACACGAATGATTAGAGACAAAAAATCAGAAAAGAAAGCGAAAGAACCTATAGTTGTCTGTATATGCGGAATGGCTGGAAGCGGAAAAAGCACCCTAGCAAAAAAGCTTGCTGAAAAATATGGACTCAAATATTATTCAGGCGGAGAAGCATTAAAAGCGCTAGCCGCAGAAGAAGGCTTTAGACCACTTAGACGCGGATGGTGGGAAACCAAAGAGGGAATGCGCTTTCTAGAGGAAAGGGCGAAAGACCCAAGATTTGACAAATCGGTTGACCAAAAACTTTTGGAATTGTCAAAGCAAGGAAATATAATCTTGGATAGCTGGACCATGCCTTGGCTTCTTAAAAAAGGCTTTAAGATATGGTTGGAAGCTTCTCCAGTGAAGAGAGCGGAAAGAATAGTGAGAAGAGACGGAATAAGCCTTAAGGAAGCCCTGAAAGCGTTAAGGAACAAGGATGAGCAGACAAAGACGATTTACAAAAAAATTTACGGTTTTGGTTTGGGAGAAGATTTTAGACCATTCCACTTAATTTTGGACACGGACAATTTAAAAGCTGAAGAAGTGTTCCAAGTTCTCTGCATAGTAATAGACAATATCGTTGATAATTCTAAAACCTTCACAAACTCTTGAGGAAGCATGAAATTCCGAAATCTTATTTGAAACACCAATGTATGCTAGTTAATATTTCGGGTTAACACGAAAGTTTTAAAAGCGCTATAGAGGTACCTTCTATAATATTTTTCTATAATCAAGTTCTAGAAGCGGGAATGAAGATGAGAGAAGGCACATTAAGAATCAACCATCTAATCTTTGGGCTTTCCGCAGGGGCGATCGTCTCCTACATACTTCTATCTTCCCCTTACACTAGCAGTTTATCACCACCAATGCTCATACTGTTTAATTTCCTCTTCGTCGCCCTAACTTTCCCGTTAAATGGAAAATTAACAAGAAAATTATGCATCCTATTAATGGGTAACGTTATTGGCTTAGTTTGGAATTACCTTTTTTCTTTGTTTGCTGCCGCTGGTGCTAACTTTTTTGGGAATTTCTTCGATGCCTTATACATAATTTTGAACCCATTCTTGAACCTCATCTGGATCGTTTCATTCTGGTCCATGGGCTTGACCGCTTTGTCTGACACCAAAAACAGGAAAGGCATGGGCTGAGACTTGATAACTGAAATTCTGGAAGCATTATTCATAATTTTAACGTCTTTAATGATCACTTACCTTGTTCGACATTACATTTTCACTCTAACGGTTCTCAAAGACGCTCAGAAACATAAGAAGACGGCTACTGGAGGAAACGCAACTTACCAACCTACTGTGTCAATTTTGATTCCTGCACGTAATGAAGAAAAAGTAATTGGAAGGCTACTTCAACGAATGACCGAACTAACCTATCCAAAAGATAAACTACAGATTATAGTTGTTGATGATGCCTCAACGGATAACACGGGGATAATAGCTGAGCAGTACTCAAACACACAAAATTACATCAAAATTATACAACGAAGCAGAAAAGAGGGAGGACGAGGAAAGGGTTCAGCCTTAAACGCTGGATTCAAACAAGCAACTGGTGAAATCATCCTTTGCTTCGACGCAGACTATTACCCTCAAAGAGACATTGTAGAAAAACTCTCAAAAGAATTCGTCGATCCAAGAGTCGGAGTGGTGCAAGGCAGAATCACCGTATTAAATGAATCACAAAACACGGTAACTAGACTTGTGACACTGGAAAGAATAGGCGGATATCGAGTTGACCAGCAAGCGCGGGATAGCCTAGGGCTGATTACGCAGTTCGGAGGGACGGTGGGAGGGATCAGACGCAGCCTGTTGGAGCGCTTAGGAGGGTGGGATGAATCTATCTTGGCTGAGGACACAGACCTAACTTTCCGCGCCTATCTTGCAGGCTATAAGGTATGCTATGTTAAGGAAGCGGAATGCTACGAGGAGGCTGTTGAAAGTTGGCAGGACTACTGGAAGCAAAGATATAGATGGGCTAAGGGACATATGCAGTGTGCTTTCAAACATTCAAAGAGAGTTTTGAAAAGCAACAGTCTAGGCTTTAGAGAGAAACTCGACGGCTTGCTTTTGTTAAACGTGTATTTTATGCCTGTTTTGGTTTTGTGTTCATGGATTATAGGAGCCTTATTACTATTCCTTAAATCTCCTCAATGGTTAAGCATGGTTTGGACCATAATGCCGATTTTTCTCTACAGTTTCGTTGGAAATTTTGCTCCTTTCTTTGAGGTGGGAATTGGTGCATACTTAGACGGCAGAACCAGAGCTCAGTGGCTACTTCCGCTACTAATCTTCACCTTCTTATATAATATTCCCATATGCACAAAAGCCCTTCTAGATTTGGCAATATCAAAGATCTTCGGAAGAAACTGTAACCATTGGACAAAAACTCCCCATTCGGGAAATGGAAACACTTATATTAATAGTTAAGGCATAAGTCTTCAAAAGATAAGAATGATTCTGAATCCGATTACAACATTTATCCTACTAATCATTGGAGTTTCAACCTTCATTTTCATCATGCTTTTACCAGCTCTCTTCGAGCTAAAAAGGCCTAAAGATGCTGGACCTAGAATGATTATGGAGTATCCTCTTTTCACACAGCCCGAACTCGGGAGAGTTTCGATGGCAAACGTGGAAGAAGAACAAAGACTCGATCAAAAACTTGTTGAGAAAATAGCCGACATTATCGCTGTCTTACCAAACCTGGAGGCTTAATGCTGTTTCACTTCAAGAACAGGTTGGCGCTTTTCCGCTGTTCTTGACTTTTTGTGAGTTTCTAAGACGCTTTACAAGTCACAGCGAAGGCTGGCATCCACATTTATATTGTTATCCAAATAAGATTTAAGACGTATAAAAAATAAGCAGAAAACGAGTAGGTAGTGGAAAGCATTACCCTAATGAACTTCGATGAAAAGTACTTCAGAGATTTCAATTATTCATACAGAGAACGCTTGATAAAACGACATACTCTTGAGGCCCTCAAGTGGGGATCAAAAGTTTCTGGTTCTAATCTTTTGGATGGACATGGCAAGACTGCATTGGATGTGGGTTGCGCTTATGGATATGCTGTTGACGTTTTAGAATCTTTGGGCTACAATGCTTACGGCGTTGACGTTTCCAAGCACAGCCTAAAATATGCGAAGAAGAACCGTGAGGCTGATTTTGCGGTTTGCGACGCACAAAAAGGTCTTCCATTTAAAAATCAGGCGTTTGATCTGGTTACTTGCTTCGAGGTTTTGGAACATCTCATAAATCCCACACAAGCGATCAGGAACGTGTATGAATCTTGCAGAAATATAATGATCTTTACAACCCCTAACAGAGCTGTGGAAAAACCAATCAAGAAAGTTTTAAGAGATTTTGATGAGACACATATCACTGCTAGAGCTTCACGGGAATGGGAAAAATACATACGCGAAAATCTCCAATTCAGTTTCGTCAAGGTTGAGGCCTTTTTTGATACAAGTTTGAGAGTTAAAGATAAACTATTGTTTTTTAGGTCGTTTAAGGTGCCATACTTTGGTTTAGACGTTAGAATCCTAATTAAAAAGTGAAGAGTATACATCTGGGAATCGAACTCAAATACTTTATCAAGGGTTACAGAAGGAAACATTTAAAAATAAAACAGAAGATGAATAGATATTTCATAAAAGATGAGCACCTAAATTGGTGATCAGTTGTCAATAGACGTTGTCATGATAACAAAGGACAGTGAACACGTCCTTGAAGAGTGTCTTAATGCGATCTATGAAGGTGTTCCTGTAAACAATCTGATCATCGTAGATGGCTTCTCAACGGATAGGACACTAGACATCTTACGTAAGTACCATGATAAAAATGGTAATATAAAAATAATAAACGACAAGGGAACGAGGGCGACGGCGAGACAGAAAGGCATCGAGAATGTTGAAACAGAATGGTTCATGTTCGTAGATAGTGACGTTATAATTTGTAAAGATTGGTATAAAAGAGCCGAGAAATACATCGATGATGCTGATGATGTTGGTGCGATATGGGGAGTTAACGTAGATACTCCAAACATCAGTAGTCAAACGTTCTTAAGGATGATCACACACGCCGCAACTGAAGTCTTCAAATTTCGCGGAGGAACGCATGATGTACTAATCTTGCGTGAATCGGTGAAAGACATTAAGATCCCTGAATTTTTACACGCTTATGAAGACAAATACATCATAGACTGGATTAAGAAGAAAGGCTATAAGGTTGTCATAGGCGATGATCTATATTGCATGCACTACAGACCTCCCACTGACTGGTGCCTAAAAGAAAGTGTCCTTTTAGCTTCTCACGAGGTAAAATACGGTTTGGTTCACTTTCACACGTTTAAATACACACTTTATTATCCATTTTATTCGTTTTATTGGTTTGTACAGAACTTGAAGAAGAATCTATCATTTTGAAGTTTTTCTCACACGCCATTTGTCTAAACTTCCTTCATGAGGGCAAGCCAAAGATGATCCGATACTGGTCTAGGCAAATCTTGGATTTTCCTGTTTTTCCTTACGATTATGCGGTCACGCTGGTTTCCCAAGAATTCGCCGATGATGGAAGCATGAATCTGTTTTTGCTCCAGTTCATCAATTATCTTGTCTGCGAATTCTGGTCTAGTGGAGATGAGCAACGCTCCGGAGCTGATGAGCTGCAAGGGGTCGATCTGGAAAAATGCACATATTTTGTTGGTTTCTGGTTGAACGTGAATTTTTTCCTTAAAGATCTTTACACCCAAGTTGGATGCGTCTGCCATCTCATGGATTCCTCCGTATATGCCTCCTTCTGTTGGGTCGTGCATGGCGTTGATACCGCCTGTCTTGAAGGCTGTTAGTGCGTCTTTGACGACGCTTATGTTGTTATAGAATTTTTTGGCGTTCTCCAACATTGAGGGGGTTAGTGCTTTTCTTAATGGCTCTTCTCTATCGGCTGCAAGAATTGCGGTTCCTTCGATTCCAACGCTCTTTGTTAGTATGAGCTTGTCTCCTGGTTTGGCTCCTCCTGCTGTCACGTAGTTTCCTTTTTCTGTTGTGCCCATCATGCAGCCTACAACTATTGGATTGGTCAGTCCTGGAGTTACTTCACAATGCCCTCCAACAATCGCTATTCCTAACTCTTTAGCGGCTTTATCCATTTGTTCACATATAGCCTCAACAGTTTCTCGTTCAGAGTTTTCAGGGAGCAATATGCAAGAGAGGAAGAAGGCTGGTTCAACACCGAAAGTGGCAACATCATTTGCGTTAATGTTTACGGCAATCCAGCCAATACGCTCTATCGCTCCGGTGATAGGATCCATAGAAATGATTAAAGACCTATTCCCAACGTCTACAACAGCACCGTCAAACCCTGCTGATGGACCTAAAACAACTTCTTCACGTTTAATGCCCAAGTTTGTAAAGACAACTTCTTTCAAGACGTCGACGGGAATTTTCCCAAACGAAAGTTTCAGTTTCTAATCCCCTTTTATGATGGTAAAACCATTTTTATTAACTACAAACGAAAAATTCTACGCGCGTTTTGTTCCAAAACTAGGTCTAACTGCTTCTCAGTTAGCCCCGCTACTTCAACTTTTTTAATCTCAAAGGCTGGATGACCAAAAGGAGTATCAGACCCATACATCACTCGGTGCTCACCAATCTCAAGAACAGCTTCTTTTATTTTGCTGTGCATGGGCATTGCAGACGTTTCTAGCATTATATTCTCATGCTTCTTCGCAACTTCTAATGCCCCATTAATATACACTATATGTCCATGACCCATATGTCCAAGAATAATAATCGCATTTGGGTAGATGTCGGCCAAGTTTCCAAAGTGCCAAGGTAGAGACCAGGGGGGATGGCCACAATGGAAGAGTATAGGAACATGATGCTTGCATACCCTATCCATTATCGGGAGGACGATTTCCTGATCTGGCAAGTAAGCGTCAATTAGCGGGTGCATTTTTAAACCCTTGAATCCCCATTGAGCCACCGCCTCATCCACGAGTTCTGCCGCTTTGTCCCCTTCATGGGGATTAACCCACACCAAACCATAAAGTCTACCTTCATATTTTTTAACAGCCTCTAGGGTAAGTGAGTTTGGAACGGTAGAGACAAGTGCCTTTTGTATGTGCCATTCATTCATTATGGAAATAAGGCCATTCGCGTCAAGCTTTACATTAAATAAGGGGAATTCGCCTATGTGAGTATGCGAATCTATTACCATTTTAAACCTTCCACACTATTAAACCAGATAGTTTATTCTTAACGCTTTTCTCACAGATGCCAATAGCGGAATTGTTATGATTATGTCTATTGCGCTTAATGGGAAAAACGTGACTAGGTCAAGGTAAGCAGCGGGACCACGAATGATATAATCATATAGAAAGTAAGATATGTTCTTCTGAATTGCAGCCAATATCATGGCTGTAAGCTCTGAAGGGATAGGCCTTTTGGGGAAAATTCGCCTCAATTTTCCAAGCAAAAACCCCATAAACCCCCGGATGACAATTGTTGCAGGTGCCCATGAAACGAAAGCCCCTCCCCAAAGTGGATTCCAAACATCAAACAACATTGCTCCAACTCCGCAAGCAAATGCTCCTATTAATGGACCGCAGAGGAAGGCAACGACAAATGATGCTATGTCTCCTATATGCCAGACGCCTAGGGGTTGAGGCATTGGTACAGATATACAGGTGGTTGCGTACACCAGAGCGGTCATTACACTTGTCAGAGCCACAATTTCGGATGATGATATTTTAGAAGCTTGTTTCATCCGAATATCACCACAGCGTTGGAGATAGTATAGTTATAACTATACTATTTTTAACTCTTTCGTTGATCGGCTTACAAAAACTACAACAAAAGTTTTAAATCATCCATCGCTTGTAAAACTTTTCTTCCACACTCTGTGATTTTGAAGAATTTCCTTCCATTTTTTGCGTAACTTATTATCAGTCCTTTTTCTGAGAGTTCGTTTAGGTGTTGGTATACGGCTGCTCTTGTCATGGTTTTTCCGAGTTTTTTCCATAACTCATAGCCGTACGTGTCTTTTCTGTTTAGGATTCGCAGTATTTTCTCCTTCGTGCTTATTTCTAGGCCTAGAACTGCTGTTTTTTGTTTTTTGGTTAACGCTTGGAGTATCTCTGTGGCTTTGAGCCCGCTTCCGGTGATAGGGCATACAACGCTTTCGCTTTTGCCAATTTTTCCCATCTCGACTAGTTTTTTAAGGGCTGCGATTGTGGCTGAGCTTGCTGGCTCTGCGAATATTCCCTCGAGTTTGGCTATTTGAAGCTCCGCATTGAAAATTTCGGAGTCTGAAACTGTTAAAGCCAAGCCACTTGATTCTTTTAGTGCTTTTATTGCGAATTCGCCTTGCAATGGTTCAGACACTAAAATGGCTAAGGCGTGGGTAGAGGGTTTCGAGATTTTCATCACCTTGGAACGACCCTCTAACATCGTTTTGGCTATCGATGCGCTGCCTTCAGGTTGAACACCAATCATTTTTGGCAACGATTTCGTTACTCCAAGCTGGTTAAGCTCTTTGAAGCCCTTCCAGATTGAATATATGCTTCCGCCGCTTCCCATCGAAACTATCAACCAATCAGGAACGCCATACTGTTCAAATGTTTCGTAGGAAATCGTTTTTTGCGCCTCAATTACGAGAGGATTTAACTCTGCCGTTGCTTGGTACCAGCTCATCTCCTCTGCTAAGGCTTCAGCTTTGCGTATAGAGTCATCAATAATTTCTCCAAATTCTTCAATCACGGCATCATAGACTAACATCTGAGCCAGTTTTCCTACATCAACAAGCTTCGGCACAATAACATGACAATTTAGCCCAGCCTTCGCGCAATACGCAGCTAAGGAAGCCCCTAAATTTCCATTCGTCGCACAGATTAACGTGTCGTATTTAAAGTCGGTTGCATTGGATGTGAGTAAGGCTGCAGCACGGTCTCGAAAGGAGTTTGTCGGGTTTCGGGTTTCATCCTTCAAATACAACTCCTTTAAGCCTACACTCTTGGCAAGCCTCTCCGCCTTGTGAAGGGGTGTTCCACCCTCGCCTAAACTTATTGTGTGCTGGACTGGCGGAAGCGAAGGTCTATACCTCCAAAAACTCAGCGGACCCGAAAACTTGATTTTACGGTCTTTAGGCAAACTGAGCTCGTATTCTAGCGCGCCTCCACACTTTTCACATTTGCCTCTCGGAGGGGGTAACGGAAATTTTAAGCCGCACCTAACACATTTGAGAGCCATGAGTTTACTCCATTAAATTAAGGTTTCAGTCCCTCATCCTTCTGTTTTCAACTAAAAATTTTTGAAAGTTCTCGAAGAAGATTTTCCCTTTGGCTTTTTGAGAAATCTCCGCAGCCTCGACAACCGCTATTTGAACCGGATAACGATAGTAGGGGACATCGGAACCAAACAGTATTTTATCCTCATTCATGTCAACCGAAAGTTCAATAAAATCGGGAAGGGTACCGGAGGTTTCGAGATAAACATTCTCACATTCTTTCAGGGCGTTGATCGCTGATTCCTTTAAATGGCCCAGAATTATGGGCAGCTTTGGATACTTTTTAGCGATCTTTAAGATTAGCCCAGGCGAGGAAAAGCCTTCACCTGAATGGAAAAATATTGGAAGGTTTAATTCATTGGTTTTTCGGAAGAGCTTGTCGAAGAAGGGGTGGTCCGGCCTAAAGCACTCCACCGCCGGATGTAGTTTGAGTCCAGTCAAGCCTAATCCCCTTTTTATGCGGTTTAACTCTCTTATGGCGTCTTCTCTCCTCGGGTCTACACGCCCGAAGCCGATGAGACGTTTTGGATGTTTCCTCACGCATTCTGCAATGTAATCGTTCGTTTCGGGGTATTTGTCGCCTACGTTTGGGTTTGGAAAAACTATCGCTTGCTGAACACTGTATTTGTCGAAGAGGCGGATGAGCTCGTCCACGTAGATTGTTGGATTGATAAAGGGCTGCCAAGGTCCCGATATTCCCAGATGCACGTGGGCGTCACAGATTTTCATAAGGGTTTCTCCGGGATTTGATTACTCATAAATATTCATTGTCAAGTGCTTTTTAATGTTTACAATTCTTTAAAAGATTGTTATTTGGGCGCTACGAAACGGGAAAGCCTAAATTGGGGTCTGGGGTTGATAAATAGCAAATTGTGAGTTGACCATTATGACCGAGAAAGTTAAGGAAGACCCAGTTAAGTTGCATAAGGATGCGAACACGCTTTACGAAACTGGCAAATACAAAGAAGCCATGGAAAAATTCCTACTCGCCGCCGAATTATATCAGAAAGCGAACAACTTCTTTGACGCCACATCCATGCTTTACAAGGCAGGTGAATGCGCCTACATGCTCAAGGACTACAAGATGGCTGTTGAACATTTCCTGAAATCCGCAGACCTATCTTTCAATAAGGGATTTGACAGATTCGGAGTCAGCGCCCTAGAATACGCAAGAGACTGCTACAGCGCAATGGAAAAGAAAAGAAAAGTTAAGGAGCTGGAGAAGAAGATTAAGGAAGTGAAGGCGAAGCTGGAAGCTTCGTTCTAGAAGTAAAATCCATTAACAACCTTTTTTACCCTTATTAGTCAAAACAATGTTTATCTTTTTAAGCCGATAATTGAAAGCTAGATGTGTTCTAAAGGTTAATATTATGCAGACACCTTTCAAGGCTTTGGCTGAGCTCTGCGAAAAACTGGGAGCTACGAGTAAGCGACTTCTAATGATAGACCTCGTCGCAGACTTCTTAAAGAAGTTGGGGACTCAGGAAGTTGAACCCGCTGTTTCTATGATTCTCGGAAGGCCTTTCCCAAAGTGGAGCCAACGAACCCTTGAGGTGAGCTGGGCAACATTAAGCGACATAATAAAGCGCATAACAGGGGTTGAGTGGAACGTTTTTATGGGGGCGTTCGGCAAAACTGGCGACGTAGGCTCAGCCACAAAAACTGTTTTTGAAGAGAGCAAGATGAAGAGGCAGGCATCACTCTTTGAAAGAATATTGACCATAGCGGAGGTTAGGCACAGTTTGGAAGCCACCGCCGAAGCAACTGGATACGGCTCACGCGAAAGGAAAGAACGCTTGATAGAAGCGCTGTTAAGCCTAGCCTCGCCATTGGAAGCCAAGTATCTGGTAAAGATTTTCATAGGTGAGATGCGAACGGGCTTCCATGAAGGATTGATGGAACAGGCGGTTTCCAAAGCCTTTCAAATCTCGCTAGAAGCTGTGCAGAGGGCAAGCATGACCGTGGGCGACATAGGAGAGGTTGCCGCCATAGCCAAAACTGAAGGCAAAGAGGGCTTACTAAAAATTGGGTTCAGGGTTTTCAGGCCCGTGAGGCTTATGCTGGCGCAGATGGCGGATGACGTTGCCGAGGCCTTGAAGGAGCATAATGGAAAAACAGCCTTCGAATACAAGTTAGATGGAGCTAGAGTCCAGATTCACAAGCTCAACGACGAGGTTAGAATCTTCAGTCGAAGACTTACAGACGTAACCGAAAGTTTGCCTGAAATAATCGAAACAGCCAGAAAAAACGTCAAGGCAAAGGAAGTGATGCTGGAAGGGGAGGTCATAGCTGTTGACAGCCTTGGCTACCCCATTCCTTTCCAACACTTAATGCGTAGGTTCAAAAGAGTCCACGCTGTAGAAGACATGGTTGAAAAAATCCCCGTAAAGCTCTATCTATTCGATATTCTATACCTTAACGGCGAAAGCCTAGTTTCGGTTTCTTACATGGAACGAAGACAAGTACTGGTTGAGAATGCCGGAGAAATACCACTAACAAGAGTATTAATTACGGATAAAATTGAAGAGGCTAAGCAATTTCTAAAAGAAGCTACAGACGCTGGACATGAGGGATTAATGGCGAAAAAGCCAGACAGCCCGTACACCCCTGGAATCCGCGGAAAACGATGGCTCAAGATAAAGCCCGTTCTCGAACCGTTGGATTTGGTCATTGTTGCGGCCGAATACGGCTACGGCCGAAGGCACGAGTGGCTTTCAGACTATTACTTGGCGGCGCGCGATGCCGAGACTGGAGAATTCTTGACCTTGGGTAAAACGTTTAAGGGATTGACCGATGCGGAAATCATCGAAATGACTGGGCGCCTCAAAGAATTAACCATAAAGGAGGAGCCTAGAAGAGTGTTTGTCATCCCAAAAGTTGTTGTTGAGGTAACGTACAACGAGATTCAGAAGAGCCCAAAATACAAGTGTGGCATGGCTCTACGTTTTGCGAGGATAAGCCGCATAAGGGAAGACAAGATTCCGGAGGAGGCAGACACTATAGAGAGAGTTAGGGAAATTTATGAAAGGCAGTTTTCTAGAAAGGGTAGATATAAAACTTGATTGAAACAATGATAGGCTAGGAGAGCGACCGAATGACTGAGGCTCAGAAAAAATCCATTTACGACGAATTTTATAGTCGCCAGATAGTTTTGAAGGAGCTTGGCAGAAGAGGACAGAGGAAGCTCGCAAGGTCAAGGGTTGCGATTGTTGGACTCGGCGGGCTGGGTACGGCTTCGTCCCTTTATTTGGCCCTCGCTGGAGTTGGGCGCTTACGCTTGATAGACCAAGACACTGTGGAGCTGCATAATCTACACAGGCAGGTCCTATACAGCTTGGATGATTTGCGCTATCCAAAAGTGGAGGTTTCGGCGAAAAGGCTCGAAAAGATTAATCCTTTGGTGAAGGCTGAGCTTGTCCCCGAAAACTTGAACACAAGCAACGTTGAAAAGTTCTTCAATGGAGTGGATTGCGTTGTGGATGGCTTGGATAACATGCGAACCCGTTATCTAGTTAACCGCACCTGCGCAAGGCTTCGAATTCCATACGTTTTTGGGGCAGCAATAGGAATGGAGGGGAACCTTTCGGTCTTTGCCCCGCCTGAAACTCCCTGCTTAGAGTGCGTCTTTCCAAACTTGGACGACAGCAGCTTGCTAACGTGCGACGTTCGAGGCGTGTTGGGAGCCACCCCTGGAATCGTTGGAACCATGGAGGCTATGGAAACCGTAAAAGTTTTGACGGGAATCGGCTCTGCCTTGAAGGGTAAGCTCATGATATGCGATTTCAGCGACATGTACTTCACCACGATAGATGTTTTCAAGAGGGAGAACTGTCCCGCGTGCAAGGGCGCCATAGCCTTTCCAGAAAAACGAGAGAAACTTGTTTGGGTTTGTGGGCGAAAAACAGTTAACGTAAACCCTGAAAAACCATTAAAACTGAACCTTAACAAGGTTTATGAATCAATCAGACAGCGTTTTAAGGTTCGCATAAAATCTTCGTTGGCAATAATCTTTGACTACAAAAACTTCGAAATCAGTCTATTCAGTGGCGGGCGCATGCTAATAAAAAACGTTAATGACGAAGAATCAGCCTTAGAGCTTTACAAAGAAATCACTAAAAAGCTTGGTATAGGCTAAATAATATTTATTATGCTCTTAGCTTAAGATTTATGGTCGAGTGCCGGGGTGGCCGAACGGTTCAGGCGGCAGCCTGCAGAGCTGCTGTATGTGGGTTCAACTCCCATCCCCGGCTCCAAGGCATAAACCCCTGGTTTGTGGGGGGAACGTAGGTTTTTTGGTTATTTGCGCTTCTTGAACAGAAAAACTAAAGAAAAGAAAGGACCAAAACAAGTGTGATGGAAAGTGAAGTCGGAAAATATCTTAGATCGTCAAAAGACAAACAATAAAATACAAGGGAACTACGCTACCCCTGAGGTTCTGGCCAAGTTTCTTGTTAATTGGGCAATACATAATCCGAGCGATGCTGTCATAGAGCCCTGTTGTGGGGATGGCGTCTTTTTGGAAGCAATTGCCCACACACTTTTGCGTCTAGGGGGCAACAAAGCAGATATTAACAGAATTATAGGTATTGAAATTGAGCCATCCATAGCGAAGCAAGCATATATTCGGTTATTTAACCGTTTTCAGGCTAGTCCAAAGATTATTCCCAGGGGCTTCTTTGCAACGCTTCCTTCGCTTCCAAGGGAATCTTATGATGCAGTAATTGGCAATCCTCCATTTGTTGGATACAAGTACTTCTTTAAAGACGAAAGGGAACTAGCTTTAAGGTTCCTTCAGGAGCAGGGATTTAAGGCATCAAAATTGATTAACGCTTGGGTTCCGTTTCTAGTCGCAGGCACGCACTTATTGAAACATGGAGGTAGACTTGCTATGATTATGCCTGCTGAACTATTCCAGGTTTCTTACGCGTCGGAAGTCCGTGAATATTTGCTTGATTGTTTCGGTTTTGTTATTGTGTATGCTTTTTATAATCTTGTCTTTCCAGATGTCGAGCAAGAGATAATTCTCTTAATGGGAACAAAAGGAGAAAAAAAAGGACTTAGACTTATGGAGGTAAAGGATGAAACCGAACTAAACGAATCGGTTCATCCTACTCAGTCAAGTCCTCAAATTCCAGTGGAAGATAGTAAGGAGAAGTGGACGCAATACTTCCTAACAAGTATTCAAAGAGAAATTCTTAGAAAAGCATTAGTTAACGATTCAATTCATAGATTAGGGCAACTATGTTCGGTAGATGTAGGAGTTGTAACTGGAAAGAATGATTTCTTTGTTCTCACAAAAGATGATGCCCAGAAACTCGAAGCTCAGGATCATTTGCTTCCTGTAGTCACTCGGACCATGTACCTGCGAGGTCTAGTATTTACAGAGAATGATTGGCTGGAAAATAATTATAATAACCGACCTAGCTACGTGTTAGCGATAAAGCCTACTATGGAATTTTCAGAAAATCTTAAACAATACATAGACTGCGGAGAGCGAGATGACTGCCATAAAAATTTTAAGTGTAGGAATCGCAAACCTTGGTATGTGGTTCCATCTATTTGGATACCAGATGCGTTTTTATTCAGGCAAATTGGATCATTTCCAAGGTTAATTCTTAATTTGACGAAGGCTACTTGCACAGATACTCTGCACCGAGTTAAGTTTAAAAAGAAAGAACTTAAGAAAGTCATTATAAGTTGCTTCCATAACTCATTAACTTTGGCGTTTGCCGAAATTTTTGGCAGATCTTATGGAGGGGGAGTTCTTGAATTAATGCCCACCGAAGCGGAAAAACTACCAATTCCCATTCCCAGATCTGAACCCTCTGGCTTACTCTCCGAAATGGATGACCTAATACGAAAAGGTTTGCCAGATAAGGCTATAGACCTTTGTGATCAACGGATCTTGATAGAAGAACTGGGATTTAAGAAAGAAGATATTTCAATAATCAGAGATGCTTGGAAAAACTTATCGAACCGTAGGAAATCACGCAAGAGGCGTTAAGGCTGATAATTTATCTAGTCCTTAAAACCGAAAAGTTTAGAATCAACTTTTCTAGGTATTAGAGTTGTTTATAAGGAAGGTTGTTTCTTGTGGAAGAAGTGTCAAGGAAAGCACCAGTTAGCAACATTAAGAAAGAAACACTGCGCTTTGAAGTAGACAGCCATCTTCTTCTTGAGCTAGGGGAACGCCTTGTTGCCAAACCATCAATAGCTCTCGCTGAATTGGTAAAAAACGCCTACGATGCAGATGCTACATCTGTGACAATCAGTTTCATAAATGTAAGTGATAAAGGCGGTACAATAACTGTGGAGGATGACGGTGAAGGAATGACTTTTAATGATCTCAAAGTTAAGTGGATGCTGATAGGCACTGATGACAAGGAAAGAAATCCAATTTCGACTAGGTATGGAAGATCACGTACAGGAAGAAAAGGAATCGGTCGATTTGCATGCAGGATGATATCGGAAAGGCTAATACTTACATCAGTGGCCAAGATCGATAGTAAGAAGGAAAAGGTTAATGCTGTTTTTTTATGGGACAGGCTTGAATCAGGAAAATCAGTTGGAGACTTCCAAATAGAAGCAAGTCGAGAAATTGTGCCTATAACAACTACAACGGGTACGAAACTTGTTCTTCAAGGAACCAGATCATCTTGGTCCGAAGATGACCTCGTGACGTTTAAGAGGGAGATTCTCGGACTGGTTAATCCTTTTCCTTGGCAGACTGAGGAGATGCCGCATGGTGACGAAAAGAATGACCCTGGATTGAAAATCAACATAGAAGCGCCCGAGTATCCGCCTATTCAGGGACCTGTATCTGACGAAATCCTTAGGTCTTCTTGGGGAAAGTTAGAGGGTAAACTAGGCGAAGACGGCACTACAATTTATAATCTGACTATAACATCAACAGGTGAACAATACAAATTCCGATCTTCGCAAATATACAAGGAACTAGGCTCAGCTTCTTTTATGATATACATGTTCTCCTTGGGGGAATTGACAGCTAAAGTCCCTGGGTTAAAACTTAGCGACCTGAGGCGTTTGGGGCGAGAACAAGGAGGAGTCAAAGTTTTTCTTGATGGCTTCAGAGTTTTTCACTATGGTGAGCCAGGAGACGACTGGCTCAAATTGGAGTTCGATCGAAGTCGATCTCTAACTACTACTCCTAAAGAACTTCTGGGAGAAGCAGAAAAGCTAAAGCGACCAATGCTCTCTCTCCCTGCTAACAACCAATTGTTTGGAGCTGTGTTCTTATCCCGAAGACTGAATCCAAATATCTCCCTTACTGTAACAAGAGACAGACTTCTCGAAAACCTAGCATTCACAGAACTTAGAGATTTTGTGAGACTAGGCATTGATTGGTTGACGGTTAAGTATGCAGCATTTCGAGCAAGAGAAAGGAAGAAAGAAGCCGAATCAAGATCAAGAACTGATGCCCTATCTGTACTGAATAAAATTGATAAGACAATAGATGAACGTGGTGTAGAAATAGATGCCAATACAGCTAATATTCTCCATTCGTATGTTAGTCTAGCAAGGGATGATCTGATAAGGCAACGAGAAGAGTCTATAAGTCAAATCTCGATGCTTCGTGTTCTGGCTTCAACTGGAACAATGATGTCTGTATTCGATCACGAGTTGAGCGTGATAGTCAGACGTTTAGACGAGATGGCATCTGATCTTCAGATCTTCTTAAGACTTCTTCCGGATGAAAATCAAGACCGTTTTCGGGAACTTCTCGCAAAGATGAGGGCATGGGGGTGGGATATTAAAAAACTTGCAAATATGATTGGGCTAATGCTTGGGAAAAACGCACGCGTTCAAAAAACAGACTTGTCGATACACAAAGCAGTCGACGATATATTCGCCCCTTTCGAACAATACATGACAGAGAATGGGATCGAACCCTTGAATGAAGTACCGGCTTTTCTAAGAACACCCCCTATGTACGAGTCTGAGCTTCAATCTATATTAGTTAACTTGATGACAAATTCAATAAAAGCGCTCGGCGAAGCCGAGATAAAGAAGATATGCGTACGAGCAGAAGATACAGATGACGAGGTAACCATTCTTTTTCTTGACACCGGAGTCGGCCTGCCACCCGAGTTGCCACCTGAACGATGGCATGAATTATTCGAACCGTTCGTGTCATACAGCATGCCGAGCCTAGATTTTGGAATGGGAACTGGGTTGGGTCTCACTTTAGTAAAGGACATCGTAGAATCCTATGGGGGGAGAGTGGAATTCGTTGTCAACCCTCCAAGTGGTTGGAGTACTTGCGTGAGAATGGATTTGCCAAAGGTGAAAAAATATGGATCGACCGATTAGAGTACTATTTGTTGAAGATGACCTTCAAGATTCCGAAAGATATAAGCAGCTCATTTCGGAGAATCGTAAGATCACTGTGACTGCGAAGCTTGCACCACATCACATTGATGAATTAATTTTAACTCCACAACCTGATCTTGTGCTAATCGATTACAGACTCACAAAACGCCAGCCTTCTGGGATCTCGGCAGCCTATCGCGGTGGGACTTTGGCAACTTACATCGCAGAGCAGCTTCCAGAGACGCCTCTGATCATTTTCTCGACTAGAGACGTTCTTAGATTGTACCCGAATTATGAGGAAGAGATAAAGACTGTGGACTATGTTCTTTATAAAGAAGATGTCAACGAAAATCCATCAAGCTGGAGGGACTTCCTTTTTGCCCTCGCTCAAGGCTTTAAGGCGCTAGCAAGAGTCAAGTCAAACTCAAGAACATGGAGTACTATGATACGACTGTTGATGGCAAATAGCTCGGAGGAGGAAGAATTGCAAAGAGCAGCCCCTCCTCGTGGAGGAAATGGTGAAAACTGGTCTGTTCATGATGTAGCTCGATGGATCTTACGAGTCTTATTCAAGTATCCGGGTGTTCTCTACGACTCTCTATACGCTTCAGCAGCTTTGGGAATAAAAGAGGAGGATTTCTTGCTAGATAAAGTACAATCATTCTTTCAAGATGCTCGATATACTGGAATTTTTGCTGACATCAAGAAACTATGGTGGCGAGATAGACTACAGGAACTAGCCTTTAGATGCATAAGAGAGGCAAAGTTGGACCCAGTATTGTCAGACAACTTTATGATAGCTTTTAAGAAGAAAACAGGAAGAAAATTGAAACCTTCAATATGTGTCTTTAGTAGAGAGAAAAATGCGAACACTATTTGCTACATCCTAAAAAAACCTGTAAAGATGAAATATACTTTGGGATATCTTCCGGATGATCGGCCTGAATCGATGGAACCAGCTAGGGTTTCTTTCAAGGCAATACTTGAAGAGAATATAAATGAGAAGCTACTTCCTCGAGCAGACGCCGAACGGCTAGTTGCGATTCGAAGGAGTCATAGATGTTGAATGCCGAGCGTATGGCTACTAACATAAGACGCTTAGTTCATATTCTTAAGAAAAACGGGCTCATTGTCGACGAATCATTGTGGGTTATGAAAGAAGCTGCCTCAAATGTTGAGTCATGCCCTCCTGATCAATGGGAACTCTGTATTCTCCCAGAAAAACCCTTGGAGTTTGTACAGGCTGAATCTGACGATAGACTGAAACCCGACATTTTCTGCTTGATTAGAGTTGCAAGCCAAGGTGACTGGCCAATTTCACATTTAAGTGTCGTATTAAGAGTTTGGTCCACAAGACAGAATATCAGTTTTCGTCCAGACTGGGACTCTGAAGAAGTGAAACAAAAGTTCGACAGAATAGGCTCATACAAAAGGGTAATGTTTCGTTGCCACTATGATACCTGTAGCCACGGGCAGCATGCTCCAATTTTTCATCTACAATTTGGTGGTCACCCACGACATGACGAACTTTATTGGTTCCCTCATACTCTTGAGTTGCCTCGCTTTCCATCTCCACCAGTGGATCTAATTCTAGCATGTGAACTTGTTGTCGCAACTTTTTTTCCATCTGTACATAGAAAACTCTGCCAAGACGGCAATTGGACTTCTATGATTCAAGAAAGTGAATTGTTCTTCATGAACAAATTCTATGAGGTATGCAAAAACTACTTAAACCATCCTCCCCAGCATCAGACACTCCTAGATCACATATGTTCTCTGATGCCCTAAAAGAATTGATATGATGAGAACAATACGTTATAGAGTAATGCTCCGCTAATCGTGATAGAAAAAAGTGTGGGCAAATACACTCGCTAATTTAATACACATATTTGGATCCTAATAGAGGGGTCTAGCACCGTTGCACACACGCACACGCATACAAATCGTCATACGTGCCTGCAGAGCCGCTGTATGTGGGTTCAACTCCCATCCCCGGCTCCAGAGACGGTTTTAAAGGTTTACTTGGTGAGGGATGCTCCTTCCAGAAGTCGGTAACGCTTAAATTGTGTGTTTACGTTTAGTTTTATGGTGATGTAGATGGCTAAGACCACCGTGATACTTAGGGAGGACGTGTACGAGGTCTTAAAGAAGAAGTACGGAGCGAGGGGCATGTCAAAAGCTATAAACGAAATACTGGTCGACGCTCTTCTCAAGGGAGAAAGCATGTTCGGCAGCATGAAAAAGACATCGCTCAAAGACTTAAGAGATCACAGGGACAGAGTATGAGGTATGTAGTTGATTCCTACGCCTGGCTTGAATATTTCATGGGCACCGTTGCTGGCGAAAAGGCTAGGGAAATAATAGACTCCAGCACACATGAGAAATTGACGCCAACGATATGTGTGGCCGAAATATACGTTAAAGTTCTTCGAGTGGAAGGTCCAGAGAAGGCGGAACTTCAAAGGGCGTTCATCAAATCGCGAAGTGCTATAGTGTCTTTAACCGAAGAAATAGCCATTGAAGCTGCCAAAATCGACAATGAGATGAAAAAGAAAGTTGCTGGATGGGGACTCGCCGACTCCATAGTCCTAAGCACCACTAGAAAGAAAAAGGCAAAAGTGTTAACTGGCGACGAACATTTCCTAAATCTTGAAGAAACAATATACATCGGATAGCTTGATGATGGAGAAACACATGCCCAAAATTCTTATCCTTTATTATAGTCGAACTGGAAACACCGAGAAGATGGCTAAAGCCATAGCGGAAGGAGCAAAAACTGTTCAGGGCGTTGAAGTGGAACTAAACTATTATGTGACGCCTGAAGGGCTAAGCGACTTTGACGCCGTAATTGCTGGAACTCCAACTTATCACCATGACATGCCACTTTCGGTGAAAAATCTCTTCGAAGAAGCAGCTGTTAAAAACATCAACCTGAAAGGTAAAATTGGTGCAGCCTTCGGGTCTTATGGGTGGAGCGGCGAGGCGCCAAGGCTTGTTCTTGAAATCCTGAAAAACAAGTTTGAGATGCAAGTCATTGAAACCGCCGCTTCTAATCAGATATTCTCCAGACCAGACCGGACTCGAAAAGTGCAGAGAGTTCGGAAGGGGAATTGCCGAAAGACTTATGCATGTAGCTTAGCAAGTTCTAGTGGAAAGAGGAAAATGCCATGAAATCGAGAGAGGAGTTGATAAATTTTCTTAAAGAGCAGATCAACGTTGAAAACGAGATTGTGGACTCATTAAACAATGCTTTGGTGGAGATAAAAAATCCGCCGGTTAAGGGAGTTTTGAAGGGCATATCCCTAGACTCTGTTAAGCACGCGGAAATGTACGCAGCAGCCGCCGAGCTACTGACGGGCGTATCAAAAGCCCTCACACAAGAAGAACTCGACAAGCAGAAGGCCCTCGTGGAAAAACACATACACATGGAGGCAGATGTTATCAAAAAAATGGGTAAGGTATTACCAAAAGTTGAAAACAAGAAGGTCAAGCTCCTCTTAAACGCCATCTTGGCGGACGAGAAGAGGCACCATGAACTCTTAAAGATGGTGCTGGAAATTCTGGTTCGAGGGGAAACCATAACAGAAGAGGACTGGTGGGACCTTCTCTGGAAGAACGCTCCATTCCACGGCGCCCCTGGAGGATAAACTATGGTTAAGATAGTGATTAACTATGCTAAGTGTGCTGGAGATTCCGAGAAAATCTGCGTAGAAATATGCTCTGCTTCAGTTTTCCGTGATGAAAAGGCTAAAAAGCCGAGAGTTGTGAACGAAGAAAGCTGTACTATGTGCAGAACGTGCCAAGTCAACTGCCCAAGCCAAGCCATAAAAATCTTAACCTAAACCCCCAAAATTCTTAACAATTCATCTCTGCTATTCCTGATCTCTATTCTTAAATTTTCGTTGGCTTGTCTCGTGGCGCATTTTATGCAGGGGTCATAAGCCCTTATCACCATCTCTATCCTGTTCAAGAGTCCCGGCTTAATGTCGCCGTGATGGATGAACTCCATCGCAGCATCTTTCACGTTAAGGTTTATAGCCGCGTTGTTCACCTGAGTCGGTATTATCAGCTTCATGCTTTTTAATCGTCCATTTCTAGATAAGACGTATTGGTGGGCAAGGGTCCCCCTGGGAGCCTCAACAACACCTGTTCCCCTTCCGTCCCTAGGCTTAACCTTAACCCTGGTGTCCGTTCGCGTCAAGCTCTCATCCTCCAAAAGCTCTCTGGCCCTTTCACAAGCGTACAAGAGATCTATGAGGCGGGCGTAATCAAAAAGCAGAGTGGCATACGCCGGGCTTCCAAATTTTCTCTTAAACTCTTCCAACTCCTTGTTAGCAAGTTCCGTCGCCGCTCTCCTGTTCACATTCATTCTAGCCGTTGGCCCAACCTGAACTATTCCTTCCGGCAATCCTAAGGCTTTTAAGTAGGCAAATTTCGCATAGGTCCATTCAACGCGTTTTTCTTCAACATGTTCCATATACTCTTGCGCGTTAAATTCGGACAGAGTTTTGCCTTCAGAGTTTATTACATGGATTTTGCCGTCATAAAATTCTATGGCGCCGTCCTTTGTTAAAGCCATGTAACAGGTTTTGTAATCTCCAGCCTTCCTAAAATCCGCCCAGTTTTTCTCAAAGAGTTCTTTCCCAAGGTCGAGGGCCTCTCTTATAATCGAGCAGGCGTTTTCTGCCGCTCTGAGCATTTCTTCCCTTTCTCTTTCCTTAAGCGTGTTGATCAAGCCTCCGGGTATTACGGAAACTATGTGGACCTCACGCTTTCCAACAACATCTAGAATTTGGTTTCCGAAACTTCTCATTGCAATGGCTTTTTTGCCTATTTCGGGTTTTTCACGCATGATTTGGAAGATGTTTCGTTTTGAAGGGTCTTCTTCTGGGGAGAACCAGAAATCTGGAAGTGTTAGGAAAAAGAAGACCAGAGAATGGTTGCTGATTATCTGTCCCATGGATAAGAGCTCACGGAGTTTTCTAGCGGTTTCCGTTATTTCTGTTCCGTAAATGCGTTCTATGGCCTTAACAGAGGCAATCACGTGGGCGGTGGAGCACACACCGCAGATCCTTGAGATTATGAAAGGAAGTCTTTCCGCCTCCATTCCCCTCAGAAAATAGTCGAAGCCTCGGATTTCGGTGGCATGGAAATAGGCATCTGAAACATTCCCAAAATCGTCAAGTGTTATCGTGACCTTTCCATGTCCCTCGATTCTCGTCGTCGGAGAAATGGTGACCTCCCTCTTGTGGCTCAAATGACCCTCTCCCTCGCCTTTGAACGTTCAAACTTTGAAAAAATGAACGTGTGGAAAACGAAAGGGTTGCGGTAGAGCTCCTCCCTGACTCTTTCCTCGGGAATACCGGTTCTTTTAGATATCACTTGGACAAGGAAGGCGTACATGTCCCTTAATCTGTACATCAGCGAGTCGGGTGGTCCTCTGCATCCGAAACACGTAAAGCCCGCCCTGGGGCATGGGGCTCCACAACCGTCGCGCGTTAAGGAACCCAAGCAGACGAACCCCTGGCTCACCAAGCAAAGCACTGGATCTGTTTCTTTCTCGTATATTCCATAAAGGCGGTCGAGTTTGGCGGGAACTATTTTTCTGTGGCATTCGGTGCAGACCACGCTTTGGTGGCGGATGGGGGTTTTCCCGCTTACTACGCTTTTTAGAGCGTGAACGATTGGGAATGGCATGGGGGGACAGCCCGGAATATAATAGTCAACATCAACAAAGTGGCATATCGGATACATCAAATCCTCCAATTCTGGAAGCCTGCTTGAATCGAGGATAAAATATTCTTTCTCCAAAAGCTTCCGAAGAGAGATTACATTGCCTAGGCTTGTTATTCCGCCATGGGTCGCGCACAATCCTAAGGCAACAAGTACTCGGGATTTAGCCCGAACCTCCTTAATCAATTTCTCGTCCTCTTGGGTCCTGACTCCTCCCTCAACTATTGCCAAGTCAACGCTTGGAATTTCCTTCAAATCGACAAATGTAGGAGAGTAAACTATCTCGAAGTCTCTTGAAAGAATTTCCAGCAAGGCTTCGCCGGAATTCAAAAATGAGGATATACATCCAGCACAGCAGGTTAAAGAAATTATGTTAACCCTCATGAATTTGTACCACATGTAATCTTATAACACGATATTTGTTAGGTTTATCCCTAGCTTCTTTAAGTTTTTCTAATTCTTTCCAACAGCATTCCTAAATCATTTTAGACTAATGGAATATGAAATAATACGCGAGTTCCAGAGAATTCTGGCACAGCTTCTCGTTTTTTACTGCACACGTTCTAAAATTATTTTTCTCGCATTACGCAAGAGGAGCCGGTACCAGTAATTCTCGGGTTCCTACATCCCCAATAGCTTGCGATGCCATTAAGGTTTCCATGGCTAAATTACACACACCTTCAAGCATTGAGGCTGTTTGAACACCCTTATCGGTCAACTTATAGGATTTGTGTCTTGTCCTTGTGAAAACTAGCTTTTTCCCCTTAAGTCTTCTTAGATACTTGTACGTTCTTCTCAGCGAAATTTCAGTTTTTTCTGAAAGCTTCCGTGCGGGAATGCCATCTACTGAAACATTTTCATAAACTCTCTTTTCGGTGGGAGAGGTTCTCACTCTGTTTAAGTCTCTTTTTGTTCTGAAATAAAAAACATAATCCTTTTCTTCTGTCGCATCTATCAGTCCAGCCTCATGAAGTCTTTTTAAGACTCGCGCAACACTCCTTGTTATAACGACGCCTTCCAAATCCTCATAGGTTTTCGGTCCGTTTAGCAGCGCGTTTAAAACCAATTCTTCATAGCACCCGGAGTGAGACGGTAAAATCTTTTCGACATTGGGAAATTTCTTTATCAATTGGTTAAGCCGACAGCCGAATATTGTCGCGTGGTAGCGGTTCTGATCTTCATCGGCTAATCCGACTACTATCAAAGGAATAATATATTGTTGGACTAATGTTTGTCGGCTGTGATAAAGCCCTCGTTTTTTCATTTCCTGCTGGAGTCTAGCTATGGAGTACTTTCCTGTTGAAATTATTTCTAATATTTGTAGGCGTCTCTTGTTCTTCAGCGTGTTTAACAGTTTCGTCATGAAACCTGTAGCGTTCAATTTTTCGTGTAGTTTTCTAAGTTCGTTTTTCAGCTTCCAAATTTTGCAATTCGTCAGGCAGATGGTTGGGGTTAATGGGTGGCAGCTTTGGCAAGTTTCTTCCCATTCTTTTACTGCGTCTGCTAGACTTGTTTGCTCTACGGTCTCTTTTAACGCGGCTGGGTGGTATTCGGCTTTCATTGTGACCCCTTTATGGATGACGCATGTCACGACGGCTCGAGGAGAAAGGAGAGGTTTTGTTGAAAAGTTCATTTCTGTTTGCACGTCATGACATACGTCATAATAATATGACATACGTCATCCTTAAATACTTTTTGCCCAAAAGAATAAACGGTGAACATCTCTGATAATACCCTGCGAAGTCGCCGTAAAATCCGTCATACCAGCAGTAAAAGCGCTGATAGCAAAAGAACTCGTGGAAAAACACGGTCTGAAACAAGAAGAAGTGGCTGAAATCCTCGGGATATCTCAATCCGCGGTAAGCAAATACACCCGAAAAGTGAGAGGCTACGTGATAAAGGTTGATGGAATAGAAGAGTTAGAACCCCTCACGGACAAGATTATAGATTTACTCCTAAGTGGAAAATACCAGCGAGGGGAGTTTCTAAGGTTCTTTTGCCAAACATGCGCAACCATACGAAGAAAAAGATTGATGTGCCAATTCTGCCAGAAAGCAGATCCCGAGATCAAAATAGAAGAGTGCGATTTCTGCCTAAGAGCAATTCACCTTAAAAATGAGAATCTAGAGAAAAGAAACCCGCTGCTATAACTTTAATAATTGAAACCTAAGTTAAAAGTTTGAGAGGTGAAAACTTGTCTTCGTTTGACGAGAAGGCGGTCCTTGACATTCTAGAAAAAGTGAGCAAGAGTGTCGTTAACATAAGCACAATCAAAATTGTTCATCACATGTTCTATCAGGCTGTTCCGGTAAAGGGGATGGGCTCCGGAACAATAGTCGACCCGAAAGGTTACATTCTAACCAACAATCATGTGGTTGGAGGAGCGGAGAAAATAGGCGTAACCTTATGGAACGGCGAAATCCTAGAAGGAACGCTTGTGGGTTCGTGCAGCGCCCATGACACCGCCGTTGTGAGAGTCGACAGAAAAGATTTAACAGCCGCGGAGCTTGGAGACTCGGACAAGTTAAGAGTCGGTCAAAGAGTTTACGCGATTGGAAATCCCTTCGGGTTGGCAGGCGGTCCAACGGTAACTTCAGGCGTGATAAGCGCTGTGAACAGGACGATAGAATCGGAAAGGGGGCTTATAGAAAATCTTGTCCAGACTGATGCAGCCATAAACCCTGGGAACAGTGGTGGTCCGCTTGTGGATCTAGAGGGAAAAGTTGTCGCGATAAATACTGCGATTATTCCCTTTGCGCAGGGAATCGGTTTTGCGATTCCGATAAACTCTGCTAAGGCGTGCACCGGTGAAATGATTAGGACTGGGGTTTTTGCCAGGCCCTGGCTTGGGATAGTTGGTCTAAGCATCACGGACGAGTTGGCTCGATATTACGATTTGCCTGTTGACCGAGGGGTCCTCGTGACGAAAATTGCAGGTGACAGCCCTGCAGAACGAGCCGGAATCGATGCTGGAGACATTATCTTGAGGTTGGATGCCGGTGCAATTTATAGCATTGAGGATTTGCTCGGTGAGATTCATAACAGAAAAATCGGTGAAAGAGTGAGGATCACGGTTTTTCGAAGGGGTCGGGAACAAACATTAGAAGCAACGCTAAGCAAAGTTCCCTAAACAAAGAAATACTATGTGTACTTATCCATCCATTGAGCCAAAACGCCTTCTAACTCTTCAACTATGTTAACAGTGTTACCCAGCCTTGTTGCATTGAATGGAGCAAATGATTCCGCAACTTCGAATGACAACTGGTTAATTTTGTGAAAAGATGTTTGGTTTAGCTCTTTAAAGGCAGTTAAGGGAACGGAATAGTTGGCAGATGAGCGCGCCTCTGTCAGTAAGTCAGCAAGAACAGACCTTACTGTGGGTTCTGCCTTTAATGATTCCCATGAAATAATGGTGTAGCACACAAATCTATCAATCAAGTAAAGTGGTTTGCGATACTCGCAAAGTTCTGGATTCAGAGTCATCAGACCTCTAAGAAAACCGAAATATGCATACTCCATTTCATGAAAGAAACCTTCAATCAAGGCCTCAATGTTGTCTTCATCAGGTTCGGTTTCCCTAAGCCCTTCTCGGTACGTCCTCAAGAGATACACAATATCTGTAGCTCTAGCTATGCTAAGATGAAATTCGATTGCAATGTCACGCGAGCCACTACGATTCGTTTTTGAGCTAGATTGCAATGAGTCGTAATAGTAGATGTTCAATGTCATCGAGGCTACGAGAATGACGAGCCCAACAACCAGGAAGACATTTCTAATTTTCCTCGTCTTCACTCTGGAAGCTGAAGTTAACAGCTGAGGGTGCTCCTCCACACCGCTCATCAGATTCACTGCGGCTGTTCCGATGCTCGAGAGTTCATATTTCCCGTTTTCTGAATGCCTAACCAGATCACCCAAGTTTTCAATGTGATAACTCAAATGACCGCTATCAATGGAAAGAATGCCCAAAATCTCTGAGAAACCCAGTTGTTTGCCAACCAACATTCTGAGCATCTTTCTGCGTATGGGATGTTTAAGCGATTTAAAGATCAGGGAATAGGTCTCCTCCTCTATTTTCTTCTTGGGCACTTGTCCTCCTCCCATTTAGGATAGCATTAAATAGACAGAAAAGGGTTTTTATGAAGAAAACTTCACAAAAACTGTAAAGAAAACTTCACTGATGTGCGTTATCGAGAACTTCATTCAAAGTTACGCAGAAAACACGAAAACGAAACCTGAAAGAATCCGACTACCAGTGAAGGACTGGTCCAACCTATTATAAGGGAGGCTAGTTACAGAGAACTGCTCTCGAGAAACATTACAAAGCCCTACACAATAAACAAGGTTTAAGTGGATTTCAGAGCACAGCTAAACTATACCGGTGTCTCACAAAAATGGCTATGAAAGAAGAAATAAGGGAGAAGCCCAACCTTTCGATATTAGCCCTAATCTCCTTTATAGCCTCCTTTATAATAGCTAGAACCTTCACTACCTTAAACACGAACACCGTCCTGATCAGCGGGAACTATCACATTCACCATTTCTGGTATGGATTAGCCATGCTAGCCATAGGCGGCTGGTTAGGCATAAGCCTCCAGAGCGAACGAACAGACCGGCTGGCAGCAATCCTTTTCGGTGCAGGAGGCGGACTCATAGGAGACGAAGTCGGTTTATTACTTACATTTGAAAACTATTGGGCGGAGATCACTTACACATTCATTGTAACGTTCCTAACTTTTGCTTCGATGCTGATTCTGGTAAAAAGATATTACAGACTCATACGCACAGAGTTCACTCAATTCCTACGCAGCAACGCAAGCTTATATGTAGGTGTTTTTCTGGCGGCAGTTTCAATAGCATTCGTCTTGGAAACAGACAACCCGACAATCATCACCGTTTCAAGCGTGCTAACAGCAGTGGCTCTTGTTGTGATCTTGGCATATTTTGTCCAAAAAATAAAGATTAGACTTTAAGCGAATCTTTAAAAGATGGACGTATCGTAGGCTAGTTTAGGAAAGCTTTTACCTTTCTAGCAACAAAACATTTTGAGGTGAGCCATTTGAACGCCAAACTTCTTGTTGACGGCGAAGAAATAATTCTCAACGAGTTTGTGGCAAAGATTTTAAGCGGAACAATTGTAGGGGCGGTGACTTCTTTAAGAGGAATAAAAAAAGGCTGGAAAAAGATCGAGATAGAAGTAACAAGGTAAATGGTTGCCACATAACAAAGCATCATCCAAACACGTCTGTGCTTATCTTAATTTCAGCAAACACCTCCCTTTTTGCCTTGCATATCGGGCAGATGTAAGGCGGGTCTTCCCGAAAGACCACATAACCGCACTGTTTGCAGTACCACAATTTCAGTTTAATCCCAGTTTCTTTGGAAACCGCTACACCAACAGCAACAGCTTCAGACAGCCTTTCTGCCGAAGCTTCTGCGGCTATTCCGTGAGCTCTAATCTGCTTTTCTAGAGGTCTACGTTCTGGAACGGGTAGTAGAGGAGTCTTGCCCTCATACACGTCTTTTCGGACGTAAAGCGCACAGTAGCAAGCCCCGAATTCAGCAACATCAGGATCTCTGTAGTCACATGGACAAATCACGTCTCTATCAAACTCGAATTTTCCAGAAGCGAGCCTGCAAGGGCACGAAGGATACCCATAACGCTCTTCATTGAGCTTGAGCCCTTCAAGGAGGTCTTGGAGAAAACTTGGGTCGGGGTTTAGGTGATAGCCATAGGTTTTTGCGTCGCTCTCCGCCCTTTGCCGTACCATTTCTAAAGTTATCAAATTTCCAAAGCCTCCTTTATCTTGTCTTTTCTAAAACCGTTGATCACAGTTTTGTCGTCTATGATTATTGCAGGATAGCTGAGGTTTCCGCCCCTGCTAAGGATTTTCTGTTTAACTTTTTCTCGGTCTGCCTCGTTGCAGAGGTCAACATCTATATATCCGTATTCGACTGCGTTTTCTTTTAAAAATTTCTTTGCTAGTTTACACCATGCACATGTGCTTAATGCATAAACTAAAACTTTGTGTCTCCTGTTTTTGCCCGGAACCTTAACAAAGTTCATCCTCTCACTTAGCACTTCCTAGGTTTCGTGTTCAATATAACCATTTAGTCAAAAGTGTGGGCATAAAGCAGTAAAGCTAATATTTTCACTTTTTTACCTATGAATCGGTGAGACTGTTTTGCCGATAGACCCGGACTTCCAGAAGAATCGAAAAGTTGTGAACCAACATCAAGGTCATGACGTTTGGGGACCGGTAGAACCTCCTAAGAAACTTGGCATACATGGAACAAATGTGGCGGTTGATTGGGACGTTTGCACCGGAGACGGCGTCTGCATAGAGGTTTGTCCTGTGAACGTGTTTGAGTGGGCGGACTCTCCTGGGCATCCGACTTCTGAAAAGAAATCTGACCCCGCCAGAGAAAAAGACTGCATACAGTGTCTCGCATGTGAGGCGCAATGCCCAACCCAAGCCATAAAAATCACTCCTCCCTAAAAGAGCTTGGAAACTACAACTCAGCACCTTTTTCCTTTTCAATTCTTTGATGCTGCGGAGAAAAAGGTGAACGCTAAAGTTTTATGGACTTTGGCGCTTTTTACTTCAATGCTTCTTCAAGCCTTTTGTTCACTCCGTCCCAGTTAACAATGTTCCAGAAGGCATCGATAAACCTGGCTCTCTCGTTCTTATAATCGATGTAGTAGGCGTGCTCAAAGACATCCAGAACCATCAGGATTCTGAACATGGGATAGACGTTTGTGTTGTGCTTTTCTATCTGCATTATTATCGGTCGATTAGTTTGCTTACAAAGGGTTAACGCCGCCCATCCGGAACCTTCCACGCTGACAGCAGCTTGTGTGAACTCCTTTTTGAACCTGTCGAAGCTCCCAAACTCCTTCTCTACCGCACCGCCGAGGACCCCGCCAAGCTTTCCACCGCCCCTGCCAGCTGGAGCTAAATTGCCCCAGAACAGCGAGTGTAGCAGATGACCGCCTATGTTGAAGGAAAGCTCCTTTAAGGTGGATTTTGCGTCTATTTCGGCGCCCTCTTTTCGTGCCTTATCCAGCTTCTGAAGTATCGCATTTGCACCATTAACGTATGCCTGATGATGCTTGCTGTGGTGTATCCTCAATTGCTCCTCAGACATGTGAGGGGATAAGTCCTTGTAGTCGTAAGGCAACTTTGGCAAAGCATAAAACTTGGTTTCCACCAAACTTTGTCACCTCAAAATACTAGTATCTTGAGCACGCGCTGTTTTATATTTTGCCGTTTCTACAAACGTGTGATTTATTTTTAAATGCTATCTACATATAACAGATGGGGGTTTAAACTTTGGAGAAGGCGGAAAAGCAGACAGCTAATTTGGATATTGCTGTCCAGTCGAAAGAAGTTGCAGACAAGACTCAGCGTGACTTAGCCTTATTGGAAGCAGCACTGTATGTTGCCGGTCGCCCTTTAGACATAAACGAGTTATGTTCTGTTTTGAACACTCGTTCAAAAAACAAGACAAAAAGATTAACGAAGATGCTTATGCAAGAATACGCTAATAGAAACACCGCTCTTGAAATCCTAGAGTTGAAAGATGAAAGATATGTTTTACAGTTAAAGGCTGAATTCACACCTTTCGTTAAGAAACTCGTCACCAGACCACTGCTCTCCATGGGTCCGTTAAAGACGCTTTCTTACATAGCCTACAGACAGCCGATATCCCAGAAAAGGGTTGTTGACGTGCGGGGGCACCACGCCTACGGTCACATCAAACTGCTCAAGGAGATGGGTTTGCTCTCCAGCGAGAGAATCGGGCGCTCAACAGTTCTTAGGACAACTGAGTATTTTGCAGACTACTTCGGTTTAAGCCACGACATCGCAGTAATGAAAAAAGAGTTGAAACACGTTTTTGAAGACTTTTCAAAACAACAAAAGCCTGAATAATAAGTAAAATGGATAGCTTTATATTACAAAATAACGGTGATAGTGAACACCCAGGTTAAAAAAGGGAAATAAGAAATGTCGGTTTGGCACGGCGACCTACACAAGAAAAAGCCATCAGGAGGCAGAAAAAGAGCCTACAGAGTAAAGAGAAAATTTGAGCAAGGCTCGTTTCCGGCAGAAACAATCTTGGGCGAACCGAAACGGAAAGCCGCCAGAGGAAGGGGTGGAAACGTGAAAATCAAGGTTCTAATCGATAAATACGCGTGCGTAACCAATCCTAAGAGCGGAAAAACAGAGAAGGTTGAGATTGTGCGGGTTGTCAAAAATCCCGTGAATATCGACTACGACCGCAGGGGCGTAATAACCAAGGGCGCGATAATAGAGACCTCTCTGGGTTTGGCTCGTGTTACCTCCCGACCGGGACAAGATGGGATAATAAACGCCGTTCTGACCAGCGAAGAAGAAAAGAGTTAATTTATCCTTTCTATTTTGTTGTGGTTGTACTGCGAATCTTCAACAGTTGCTTTGCAATTCTTCTAATTATCATGTCTTTTGACTCGTTTTTCTTCACAAGAAGCATGCCGGTTTTCAGCCACGGTGTCCTGGGGTAACCAGCATCTGTTACAAGTTCATGTTCTAAGCCGATTCTTTCCGCAGCACCTTTTATCTCAAAAATCTTTGGAGAGGGCACAGCCAGACTTTTTGGGACACGTCTCCCATCCCTCTTCGTTTTTGTTGAATCGAAGTAGGCTGGCCATATGATTATTCTATCTTGTTTGCGCATATTTTCTTCCTTCACCATTATCTATGGGCGTAGTAGACAGTCAACTTCACATTAACATTGTCGATTCTGACAAAGCCGAATCGCTCAAACTGTACCATGTTGTTTGGCTTTAACCGTTTACAGGCGCTTTCGGCGATTCCTTCAGCCATTGTCGCGTCTGGCATGACGACTTGACATGGCATGTCCCTTCCAACGGGAATCCAATGAATCAATTGCGTCTTCGCCTTTCTTGCCTCCTCATACGATTCGCTTATGAAGGATGCTTCGGCTGAATATGCGTTTACGCTTTCGATTTTTATGTTGAATAATTCCATGAGGCGCATTGTGTCGCCGATTTTGGAAGCGTCTACATCCTCTTTTGAAATCCAGAGAGCTGCGGATTTAGCGTCATCTTCAGGTTTTATGGTGTATTCTCTGAAGCCTCTTTCGGGCTTCTCCGGGTGCAGGTGAAGTCTTGCCTTGAACAGTTTTGGAATTTTTTTCACCGTTAACTCTATAGGGTTATGCACGAAAAAGTATCTATCAGCCATAGGGTCTAACATCTTGCGATTGTAAGCGTACAGATTTTCCCAGCTCAGGACAACATCCGAAGTTTTAGGTCCAACATCAACCATCATCTTCTTAATGGCTTCTGGCGTTATTCCACGCCTCTTCAAAGCCATAAAAGTTGCCAAGCGGGGGTCATCCCAACCCCTATAGAATCCTTCTCGCATCCCCTGAACAATCTTTGACTTACTCAGCGAAGCCCCTGTTATCTTAAGCCTGCCGTAATGTATGGCTTCGGGGTACTGCCAACCCAGGTGACTATACATGTACTCTTGCCGAACCATGTTGGTTAGGTGCTCTTTTCCCCGGATTATGTGGGTTACGCCCATAAGGTGGTCGTCTATACCGCACGCGAAATTGTATAGGGGCCAGACACGGTATTTGCTTCTGACTCGTGGATGTGGATACTTTTCGGTGTCGATAACGCGGAGGGCTGGCCAATCCCGGACCGCTGGATTTGGATGGCTCAAGTCAGTTTTTACACGGTAAACCGCCTCTCCTTCCTTGTATTCGCCATCAAGCATGTGCTGCCACCTTTCGAGATGTTCTTCCATCGGCAAATTTCGGCATTCGCATGGTTGATTGGTCAATATCCTCTTTCGAAATAACTCTGGCTGACACGCACAGACGTAAGCGTTGCCATCCCTTAGCAACCTCTCGGCATGCTCATAATAGATGGAAATTCTGTCGCTTTGAATGTACTCTTCATCTGGATTGCATTCAAGCCAAGCTAAATCTTCCCTGATGCGGTTGTAAAACTCTAGAACAGGCCTCTTCAACTTGGGGTCTGTATCCTCGAAGCGAAGAATGAATTTGCCTTTACACATGCGAGCGTATTCATAACAGAGGATTATGGCTCTAGCCGAACCCATGTGGAGAACACAGTCTGGATTTGGCGAAAAACGGGTAACAACCTGACCATACTTGTCCACGTTCGGCAAAAGCGGAAGGCGTTTCTCCTCTTCAATCCTTTCCCTTATCAGAGTTTCGGGCCATTCCTTCTTGACAATGCGCTGTTGTTCCCTCAATGGAAGATCGTTAACTTCCTGCACAACATCAGCCACGAGGGCGGACAATTCTTTAACCCTAGTTTTTAGCTTAGGTTTTTCTCTCAAGACTTTTCCAATAACCGGACCTGCTTGCGCTTTGCCATTGTGTCTAATGGCGTTTAACAGAGCGATTTTTCGAATGATTTCCCTAAGTTCAGCGTCTTCCTTAAGCGCCAATGACTTTACACTCTGTTAGGGCTTAGATTTTCCTCTCAATTAAGAATTTTGCAAAGGCGTTTAATTTCTCCTTCGCATCCGAGGCGGGCAAAAGCTTTTCGGCTTCCCTCCAGTTTTCCTCAACCATTTTTCTTGCAAACCGTTTCACATAGTTTATGGAACCATACTTTTCTATGAGTGCGATTGCTTCGTCTCTCAGTTTCTGGTCTGAAGTGTGCATGCGGAGAATTTCAATAAGTCTCTTCTTATCCTCAGCTTTTGCGACCTTCAACGTGTGAATAACTATTAAGGTCCGTTTCCCCTCTGTTATGTCTTGTCCACGTCCACCCTTCTTTTCCGCAAACTCCTCACCCATCAGATCTAGGATGTCATCCTGCATTTGGAAGGCAATGCCCACACTTTCAGCAAAATGTCCAAGTTTCTCAACTAATTCTTCATTTGCATCCGCCAGGACAGCGGCGATTTTAGCAGCCATCCTTGCTAAAGTTCCTGTTTTGTAAGCGCACATCTGCAGATAGTCCTTTTCGTCTAATTCATCAGCGTTTGCAAGGCCTCTATGCCATGCGATGTCCATCGCTTGACCAAGGCTTAGGCTAGTCATCTCCTGCACGTAAATCTCGTAAACCTTACAAAGTTTTTCTGGAGAGACCTTTCTTCTTTTTTCCATCAAAGGTAGGAGCGGTAGATAGTACATGGCGTTTCCGGCGTTTATGGCGATGTCCAAACCGTAGATTTTGTATGTACACGGTTTTCCTCTTCTGAATTCGGACGCATCCTCTATGTCATCAATCATTAATGTTCCGTTATGGATTACTTCAGGTATTGCGGCGAAATCAACAAAATCCCTCGGATTCTTGCCTATGGCTTCGCAGATTAACAAGAAAAGGGCTGGGCGCCATCTTTTCCCGCCTCTGTCAAGAAACTCCCAAACGGGATCTGCAACCGCCTTGTTTATGGCTTCGAGGTTATGCGCGTAACGTGGCGGATTAATCCTAAAAAGAATTGTCTTCTCAGAAAAAATTCTAGGCACATACTTCTCAATAACCGCATCAATTAAAGCGGCTTTCTCTTCTAGAAACTTCTCAATATCCAAGGTTTAATTCTTTCCCCTGTTAGCGTAATTCTCTATACTAAGCCCCCTTGTTCTCAGCCATTCCGCTGTTTTACCAGCTATGACAAGCGGTTTTCCCTGTATGGCTTGAACAGAATCCGCTCCCACAAGAAACATGCTGTTTCTAAGCTCTTCTAATAAAAGCGAAAGCACCTCTCTTGTTTCTTTAACACCCTTAACCGCTGCGTGAAGCACTGGCTGCGAAACGCTTGTTAGGCTTGCGCCCAAAGCAAGAGCCTTAGCCATGTCCACTCCGTCGCGAAGTCCTCCGGAAGCGATTACGGGAATGTTTACTGCTTGGGAAACCTCAACGACGCTAACGGCTGTTGGAATGCCCCAGTCCCAGAAGACATCGCCCAATCTGCGTTGGAAACTGTTCACTTTTCTTTTTGCACGGTAATACTCAACTGCTGCGAAGCTTGTGCCGCCTGCTCCGCTTACGTCTATGCCCCTCACACCAACAATCTCGAGTTTTTTCGCTTCCTCAGCGGATATGCCAGCACCTGTTTCCTTTGCAATCACTGGTTTGTCCAGTTCTTTTGCAATTTCGCCTATTTTTTTCAGTACTCCCTTAAAGTTTGTTTGCCCTTCTGGTTGAACAGCCTCTTGTAGGGGGTTTAGGTGTATCGTTAAGGCGTCTGCCTCAATCATTTCTATTGCCTTTTTCGCTTCTTTTGGACCGTATCCATGTGTGAGTTGCACTCCGCCGATGTTTGCGATTAGGAAAGCGGTTGGAGCCTTTTTTCGGGCTGTTGAAAAGCTTTTTTCAAGTCTCTTGTCTTCTATTGCGGCCCGTTGACTCCCAACACCCATCCCTAACCCTAACTCTTCTACGGCTTCTGCTATGGTTGCGTTGATTTTGGATGCCTCTGATGTCCCGCCAGTTATAGCGCCTACAATCAACGGCGCAGCGAACCTGTGGTTAAAAACCGTTGTGGATAAGTCTATTTCTTGCTTGTCAATCTCTGGCAAAGCCTTGTGGATGAAATAGACATCTTCGAAGCCTGTCGTGACTTTTCTGGCTTGGACATTTCGACTTAAAGAGATTCTGATGTGGTCTAGTTTGCGCTTTCTCGTTTCTTTAGCCAATGCTACTCCTTCTCTATGAAGGTGCCCTCCACCTTCTCTCCTTTTAGAGCCTTGTAAATATAGTTTGGCTTTGTGGCGTTTACGATTTTTATTGGAATTCCCCTTTCTATAGCCAGAAGAAGCTCACTTATCTTGCCGAACATGCCGCCTGTAACGTCACAAGCCGTTGGCTTTTCCATTCTGCTTTGGAGTTTTTTCAGCTGTTCTAATGTCAAATGCTTGAATATCTTTGCGGTTTTTTTAACTTTGGGGTCGGCGTCGTACAATCCATCAACGTCAACGCCCATTATGATTCGTTCCGCGTTAAACCTCGTGGCGATGTACGAGACAAGCTGATCGCCAGACAGTATCGCAAACCCCAATTCTGTGTCTAAAACCGCATCGCCGTACATAACCGGCAAAAACCCCATCTTTAACGCCATTCTTAACGGAGCTTCTTCGAAACACTGGATTCTGCCAGCCTTCGTCATTACGCACGAGGAAGGAGTGATGCTTACTGCGGGAACGCCCCGCCATATTAATGCATCCATGAACAAACCGTTGAGCACGGTCATGAGATGGTGTGTTTCTGCAAAGCCTATCCTCTGGTTTTCTTCCTTAAATCCCTCGTTTATGGCATATTGTTGGGCAAGAGGATGTCCGAAGCTTCCGCCGCCATGGACAATTATCAGGTTTTGAACCTGTGCCTTCTTTATCTCTTCTGCTAGGCGGCTCATGTCTTGCGTTAGTGCCGCAAGCTCTCCGCTTTTATCTGTGATCACTGAGCCCCCAATCTTCAAAATTGTGGGTCTAGGCGTGCTCAATCTTGACACCCTCATCCGTTTTTCTAGCTGTGAAGGGTCTGCCACCAGCCCTCTGAATGGCTTCCAAAACCTGCTGAACTCTTTCGTTTTTTGCTAACGCTATCATGCATCCGCCGCCACCCGCACCAGTTAGTTTTGCACCTAAGGCTCCGGCTTTTCGTGCGGCGTTTATGAGCCACTCTAACGACTCATCTGAAACTCCTACTCCATAGAGTAGGGCGTGGTTGATGTTCATCAACTCTCCAAGGGTTTCCAAATCGTTTTCCTTGAACGCTTCCGTGGCTCTTAAGACAATTTCACGGGCTGTCCACATCATGGGTTCCACGACTTGCGGATACCTTTCCTTTACATTCCGTACTTTTTCAACCTGGAGACGTGTAGACCTTTCTACACCTGTGTCTCCAATAACAAGCGGTATTTCCATGTTAACATCTAGGGGTTTAAATCCGGTGTCCAGTTGAAACAGTAGCGCTCCGCCAAAAGTTGAAATTGCGGGGTCTATTCCTGACGGAGTGCCGTGCACAATCTTTTCAGCTTCATAAACGATGCGGAAAACATCTTCCTTCGGCATCTTTACACCTAAGAGAGAGCTAACAGCAGCTGTTACAGCTGCCACAACGGCTGCCGAAGACCCTAAACCAGCAGCGACCGGAACTGTGGAGTTGATTTCAATGTTTAACCCCACATATTCTCCATGTTTCTCTAAAACTTTCTCCACAGCCAGCTTGACAGGTTCAAATTTCAACCTTGCCTCTTTTACGTCGCCGTGTTCAACTTTGAAGACTCCTTTTTCATAGTATCCAGCAAGGTTTAGATTTACCGAACGTAAACAGAGGCGTTTGTCGTTGCGGTTTTCCGCTTTCGCATAGGCTCTTTTGTCTATGGCTAGAACTATGGCTGGCTCGCCGTAGACTACGAAGTGCTCTCCAAGAAGTATCACCTTGGCGGGAGCTGAGGCAACGACCCCCATTATACACCACTATTTTGTGAAGCAGACAGCGGCGTACCCAACCACACTCGAGTAGTCGCCAGTTATATCTCCACTGGTCCTATAACATAACAGTTTTGCTTCCTTCGCTCCCAAAATTTTCGCCGCCGTGATTAGGGCTGTTACTGGACCATACCCGCACGTGCTAATACGATGAGTCTCAATTATTGAGTTGAATTTAGTCTCGTCCATAGCTTCCACAGCTTCAAGAGCCAGCTTGTCCTTTTTTGCTGCGTTTTCTTGCGGTTCATAATGCGTCATGTCCGAAGAGGCTATAATAACGGCTTTTTTCCCAGCTAAAACTTTGGCCACCGCTTGTCCAACTTCTCTGGCTGAGGACACGTCTTGCATCAAGAAGCAAATAGGCACAATCTTGAATTCTGAACCATAAAGATACTGGAGAAACGGAAGCTGAACCTCGATTGAGTGTTCAAAACGGTGGGAAGAATCATCAACATCAACCACCCGTGATTCACGCACAATCCGGTTGGCAGTTTCGCTGTCTACCTCAACATCACCTAAAGGTGTGCGCCAAAAACCCTCGTTCATAACAGCCAAAGCGCTGCCATAACCCGTATGATTTGGACCAAAAACAACCGCAATGTCCGGTTTACCATCCAAAGCCAGCCTGTAATAGGCGTGGGCTGCCACCGGACCGGAAAACATGTAACCTGCGTGTGGACAAACCAAACCTATCACGTTTCTTAGACCTGTCTTGACAACTACTGGGATTTTTCTTGGTCCAAGCTCATGGAGAAAACAATCTTCTACTTGCCTTTTCAGCGATTCCGCATCCCCTTCGTAGAAGGCTCCGGCTTGAGTTGGACGCCTAACCTTCACCATTCCTTTAGGTTTCCTCCTCTTCCTTTGCGACTTTAGCCTCAAAATCCTCAATTGTCAATGGTAAATCCTTGTCCGATGGTAGTTCGCCTCTCTCCCTTAGCACTTGTCTTGCCAAAAGCCAGTAGACGACTGCCAAGGCTCTTCTACCCTTATTGTTTGTTGGAATAACTAAATCCACCCCGGAAAATTCGTTGTCCGTGCTGCACAAAGCCACTACAGGTATACCTACTGAAGATGCTTCTTTGACGGCTTGAAAATCAGCCCTTGGGTCGGATACAATCAGCACTTCTGGTTCGATGCGATTGGGGGATAATGGATTTGACAAGAGTCCTGGGATGAAGCGTCCAACAACCGGGTTTGCTCCTGTTACTTGGCAGAATTTATTAACTGGTTCTTGTGCGTAAAGTCTGGCTGCTGCTGCGGAAATTTTTGCTGGTTCGAACCTTGCTAGGAACTTGGCGGCGGCTCTTATGCGGTCATCCGTCTTTTTAACGTCCAAGACGAACAGACCGTCTGGTCTAACGCGGTATATGAACTGTCCCATGTCTCCTGTCTTCATCCTTGTCCCTATGTGTATTCCCGCGGATAAGAGCGTATCCCGCGGTAGTAGAAGTTCTTCTTCTGTGACCATCGCCGTTGTTTTACTTTCATCCTTGGATTTTTCCTCTTCTTTAATTTCTTCTTCTGGCAAACTTTTACCCTCCTTTAAGGATAGGAAGGACGGCTATCTTAGCTCTATCTCCTAAAAACTCTTCTATCCTTATTAACTCGTTTATCTTCGCGATTCGTGCTCCTTCAACAACCCCTGTCTTTATTATCGGACACTTGAAAGCCACAGCCATGTGGGCTATGTGTCTGTCACATGTATCGCCTGAACGATGCGACATCACTGGTATGTATCCGTTTCTTTTTGCTAGCTTTATTGTTTCCCAAGCGTCTGTGAGTGTGCCGACTTGGTTCACTTTGATTATTACAGCGTTAGCTGTACGCATTTTTATTCCGCGGCTTAACCTCTCATTGTTTGTGGCGAAGAAGTCGTCGCCGCAAATCAAGCAGTTCCTAACTTTTTTGGTGAGTTCTGCAAAACTTTCATAGTCTTCTTCGTGGAAGGGGTCTTCAACATAGACTAAATGATATTTTTTAATGAGCTCTAAAATAAACTCTAATTGTTCGCCCTTGTCCCGTTTTTCTCTTTCCCTTTGGTAAATGTAAGCTTCTTCTTCCTCACTCCACAAGGAGGACGCGGCTATGTCAACCCCAAAACAGCATTCGAAACCTTCCTCGTCGCTCACTTCTCCGCAGACGTCAGCTAAAACCTCAAAAGCGTCTAAATTTTCGATGTTTGCAACCCAGGCTCCTTCATCACTTTTTCCACCGCTGAAAAGTTTATCCTTCTTTCTCAGGATGGTGCCGATTCTCCTATGAATCTGAGTATTAGCGGTAGCGGCTTCTAGGAAGGATTCAGCCCCATAAGGGAGAACCAAAAACTCCTGCATATCGGGAGACTTCCCCTGTGTGTGCTTTCCACCGCTTATAGTGTTTCCAAGGGGATATGGAAGTTCACAGGCGGTACGCCCCCCCAAAAAATGAAAGAGAAGCAAACCATGAGAATTTGCGGCAGCCTCTGCGTTAGACATCGAAATGGCGAAGGCCGTATTTCCGCCTATAACACTGAAATCCCCCGAGTCATCGATTTCGTGCAGGACCCTATCAACTTCTTCCTGAGAGTCAGCGTTTAATCCAACAATTTCTGGAGCTATAAGCTCTTCAACCTTCTTTATGGCTTGATCTACTCCGCCTTGAGGGTAATAGATTACCTCGGCTTTTCCACGGCTTTCTCCAGCAGGGGCTGAGGCTCTTCCAAAACCTGAGGTTGTTAGGATGTCAACCTCTATTGTTTCTTCTCCCCGACTGTTGAAAACTTTCCTCGCAATTATATCTTCAATAACCGTTGACATCCATTTTCCTCATATTGCCGATACATTTTTTGTTTGGTCCTTATTTTCTCTTTCGGAAGAGCAGCAACCCGTCTTTCGCGGGTCTTGACTCATTTTGGTGGCTATCACATAGAATAGGCTGCGTAATGCGTGATGAACTGGTAGTAAACTTCTGGAACAGTAGCCAATTTACATCTGAAAATAAGCGGGAAGGGTTACTTAAAACAAAATTCGAACATGATAGTTTACAAGGGCACATGGGCAGACGAATGAGGCGGAGATTTTGGTAGCCCGGGATAGGTTCAAATATTGGACTAAAATATCGGTTTTCCGATCTCCATCTTGGCGCAAAACAATGCTTTCCAGAAAGCACTTTGCTCGACCTGACTGTCTCTAGTATCGTGATCCTATAGTTCAGGATAAATTTTGATTTCTTGTATCCACATATGATGGTTAGATGAACCTTAAGTAGGATAGAACCATTGGAAAACCAAATTAGTTATATACGCCTCAAAGAAAGCGCCGAAGGCGACCGCTGGTATTATGAGACATAAGTAGAGTATAGAGACTTTTTTTAATATGGGTCTGATAGTTTGCTTCCAACCCTTAATAGGACGTGGTGAAGAAAACATGTGTTTCACGAGATCCTGTCTATTTTTTATCCCAAACATCTCTGTCCCGATTTTCATGGTGACGCCACTGGCAAGGATCATGTAGGTTGCTTCTATCCATCCATGTACTCCCCATGGAACCATTATTAGCGTCCAAGGGTTGAACGAAACTCCGTGACGGTAGCACCACGTTCCCGCTGATAAACCAACGAAAAATCCGAATGACATTGGATAAGCGAAGGACAAGGCAAGAGCCCCCATGCCGAGAATGATAAAAACTACTATGGTGTTCCAAGTAAACACATACCAGAATATTTGCTCATTTGACCAGACCCCACCCTTAGCACCCCCTAGAAAGTTGATAAAAGCCTGTGTAAACCAACCGATCTGGCTAGGAAAGGCCAAGCCTAAACTTGTTGTGACCGCATATGCCGCAAAAAAAACAATCGTAGCAACCTTAATCCAGCCTTTTACATCAGAAGAAAATAGAAACGGGCTCATAATTCAGATTTCCTTTCAGGAGAGATTTAACATTAGTGGAAAAAGCTTGAAAGTTTTTATAGTTTTTTGAAGAATCTATGAACGAGTGGGATATATGATTGTTTGTCACGGTCTCCGTGTTAGTTATAGGTGGCGTCAAGAACCAGTTTTGAAGGATGTTAGCGGATCGTTTGAAGGAAAATCTTTGATTTTAGGGCCTAATGGAGCTGGCAAGACTACGCTTTTTAGGGCCATGTGCGGTTTGACAAATATTGCGTCTGGAGAGATACTCGTAGACGGGAGAAACGTTGAGGATATATACGCTGCCAGCGGTATTTTATCGACAAACTTTCAAGAGATCTATACGCTTCTTGGAATGAATTCCTACGATCTCATTGTTCTATATGCGGATTTATCGAATGGGGATCCCGATATAGCCTTAAACATAATTGGGGATTTAGGGCTGACTCCAGAACTATTGAAGAAAAGGAGGCTTAGTGAGCTATCGGCTGGACAGATAAAGATCGTGTGTACAGCCTTAGCCCTCGCAATGAGAGCCAAGCATGTTTTACTCGACGAGCCCTTTGAGCAACTTGATCCTGCCAAGAAGGGAAAGATGATCAAACATTTAGACGAATATGAAGGTGTTATTCTTGCAAATACTCATGAGACTTGGCTGTTGAAGAATCTTCAGGAATGGATGGTCTTTTTTATGTTTGAAGGTTTGCTCTATGGACCACTAAAAGTTAAAGACCTTCTTAAGGCTGAAATAATGTTGGTTGATGAGCCAAATGCCTTACTGAAGGTGAAGATCTCAGATAGAACTGTCAGCATAATTGATGGAAAAGGGAGAGGAACTCTCTTGACAAGCCTTGAGAATCTAGATAGAATATACGAAATTGCTGAGGAACGGTAAATGACTAAATACTTTGAGATGAACATTAAATCCCTGCTGAAAAATCCCTATTTGCTATTTTGGTCTATACTTTTCATCGAGTTCTGGGTTTTCATGTGGGCCTACGTTTTTGGAAATGAAGTGCCGCTAATTGAAGAAGCTGTAAGGACATATACAGCAGCGGCCTATGGGAGTCTGCTTATGCTCTCACTCTCATCGGCGGCTGTTACAATAGCCTCCTCCCTCTTGTACTCATCGAAGTCTATCAGATACGTAACAAAATACACAAAGCTGTCTCCCCATCGTTTTCTTTTCGAGAATCTTCTGTCTTCGCTTATCGTTCTGCTAGCGATTTCCATGATAATGTTCACATCAGTTTTGTTCGTGTTCTTCAACAAATTTGGGATATTTGTTCCACCAGTACACACGGTGGGTTTATTGTTTAGCCTATTTCTAGGAACATTATTCGTCTATGCCCTCTCTCTATTTCTAAACCTGTTAATAGTAATCCTAAGAGCCCCAAAATCTGCTTCTTTTGTATCTTTTCTACCACTCATACTAGGCTTCACATCATACATGGCTCTTTGGATAGACTTCGGTAATGCCGTGTATTTCTCACCCTTTAACTGCATAACCTCAATCTGCTATTATTACTTCTCAGGCCAAAGCCCACCAACAGGCAACTTTTTCATGCCAGGTGACAAGACCTTGGTAAATGTAAATTTAGTACTGACTTCATTAATAGCATGGCTTGCCCTATTGATAGTGCTCGACATACTGTTACTCCGAAAGATGAGGGGCGTCGGAGTGGAAGATATACGAATAGTGTAGCTAGATACAAACCGAGAATTTAAACACCGACCTGTCCACGGTTTAATGGTAGTCCGGCATAGGTTTGAGCTCCTATTTATTCGCTTGTAACAGGCGGAAAAACTGTTTCTCAAGCGATAAACCGTTCGACTTGCTCTCTTAGAAACTGAATTTGTTTTGCAGTTGCTCCTGAAACCCTTAGGTCGCCTATGCTGGAGTCTAAGCCAACAGCTACTCCGCCACTAATATAGCATTAATAACAGATAGCTGCAAGGTTGCGAACGGCTTTAGCTTCGCTTTCTGTGCAGTCAGTCTAGTCAAGTGTTCTGCTAATTTCATCGCCTAGTCATGCTGTTGCTTCTGCGACAAAAGCCATAACATCCTCATCGCTTACGTCCTTCGCCGTTAACCCCAAACGCTTTCTAACATGATCGCTGAAACACTCGCCATGGCTTACCGCTTCCGTCTGACGTCTTCGTCCAGCCCAAACCATCAACCCCTTAACCTCTTAGGAGAAAACCGCATCTTCTCCAATGTTCTTTTCTTCTTTAGAGCCAGCAAAGCAACAAGCCTTCCCTTACGCATTAAATGTTTTATCCTCCGCATTTTCGGATACTTGCCTTCCTAAAACCAGCCCCAAATGTCCCAGTTCCAATCAGCCCACAATAGTAATAAATCCAACAAAAACATATTTGGCTCCAAACAGACGGGCCTAGCACTTTTGCACGCACACACCTTCTCTAATAATAGTTTCTTGCCTCTTTTCGTTTTTCAGCCTCTTCGTAAAAGCGTAGAACCTCGTCGATGATTTCTACGTGTGACAACAGCATGCGTCTACAACAGTATCGTTTTATTCCTAAACTGTCCAAGACCTCGCCCGCTTTCTCTCCAGCTTTAACTCTTGTGGCGAATTCTTCCCATTTGTCTCCAATTAGTTTGCCGCATGTGAAGCATCTTACTGGTATAATCATTTGGTTCAACACCCTTATCTGTAGCTTTTCTGGTCCCTAGCCCTCGCGCCTGGTCCGCCAAACTTTTTAGGTTCTTTTCTTCGTGCATCTCCAACAATCATTGTTCTATCATATTCAGCAAAAACCGTGCGTAGATGTGCGCTTTTCGTCCACTTTAACAAGGCGTTTGCGATAGCCATTCTCGCTGCTTCTGCCTGTCCCATATAGCCTCCACCTGAAACTTTTACGTCGATGTCCAATTGTTTCCAAACATCATCTCCAGCTTGTATCATTGGCTCCATGACTTTCTCTCGGGCGATTCCAGGCTCAAAAATTTCTATGGGGATTCTGTTTATGCGTATCCTTCCAATTCCAGGCTTAACAACAGCCCGTGATGTGGCTGTTTTCCTCTTTCCACTAACAACTAAAACTTTCTTCGCTGGCATGATTATTCACCTGGACTCCACCCTATTTCTTTCGCGAAATCGCCAAGCGTAAAGTACGGGCATGTTAACTTCCCAGCATGCGCTTCATTAAGAGTTTCAATTTTTTGGTCTTTAAGCTCTTCCGGTATCCCGATAAAGACCTTAAGCCGTTTGTATGCCTGTTTACCTTTTGGTTGTTTGTATGGGAGCATTCCCCTCA